>JABAHQ010017876.1_pt3 | contig 17491 bp, 15 predicted proteins | sample 7062091 | NCBI WGS metagenome assembly JABAHQ01 (sample SAMN14534359, study PRJNA622989) | marine sediment metagenome | biome: marine biome [ENVO:00000428]; feature: marine pelagic biome [ENVO:01000023]; material: deep marine sediment [ENVO:00002113] | place: India: Gulf of Kutch | collected...
GGTCGTGGAGAACCGCCAGCACTCCCATTAAATTCCGGGAGGAATCGAAGAGGGGGATGCCGAAATAGCTTTCAATGCCCCAGTCCACCAGGCGGGTGGCCTGGGGGAAAAGCGCCTGAACCTGGTCGGGATAAAATTGCCGTCTCCCGTGACGGAGGACGATTTCGCAGGGCGTTCCCTCTAGCGAGGTCTCCTGGTTGTCCAGGAACCGGCCGTCGGAGTAAATGGCCAGGGTGCGGGCGTATTTTTTTGGGGGGTCGATGATCTGGGCCAAGACGGCGTAACGGGCCTGGAAGGCGGAGGCCAGATGGAACACCAGGGACCGGAAAAATTGCCGGGACGTGGTGACGGCCGTGCCCTGGAGGATCGACACCATTTGCGCGTGCAGGCGTTCGTAACGGGCGTGGCTCGCTTTCAGGTCTTCTTCGGCCCGTTTGCGTTCGGTGATGTCGGTGATGACGGCGAAACTTCCGGCATAATGGTTCCGGGCATCGTAAAGCGGCTGGGGCGACACCAGGGTGGGCAGAAGGGAACCGTCCTTGCGGAGGAATGTCAGTTCGTAAGGTTGCCGCCGGCCCTGCCGGCGAAGCTGGTTCTGCTGTTTCAGGGTGTCCCGGTGGACTTCGTCGAGCAAGAAGGAAACCGGACGGCCGAGGAGTTCTTTCCGGGAATATCCCACCATGGTGCAGAACCGTTCGTTGACGAACGTGATGTTCCCCTCCGCATCCTGGACGCCCAGCCCGTCGTTCATGGTTTCCACCAGGTTCCGGTATCGTTCTTCGCTTTGCACCAGAGCTTCCTCGGACCGTTTTTGCTCGATGGCGATGGCCGCCAGGGACGACGCGCTCTGGATCAATTCCAGCTCGAATTCCGTGGGCGACCGGGGCTGGGTGTAGTACAGGGCGAAGGTGCCCAGAATGTCACCCCCCAGGCTGCGGATGGGAGTCGACCAGCACGCCCGCAGGTGGTGATTCAAAGCCACGTCCCGGAAATCGTCCCACAAGGGGTCGGTGGCGATGTCTTCGACGATGACGGTTTCGTTTTTGGAAACCGCAATGCCGCAGCAACCGCCCGGGGGCCCGATGGGCCGTCCATCGATGGCGAGAATGTACGATTTGGGAAGACGGGGGGCGGTGCAATGACGCAGGCATTGTTCCACCGGATCCAGAAGCAGGATGGAGCAAAGCATCTGGTCGGTTTCTTCTTCCACCAGGCCGGTCAAAACGTCCAGGGTGTGCTCCAGGGAACTCCCCGTCGCGATTTTTTCCAGCACCCGGTTCTGGACCGTGACGAAGGCCTGGGTTTGTTTGCGCCGGGTGATGTCGCTGACCAGGGTGAACAGGCCCCGCACGTTTCCGTCTTCATCGAAGTCGGGGACGTAGGTGGCTTCAAACCCTCGTTTTCCTCCTTTTTCAAGAGCCAGGGTTTCTTCATAGGTCACCGGTTCCCCGGAAAGGGCGGCATCGAAATAGGGTTTGATTTTATGAAATCCCGATTCACCCAGGATGTCTTTCAGGTGTTTGCCGAAGCAGGAGCCGGGAGGCACCCCGAACCATTTTTCGTAAACTTGGTTGTTGAACCGGTAGCGGTACTCCCGATCGACGTAGGAAATCAGGACCGGGAGGGAATCGGTGATCAGGCGAAGCTGTTTTTCGTTTTCCCGAAGCGCGTTCTCGGCCTGGGCCCGACCCTGCTCGACGCGTTTCTGACGCAGTCCCAGAAACACCGCCAGGGCGGTGGACAATCCCAGGAGGGAAAACAGGGTCAGGAAACTCCTTTGCAGGAGAACCAGGGGTCGAAACGCCTCTTGGACATCCATTTCGGTGGTCACGCCGAAACCGTATTCCGGGAGCCAGGTCCAGGCTCCCACCACCGGGATGCCGCGGTAGTCGGAGTATCCGTCCACGTCATCCCCCGATTTCCCGGACACGGCGCTTTGCGCCATTCGGGTCAGGGGCAGTTCGCGGTAGAGGGGAAGCGTGAATTCGGGGTCCCGGATGGCGTTCTGGCCGGGATCGCGGATCTGGACGTTCAAAATGGCATGACTGTCGGGCCGGTCGGGAATGAACCCGGCGCGGCGAAGCTGGTTGTTGAACCGGCTGTCCGAAATCATGAGCCCCTGGGCGTCGAAGGCGTACGTCTCGTCCGATTGACCGGAGCGGCTGACTTCCAGGATTCGGGTGAAATCGGTTTTGGGGCGCAGCCGGAAAGCGAGGACGGCCTCGATGGATCCGGTCTCGTTTCGCACAGGGGTGGAAACGAACATGGTGGGCCATTGTTCTTTCCATTCTCCCTCCGGCGTGGGCAGAGAGGTTTCTCCCTCGAAGGGAAGCGACACCAGGGTTTCGCCTTGTAGGGAACGCCGGACAAAATCCGAGCGGTGAATCAGCACGCGCTTGCCCACGGGATCGTCGAGGAGCGCCCCGGCCTGAAACCCCGTTTTGTCGAAAACCACGAATCCGATGTAACCGTGGCGGGAGGTGACGGAACCCAGGATGGCCCGCAGGGTTTGTAATTCCGGGGAGGCGAGAAGCTCCTCCGCCGTCCACCCCTTCTGCGAAGCTTGGTGGACCAGGGAAAGAACGGTTTTTCGGACTTGTTGCTGCCCCGCCCAGTTTTCAAGGTGGGCCCGTTTCTCCTCGATCCAGATGCGCAGGGCTTCCACATTGGCGTTCAGGGTGGATTGCAGCTTGGACCGAATTTGCTCCTTGATCCCTTGCTCGACGACGGTTAATCCCCCCCACCCGATCACCGCAAAAAGCAGCAAGGTCATCAACGGCAACCCACCTTCCCTAAGGGACAACCCCGTTATAGGAATCCTTAAAAACCGATGAGAAGATTGATCGGATTCATTATCGTTCCCACCCATGGTCAGTACCTTTCAAATGAGACCACCCCCGGAGAAGAAGCAGGTGAGAGAACTAAAAATTTAACTTCTTTAAATCAGGGCGATTATATCACTCTTCCAAAAGATTCCGAGTTCTTAATTCTCGGAAACCATATTAAGGAAAGCGAGAAAAACATCAAGCGAAGAAAGATGTTTCTTTGCAATTCCGAATCGATCGGGAGGTATGTTTTTGACGGGACAGGGATTTTAAATCGGAATGCGGAATATAGTCTGAAAAGGGAGTAAAATTTTAAGGTCCGGAAAGGAAGACTTCGTTTCACGGAAATTTTGAAATTCTCTCCTCAAGTTTTTATAAAATGAAACCCATCCTTCCCCCGGGTCGAAAAGGGTTCCCCGCACGAAGGGGGCGCTTTCCCGTTGGGCGCGGGAGAACGGTTTTTCTTATTTGAAGGGTTCTATTAAACTGCCGGACATGGCATTCGACCAGAACAAAATGTACAAGCTCCGCCCGGGGGATCGTTTTTTCGACATCAACGAAGCGTGGTCTTTCCCGAACCGGTGGGTGGTCCCCGCCCTGGTTCCCCTGCCCGTCACCGCCAACCAGATCACCCTCCTGTCTTTGGTCCTGGGAGTGACGGCGGCGGGATTTTATGTTTGGGAGTCGGCGGCCGGGTTGGTTGGGGGGGCGGTTTTTCTTTACGGAAAGATCTTCCTGGACAATGTGGACGGCAACCTCGCGCGCGTGCGCGGGGAGGTGTCCCGCTTCGGCCGGTTTCTCGACTCCTTGACTGATTTCATCGTCACGGTGCTGGTGTATTCCGCCGTGACCTGGCGCGTGGTGCGGGACACGGGAGATCCCGCCTGGGCGGTCCTGGGCGGGTTGGCCCTGGGGAGTTGCCTGCTCCAGTGCTCTTATTTTGTGTATTACCTGGTGAGTTACACCTCCCGGGTGGGAAGCTATTCCCAGAACCGGGTGGAAGAACAGGTGACCGCCCAGGATGAAGCCGCCTGTTCCCAGGGAACCTTGTCCCAGGGGAGCCTGCTTTTACAGAGAATTCACGTCTGGGTTTATGGGTGGCAGGACCGGGCGGTGGCCCGGCTCGACCGAAGCAGCCGCCAATGGGCGCGTCTGCTCTCCACCCCCAGCGCGGAAGCCGCCTGGTATGCGGACAAACGCTTTCTGGCCCTGGCCGGGCCCCTGTGCCTGTGCACCAACCACATGGTCCTGGTGGTGTTTTCCCTGTTCGACCGGTTGGCGCTGGCCCTGGCTTTGGTTTTTTTTCTCGGCAACGGGTATCTGGCGGCGTTGCAGGTCTGGAAGATTTTTCGTCACCGGGTGAGGCGAAAGGCGGCTTGAGTGGGCGACTCAATTCATTCGCACGTCGGTCCCTTTTTGGGTTTGGGTTTTAGAGCGGTGGATCAGGTCCAGTTTCATCTTGAGGATGCCGTGCACGAAATCGACTCGGCGCACCACGTCGGCCTCTTCCAGAAAGGATTGCTTTTGTTCCACGCTCAGATCGAACAGGTAAGCCATCCGGTCGACCAGTTCGCTTAACCGGTGACAGGTGGACCAGTCGGGTTCATTCTTCAACTCCCNNTGTCGGATCAGAGAGTCCTGGGGGGGCGCATTTCCCGGTCCCAGAGGCCCGTCGTTCACCTCCGGAAGAAGCTCGATTTCGGCCCGGCGGTACAGTTTGCCCCCGATTTCCTTGAGGATTCGGTACCGGGAGGTTCCTTTGAGAACGATGTTGTATTTGCCGTCTTCCAGACGGGTGTGGCGCTCGATGATCCCCACGCAGCCGATGGAAACCACGGCCGGGTTTCCATAATAGTCGTCTTCCCACCCCGGTTTCAGAAGAATCATGCCGATGCGTTTGTTTCCTTCCAGGGCCTCGGCCACCATTTGCCGGTAGCGCGGCTCAAAGATATGAAGCGGAAGGTGGGTTTCCGGAAAAAACACGGTCGAGGGAAGCGGAAAAATAGGGATGATGCCGCCGGGTTCGGGGGAAGAATCTTTCTTGGCCATACGAGGGTAAGGTTCCTTCGCCGGGGATTGAAAAAAGGCTCGCCTCTCATCTTAATTTATCATTGAACCGGGGGCGGGCCTACCGCGTTGTGCTCCTTGTCGCGGCGGCTGGAGCCATAAAGGGCAAACCCAACGGAATCCCCGCTGCATCTAAAACTTTGAATATCATTGATTTGAAAGGCTTTGTTGACATAACCCCCAATATTTCATACTCTGAGACGGGATGATCACCCGAGAAGACGACATTTACACGCGCCTCAAAACCTCCCTCATTCAATCGGGTTTGTATTCGCCCCGCCGCGAGGCCGAGGGAGGGGAGAACACCTGGCGCATTTCTCCCCACCCTTTTTACCTTTCTTCCGACGAAATCGAATTTTTCCAACGGTTGGGCCATCACCTCCTTAAATTTTACCAGGTGCTCAACCAGTTTTACTTCGACAGCCTGAAGGGAAAGCTGCCCGCCTGGTTTGCGGAGTACCTGGATCACGGAAAACCCGACGACTTGTTGACCTATGCGCGGATGAAACGGTTCCGGTTTCAACTGCCGGGCATCCTGCGGCCGGATGTTCTATTGACGGACCAGGGGTTTGCGGTGACGGAGCTGGATTCCGTGCCCGGGGGATTCGGGCTGACGGCCAAGCTCATGGAGTTGTACGGGACCGGGGGATCCCCCCTGGTGGGCGAGACCGAAGGCGGCATCCCGGATTTGTTTTACCGCATGATGGAATCGGTGGCAGGGGTCCGGGGGGGCAGCGTCGGACTTGTTGTCTCCGACGAGGCGCAAGACTACCGCAGCGAAATGGATTTTTTGGGACAGGTCCTCAAAGATAAAGGTTTCCCCGTTTACGTGGTGCATCCAAAGGAATTGATTTTCAAAGAGGAGGGCCTGTTTGTCCGCCACGGGGACCGCGAAGTGCGGTTGGACGTCGTTTACCGGTTTTTTGAATTGTTCGATTTGAGAAATATTCCCAAGTCGGAACTGATGATGTACGCCAACAAAAAGGACCGGGTAAAAACCACCCCGCCGTATAAACCGTTTCTGGAAGAAAAACTGTCTTTCGCCCTGTTGCACCATCCCGCCCTGGCGGCATTTTGGGAAAAAGGCCTGGGTGCTGAAACTTTTGCAACCTTGACTCATCTAATTCCCAAAACCTGGATCCTGGATCCTCGTCCGATCCCTCCCTACGGCGTGATCGCCGGTTTGGAGATCAAAGGACATCCGGTGCGGGAATGGAGCGAGCTATTTTCCTTGACCCAAAAAGAACGGGAACTGGTGATCAAACCTTCCGGATTTTCTCCGGAAGCCTGGGGAAGCCGGGGGGTCGTCGTGGGTCACGATGTCTCCTCCGACGAATGGGTTCGCACCCTGAAACGGGGTCTCCGGGAGTTTCCCGAAAAAACTTCGGTGTTGCAGGTGTTTCACAAATCCCGACGCGTGCGGGTTTCTTATTTTGATCCCCAAACCCAGTCGCCGGCGACCATGGGAAGTCGAGTTCGCTTGACCCCCTTTTATTTTGTGGTCGACGAAGCAGCCCGGCTGGGGGGTATCCTCGCAACGTTGTGTCCTCAGGATAAAAAGAAAATTCACGGGATGGCGGATGCCGTCATGATCCCCGGCGCCGTGAACGGTCAGAAACATTCAGGATCCTCTTCAACGGGGGCTCAATGAAGTCATGATTCAGTTGTACAACATCGACGGTTGCGGGTATTGTGCGATGGTTCGAAACGTTCTTCAGCAACTCGACCTGGAGTATAAAAAAATCGATGTTCCCTGGGCGCACCACCTGCGCCAGGAAGTTTACGAGGTCTCGGGACAGTACATGGTTCCGGTGCTGGTGGATGGGAATACAGTCCTCGATGATGAGTTTGAAATTATTGATTACCTGAAACGCACCTATCAGGCTTAACCTAACTACGGATCAAAAGGTCAACATGGAAGACTGGCAGAAACTTTTGAGTCAGAGTGTGGTGAAGGTTGAAGATTTACCGCTCATCCCCGATTCCCCGGAATACCGTGAACGATTGAAGAAAGTCACTGAAGTGTTCCCGATTCGGATCAATGCCTATTTCGCCGAGCAGATCAAAGACCGCCACGACCCTCTTTGGAAGCAGGTGGTCCCGACCCCGGAAGAGCTGGAGGATTTTTACCACGACGGCGAACTGCTCGATCCCGATCCCTTGAACGAGGAAGGGGACATGCCGGTGCCCGAGTTGGTGCATCGTTACCCCGACCGGGTGCTGCTGATGGTCAATAACCATTGTCCCATCATCTGCCGNNCTGCGCCAGGGCATCGAGTATATCCGGAATCATGAGGAGATTCGGGACGTCGTTTTGTCCGGCGGCGATCCTCTGCTGGTCCCCGACAAGGAACTGGAACGCATCCTCAAAAAACTGAGGGACATTCCCCATCTGGAATTGATCCGCGTCGGTACCCGGGTGCCGGGCACGCTTCCCCAGCGGGTCACGGAACAACTCTGCGCCATCCTCAAGAAATACCATCCCTTGTATTTCAACATGCACTTCAACCATCCCGCGGAAATCACCCCCGAGGTCGAAAAAGCCTGCAACATGCTGGCCGACGCGGGAATCCCGCTGGGCAGCCAGACGGTCCTCCTCAAGGGAGTGAACGACAATTCCCGGGTCATGAAGGAGTTGATGCACAAACTGCTCAAGATGCGGGTCAAGCCGTATTACATCTACCAGGCCGACATGACCCTGGGCACCGACCATTTCCGCACCACGGTGGAAAAGGGGTTGAGCATCATTCAGGAGCTTCAGGGCCACACCTCCGGCATGGGCGTTCCCTATTACGTCATCGATGCGCCGGGGGGCGGGGGTAAGGTGCGTCTTCTGCCCGATACCGTCATCCAGCATAACGAAAAAGAAGTCCTCATCCGCAACTACGAGGGCAAGGTGTTTCGCTATCCCCAACCGGTGGAGAAAAAGCAACGCCGGCACGAACCGGTATCGGTCAACGACAACAGCTCCTCGACCAACATGTGCCAGTTGCCGGTCTAGTCCTTGGTTGCAAAAATAAGCGTTNNCGAAGCAGGTCCCGTGTTGCGCGAACTTATAAGACCAAGTACTAGTCCCTCCGGGACCGGTCCCCCCCCCCCGGGGTTCGTTTTTCGAATCCTTGACAAATCGTTTCTTATTTTTTTCCGCCTGCCGCCGAGCCTTTTCCAAATGACTTGATTTTTCCCTGTTTACCTTTCCTTTCTATCTTCATCTTTGACACCCGTTTCCTAACCGTCTATAATTTTATAAAGCCTTTATTTTCAACTGATAACGAGAGTTCGGCGTGCCGCGAACCCCGGCCGAGAGCGGGTTTACCGCGATCGAAATCATCCTGGTCATCCTTCTGGTGGGCATTCTCGCCGTGGTGGCGACCCCGGCCTTGAAGACGTCCCCCATCGATGCGTCCACGGCAGCGGACATGGTGAAGAACGATCTGCGATTTCTTCAGGCCCTGGCCATGGCCCGGAACCCCCAAAATCCGGGGGAGGTCGGCATCACCTTCACCGTCGGACAGTCCAGTTATGTGATCGATGATCCACAGGATGTTTTCGACGACACCCGCCAACTCCCGAGCCGGGCGGTGATCAGCTCGGGAGGGACGTTGTCCTTCAACAAATACGGGGAACCCGAGTTCGCCGGCGCGTCCCAGTCCTTCCAGGTGTCTTCGGGAGGAAACCTGCGGACGATCACCGTGGAACAAATCACCGGAAGGGTCACCGTTTCATGACGGCGGGAGGGAGAGACGATGGCGTGCGTTACCGGAGCGGGGGCGAAGAAGGGGGGTTCACTCTGATCGAGTTGATTGCGGCGATCGTGCTGATCGGCATCGCCGTGCCGGCGCTGTTCGTCCCGTTTTCCGGGTTGTCGGAATCGAAGCATCCCGAATCCCGGGTGCAGGCCTCTTTTTGGGGGTTGCGGCAGATGGAGGCCATCAGCGGACTCGCTTACGCGGGCGTTCCCGCGGCAGGCTCCTATTCGTGCGCGGCGTTCCAGGCGGCCACCGTGCCCGAGGTGGACTGCAGCAGCCCCGACTACAATTTCACCTGGCGGGTGGAGGACGTGGCGGCGGCAGACCCGGACACCGCCGTCGGCGCGCCCGATTTCGCGAAAAAAGTGACGCTCACCGTCACGCGCACCGACGGGGCCATCGGCGCCCTGGACTTTTACACGTTGTTTGCCTTATGAACGCGATTGGAAACCGTAAAGGGTTCACTCTCATCGAGCTCATCCTCGGGATCGTGGTGGCCGGCCTTTTGGGCCTGTTCACCCTTCAGTACCTGAGCCGGGTGGCGCAGACCAACCAGCTCCTGTCGGGACAAAAAACCCTCGTCGATGAAGGCCAGCGGGTTTTGGAGTTTCTTTCCCGGGAACTGCGCATGGCGGATGTAACCAATCCCATCACCTTCACGCCGACATCGATCACCTTCGACAAACTGAACGGCTACGTGCAGGACACCAACACGACGGGGATTACCTACGCCTTCAACAGCGGCGCGGGAACCGTGGAGCGGACCAGCGGCGGCACGACCACCACCGCCGCCGCCCAGGTGACCGCGTTCAGTGTCACGCAACCGGCCGCCGATTTTTACGTGTTCAACCTGACGCTCCAGGGGGCGCAGGGACAGGTGTTCACCCTCGAAACCGGGATCCGTCCCCGCATGACGACCTGACCATGACCGAACGAATGTCTCCAAATGGGTCCCGGCCCCTGAACAACGCCCGCGGCGCCGCCGCCCTGGCGGGGGTGATCCTTGTGCTCTTGGTGCTCTCGACCCTGGCGTTCGGATTCCTGGTGGATTCGCGGCAGAAACACGCGGGCTCGGCGTTGAACCTGACGTCCAACAACGCTTTTTTGACCGCCGAAGCGGGGATTCGGTACACGATGAAGTGTCTCCTGGATACCGACCCGGGGTGTCCGCCGTCGACGGGCAGCGCCGACTGGACGACGCTGGTCGATTTCAGCAAGACCTTTGGGGACGGACGCGGACAATTCGACATCACCTTCCTCAACAAGCAGACCAACAGCACCCGGATCCAGTCCCGGGGCACGTTCGAGGGGGCCATCCGGGTGTTGTCCCGGAATGTGGCCCGGGGCGGCTGCAAGCTGGCGGAAAACGCCATCACCGCTTGCACGGGGATCGGCATCGAGGGTACGGCGACGCTCAACCCGCCCGGCGCGCCCACCGAGGATAACTTCTGCAGCGCCACCCCCATCGCGGCCCTGACGCTTCCGCCCGATCCCACGGGGTGCCCGAACGCCGACTATCCCGACTTCGATCCCGCCCTGCACCTGGACGGCTCGGGGTTCCTGACCCAGTTCCAGTTCTGCCAGATGCGGATCACCGACGACCAGGTCGTGAAAACCTCCGCCGGGGATACGGTGTGGGTGGCCCAGAATTTCACCCTCGATAAGGAGGGGATCCTGGAGGTCAACGGCGGCAACGCGTTCAATGTTGCCGGAAGCACCACCTTCACCAAGACCGCCCAGGTGCAGGTGAACGGATCGGTCACCTTCCACACCGACGTCAACTTCAAAGTGGAAAAGCAGGCGGTGGTCAACGTGGTCAGCGGCGATCCCGCGGATGCCCTCGCCCTGGTCGGGCAGAATGCGGACGTCAAGGACGATGCCGTCTACCTCGGGGGCATTATTGCCAACAACCGGGTGCGTTTGGACAAGGAAGCCCAGGTGACCGGAGCGTTGATGAGCATTCAGGACCGGGTGGACCTGAAAAAAAATTCCGTGCTGACCTATGATTCCAGCGCCGGCATTTCCACGGGCGGTTATGCCTCCTGCAACGCCGGAGGGGCGGTGGTGTCGGCGGATTGGGGGGAAGGATGAAAAACGGACTCCCCTGGCCCGGGTTGAATCCGGCCAAGAAAACCATCGGACTCGACTTGGGATTTCATTCCATCAAGCTGGTGGAACTGGTCCCCCGAGCCGGGGGATTCGAAATCACCGGCTACGGCCGCAAGGAAATCCCTTCCAGCGTCCTGGCGAAGAAAGACCGTGCGGGGGATTTGGCGGCCCTGGTCAAAGGCCTGTTTGCGGAAGCGGGCGTGAAGGGGAAAAAAGTTTATCTCTCGGTCAGCGGTCACAACGTGGTGATCCGGCGCACCACCCTCCCCAAAATGCCTCCCGCCGAGCTGATTGAAGCCATCCGCTGGAACTCCCGCGAGGAAGTGTTGTTCAACATGGACGGCGCCAGCATCGATTATCACGTCATGGGGGAGGTGGAGAAAGACGGGGGAAATTTTTACGAGCTGCTTTGCGTCATCGTTCGGGCAGACGTTCTGCCGTTCATGGTGTCCATCGTGGAACAGGCCGGGCTGCAACCGCTCGGGGTCACTGTCGTGCCCATGACCTTGTGGGATTATGACCAGAGCCTGCATCCCCCGCAGGAGGGGGAAATCTCCTGTTACGTGGACATGGGGGCGGAACGGACGCGTGTGTATTTCGTTTCCGGCCGGGAACTCCTGTTCTCCCGGGAGATCCCGAACGGCGGCAAAAACATCACCGCTTCCTTGATCGGCCACTACGAACTGGACGGGGACCGGTCCGTGTATGTGGATGAGACCCGGGCCGAGGCCATCAAGAAATCTTTCGGCCTCCCCTCGGAGTCCGACACCGGACAAACCCCGGAAGGCATTCCGCTCCCCAATATCCGGGAGCGGGTGCTTCCGGTGCTGGAACGGCAAGGGGAAGAGCTGGAACGCTCCATCGAATATTTCAAGAACCAGTACAAGAAGGATCTCGTCCACCGCATGGTCCTCTCCGGGGGGGGAGTGGGGCTGAAGGGGTTGGACCGGTTCCTGAACCGCCATTTCGACATCGCCCTGGAACACTGCAACGTGCTGCTCAAGTCGCAAGGCGGACCGGCGAACCGAAACCGGGACGCGACAGACCCGATCGGTCCGGCTTTGACGGTGGCGGCGGGTCTGGCCCTGGGCCGGTGCGGCAAGATCAATGTCCTGCCGGAAGAATGGCGCGCCTCCTTCAAGAAAAAACTCCTGAAAAACGTCCCCGTCATGGTGCTCGCCCTTCTCCTGGCCGTTTTTGGGGGAATGAGTGTTCATCTCAGGCAGACGCGGGATGCCGTGCGGGACCAGGTGAGCTTCCAAAAGGCGGAACTGGCCCGGGAGAAATTGAAAATGGAATTCCTGAAAAAACCCGTCCACCTTTTGGCTTCTCTGAAAAAAGAAAACCGGCAGTTGCAGGAGGAAATGGAATCCTTGCAACCGGGCGGTCCCCGCATGCTCGCCTTCTTCCCTCCCATGCTGGATGAGTTGTCCCACATCGTGCCGTCCAATGTTTCCCTTTCGGAGATCACCTTCAGCGTGTCCCAAAAAGGGAAACGGGACCCGGAAGACGCCGAGGAAGGAAACCGTCGGGAAAACCGGATTTTGATTCGGGGCAACATTTTCGGGAACGAAGGGGAAATCCAAAGCACGTTGAACGATTTTCTCCAAGCCCTGAAAATGTCTCCCGCCTTCCGGGAGGTTCGTTGGGTGCGGTCGACGGCGGCGGACACTCCCCGCTTTTCACAGCCGGCGGTGGATTTTGAGTTGTACGTGTATCCCCGATTTTCAGATGAAGTTTTGGCGGACTCGTTATGAAAAAAATCACGGCCTCCGGGCTCAAGGAATTTCGATGGCATAAACTCTCGTTCCGCGAACAATTGCTGATCGTGGTGACGGGAATCGTGGGGTTGGGTTTTCTGTTTTACCAGTTCGATTACCGGCGGCTGGAACAGGAAATCCAGGACCAGGAAACCCTCTTGTCCGGGGTGGAGGCTTCCCTGCGCAGTTACCGGCTGGCCGTGTCCCGAAGCCCCGACCCCCAAAGCATGACCCGGGACATCGAAAAGGTCCGGCAGGAAAACGCCAGGCTGGAAGCAGAAAACCGGGACCTCCAGGCCCGCCTGAGGCTTCGGCCTCTGGACGCCATCCAGGTGTTTCAGAGCGAAGCGGAGCGGCGGCAGATCCGGATCCAGTCGTTCCGCACCCATGAAACCCAAAGGGTGCCGGGAACCCCGGGTCTGAAGGCGGTGTCCCTGATCCTAAAAATGGACGGGGAATTCCCCGACATCCAGGATTTCCTGAAGACCCTGAGCGGGTTCCGGGGGGTGATGAAGATTCAAAGTTTGGGCATGACCCGGTACCCGGAACTGTATCCTCGGGTTCAGACTCGGCTGCATCTCAAAATTTACGTATTGTGAGGACCGATGATCCGAAACGTCATCCGGAAAACTCTTCGAGGCCCCCGGTTCCGCCCGCCCCCGCGGGCGGTTAAGCCGCTGTGGGGCGTGGGATTGGGGTTGCTGGTGCTTTTGGGACCGGTCTCCTCCTTGGAAGCGACCCATCCCGGGTCCCGGAACCCTTTCCTGTTGCCGGAAGAGGTGTATTTCATCGGCCAGGAACCGGTTTCCGAGAAGGTGTCCCTGACCCTGCAGGCCGTCGTGACCGGGGGCCAAAGGAAGGTGGCCACCATCAACAACCGCAACCTGGTCCGGGGCGACCGGATCGAGGGCCAGCGAGTGGTCCGCATCCTCGAAGACCGGGTGATCCTGGAAAAGGGGGGGCGGCAAATCGTCCTGGTTCTCCAGCAACCGTCGGCTCCCGCCCGGATCCGGCGGGAGCGGTGACGCTCGTTTTTGAGCACCCTCCAAATTCCTTAAAAATCAATAAAATAATGGACTTTATCCCGTTTTCGGGTTATATTAATTTATTAAAATTTACTATCAATTAGAGCAAATTCATGCTAAAAGATCGAGCCAGGTGGATGGAGGTTCTGAGTGTACTCCTGGTTTGGGGAGGATTGGCGTCTTGCGCCTCGCCCAAGCCGGTGCTGGACGCAGAAACCTCTCCTCCCCGGCTGGAAAACCTGGTCGAGGTCCAGCCCGCCGAGCTGCCCGGCAAGGGGGAGGCCGAAAAACCCACGGAAATGACCTTGGTGCAACCGTCCCTGGAACTCAGAACCTCTTCCGTGGACCAACCGCGCTATTCGCTTTCCGGTCGAGATGTCGACTTGAAAACCCTTCTCCTCGCTCTCTCCCAGGAAATCGACCGGAACATCGTGGTGGATCCTTCCATTGCGGAAACCGTGACGGTGGATTTAAAACAAGTCACCCTTGAGGAAGCGCTGGATGGCCTGTTGCATCCCCTGAATCTCCAGTATGGGGTGAAAGAGGACGTCATCTATGTGCAACCCAAGCAAATGGCGACGCGGATTTTTCGCCTGAATTACATCATTTCCCGCCGGCGGGGGCTGAGCAATTTGCAGGCGGTGAGCGGCCAGGGCACCGCCGACGGAACCAGCCTGACCTCCGGCAGTTCCCTTGTCACCTCCGGAGTCGGCACCGTGTTCCGGTCTTCGACGCGCAATCCCCCGTCCACCAGCTCCGTCGAGTCTTCGGAGGAGACGGACATCTGGCGGGAGATTTTCTTTGGACTCCGGCAAATCGTCACCGGCGGTCCGAAAGACGGCGACTTGGAAGCGGCGGAGTTTCTGGGGCCGGACGCCTCCTCGCAATCCCCGCACGGAGGCCCGCACGCCGAGACCCGGGGATCGGCCGCCGAGCAGGCCTTCCTGCAGGGCGAGTCGGCGCCGGAGGAAGCGAACGGGCAACGCTCCTATTTCACCATCAACCGCCAGTCCGGTATCATCATCGTCCGCGATTACCCCGAGGCCCTCATGAAAGTGGCCGAATTTCTGGAGGCGGTGGAGGGATCGGTGCAGCGGCAGGTGTTCATCCAGGCCAAGATCATCGAGGTCAGCCTGAACGACAACTATCAGCTGGGGATCGACTGGAGTGAGGTCAGCCCGCTGTCCATCCAGTATGCGGGGGGCGGCAACCTGAACGACAGCCTGATCCAGGGAGCCATGGATGAGTTCGTGTTCGGGGTCGGCAATGCCCGGTTCACCGCCGTGATCGATGCCCTCTCTCAACAAGGCGACGTGAGCGTGCTCTCCAGTCCCAAGATCGCCACCCTCAACAATCAACGGGCGTTGATCAAGGTGGGCACCGAAGACATCTTTTTCATCCCGGAAGTGACGCCCGCCACCACCACGACCGCCTCCACGACCGAGTTCATTCCCTCTTCCATCACCATCGGCATCGTGCTCGACGTTTTGCCCCAGATCAACGAAAACGGCGAGATCATGATGAGCATCAACACCAGCATCACGGAGAAAACCGACGAGCGGGTGTCTCCCGACGGGGTGAACGTGGTGCCGGTCCTGGACGTCCGGGAGTCCAACAACGTGGTGCTCGCCCGCGACGGGCAGACCATCGTGATCGGCGGGTTGATGAAAACCCGGAAAGAAAAGAATCAGAACGCCCTTCCCGTTCTGGGGGACATCCCCCTTCTGGGAAACCTGTTTCACCGAATCGAGGAGAAGGAGGAGAAAAGTGAACTGGTCATCATGCTCACCCCGGAAGTCATGGTGGGCATGGCTGTTGAGGACCGACTGGAACGCGCCCGGGAACGGCTGCGGAATTTCGGCTATTACGAATCTCCAGACATCACCGGATCCTCTGCTCTGAGAAAGTGAACGCCATGTATGAAACCTATTACCGATTTCAGGAAAAACCCTTCAGCCTGACGCCGGATCCCCGATTTCTTTACTTGAGCAAGCATCATCAGGGGGCCCTCGACCACATGAATTACGGCATCCAGCAGCGCGAGGGATTCATGGTCGTGGTGGGGGACGTCGGAACGGGGAAGACCACCCTGTGCCGCTGCCTGCTGGATCAATTGGACGAAAAGGTCGAGGTGGCGCTCATTTTGAATCCCATGTTGTCCGACATGGATCTCCTGCGGGCTTGTGTTCACGATTTGCGCGTTCCCCCCCTGTCTTCCGGCTACACGTCCTGGGAGATTTCCGGCGAATCGTCGGTGGAGAAACGGCAGGACCCCGATCCCGAATGGATCTCCAAGGCGTCCAAGAAAGAACTGATCGACGCCTTGAACGCCTTTTTGCTGAAGCAGCACGAGAGGGGAGGTACCACGGTTTTGATCATCGATGAAGCTCAAAACCTCTCCCTGGAGGTGATGGAGCAGATCCGCATTCTCTCCAACCTGGAAACCGAAAAAGACAAGTTGCTTCAAATTATTTTTGTGGGCCAGCTCGAGCTCAACGACAAGCTGCAGTTGCCCGAACTGAAGCAGTTGAGCCAGCGGATCTCCATCCGCTACAAAATTTTGCCCCTGTCCCGAAGCGACATGGAAAACTACATCCGGCACCGGATTCTGGTGGTGGGAGGCAGCACCACCGTCTCGTTCGAGCGGTCCGCCATGGAGGAAATTTACAACTACTCCCAGGGGTACCCCCGGTTGATCAACCTGGTGTGCGACCGGGCGCTTTTGGCGGGTTACAACGCCCAAACCGACGTTATCGACGCTTCCCTCGTCAAGCTGGGGATCCGCAGTCTTCTGGGCGAGGAAGAAAAAAAATACTTCATCAAGCGGTTTTTGAAATTCCGGGTCCCGGTGATCGCCTCGATCCTGTTTTTTCTGGCCGGGGTTCTTTTTTTCTTTTTGAGTCAGGAAAACCTGAATTGGAAAAAAGGATTCGAGGCGCTGACCGTCGCTTTCCAGAGTCCGGGGACCGCACCGGTCGCCCGGGGGATCGCCCCCGCCCTGTCCGATGCCTCCTCCTCCGCCCCGTCCCGACCCAAGGTCGAAACCGCCGACGCTGCGCCCGTGGAAGGGGAGCGGGGACCGGTTGCCGATTCCACGGAGACCCCAAAACCGCCGGTTTCGGAGTCGCCGGACCATGCCTCCCCAGGACAATCCGGCGGNNGCGGGACGGTTTCCTCGTCCGGGGACCGAACGGCCGGGGACGAAGGGTATCGCATTCAAGTGTATTCCCTGAGTGAGCCCGACCGGGTCGAGTCGGAAGTTCAGAAACTCCGGGACGAAGGATACGCCGCGTACTGGAAAAAAGCGGTGTCGATGGGAAGGGATTGGTATATTGTTTATGTCGGGCCCTTCAAGAAGATCGAGCGGGCGCGGATTCATTTGAACGCCCTGAAATATACCGGCCGGGATCCGATCCTGATTTCCGTCACTCGGTCGGGGTGAGGGAGTCGTCGTGAGTCTCATTGCCGATAGCCTGAAGATGGCCAACAAGGAACGAGGTGCCCCCGCGGCCCCGCGGCCCCACCTCAATCTGATCCGCCCCGGCCAGAATCCCCCGCGGCGAAAATCGTCGCCGTTTTTCCGGTTTTTTTTCCTGATCCTTTTGCCGTCTTTGTTGTTGGCCTACCTGATCCATGCGGGCGTCTTCGACAGTCGCCGAACCAAGATCACCGAGTTGCCGTTCTGGGGCGAGTTAATTCCGGTCAGCAAGCCGGGAACCGCGCCGCCGCCCGTTCCCGCGCCGCCTCCTGAAGAAACCGTCCGGGAAGCTCCCCAACCCGCGCCGCCGGTGGAGGAAACAGCAGCTCCCCCCTCGGGGCGCACCCTGGAACCGCCTTTGAAAACGGAAACCCCGGCGGAAGCCGAAACCGCAGGGAAACCAGGAGCCGCGGTGAAAACGGAAACCCCGGCGGATGTCGAAACCGCAGGGAAACCAGGAGCCGCGGTGAAAACGGAA
>JABAHQ010001132.1_pt2 | contig 17482 bp, 12 predicted proteins | sample 7062091 | NCBI WGS metagenome assembly JABAHQ01 (sample SAMN14534359, study PRJNA622989) | marine sediment metagenome | biome: marine biome [ENVO:00000428]; feature: marine pelagic biome [ENVO:01000023]; material: deep marine sediment [ENVO:00002113] | place: India: Gulf of Kutch | collected...
ATGAACTATGCCTAAAACAACTTCCCCTGCCCCAACTGGGGTTCGGGGGGTTCGTAGCCCATGTGGGTATAAGCGCGTACGGTGGCCTTGCGCCCGCGAGGGGTGCGCTCCAGAAAGCCGAGTTGGAGGAGATAAGGTTCCACCACATCCATAATGGTTCCCCCATCCTCGCTGATACTGGCGGCAATCGTCTCCAAACCAACCGGGCCGCCGCCGAATTTGTCAATAATCGCCTCCAAGACTTTACGATCCAGGTCGTCCAAGCCCATGGGATCGACTTCCATCAGCAATAAGGCTTCATTGGCAGTTTCGCCGGTGATCACCCCGTCGCTCCGTACCTCGGCGAAGTCGCGAGCCCGCTTGAGCAGCCGGTTGGCGATTCGGGCTGTACCCCGCGCCCGGGTAGCTATTTCGGCCGCCCCTTCCGGTTCGATCCTGACCCCCAAAATCTTAGCCGAACGGATAACGATTTTTTCCAGGTCTTCCGGCGAGTAGAATTCAAGCCGGAAAACAGCCCCGAAGCGGTCCCGCAAGGGTGAAGTCAGCAAAGCCAGCCGGGTGGTCGCCCCCAAGATGGTGAAGCGGGGCAATTTTAGGCGGATATTGCGGGCGCTGGAGCCTTTGCCGATGATAATATCCAGGGCAAAGTCTTCCATAGCCGGATACAAGATCTCTTCTACGACCCGGCTCATACGGTGAATTTCGTCAATAAAGAGGATATCGCCTTTGCGCATGTTGGTCAAGATGGCAGCCAAATCGCCGGGACGTTCGATGGCCGGACCGGAGGTGAGTTTCAAGTTGGTCCCCATCTCGTGGGCAATGATCCCGGCCAAAGTGGTTTTGCCCAGACCTGGGGGACCGTAAACCAGGACGTGGTCCAGGGCATCGCCCCGCATTTTGGCGGCCTCGATAAGAATTTGAATATTCTCCTTCACCAGGCTCTGGCCGAAATAGCCATCCCAACTCGTGGGCCGTAAGCTTTGTTGGAACTGTTCTTCTTGTGCCTGCGCTTCCGGCGAAACGGAGCGATCTTCCATAAATTTAATCCTCTAGTTCTCAACCACTTTCTGAATTATACCACAAAGATTGCCTATTTTAGAAAAAGTGATATAATAGCTTGAGAACATATGTTCTGCCATGGTTCCAAAATACGTACTGCGTACTACGTTATGCGTAAAAATGCTACCTTGAATACTTAGTCATTACGCATTACGCAGTACGCATTACGCAGTACTCAGTAGATCAGGAGGGGACAGACCATGTATCAACATCTGATGAACTTACCCATTCACCAATTGGAAGCCGATAAGCGTCGGGTTGAGCGTGAAATTCAAGCGTTGGAGCGCCAGTTGCAGGCGGAGGTAGATCCAAACATTGACGAAGGTGACCCCGGTTTGAGCAGCCAGGCCTTGATTATCGCTTTACTGAACAACGCTCGCCAGAAGGCGGCCGCCATCGAGCGCGCCCTCGGGCAGGCCCAGTCCGGCAGCTACGGCGTCTGTGAGGACTGCGGCCAACCTATTGACCCGGAGCGCTTGAAAATCTTTCCTCAGGCAACGTTGTGCGTCCCGTGTAAGGGGAAGCGAGAAACGCTAGAGCGGCAGCGGCGGTGGGCGGCGGCGTAGATTTATGTGATTGAGAATAAAAACATCATCTTAAAGGAATGACCTCCGAGGTTCGCACCTGCAACGTCCTGGTAAAACAAGGTTGATCGCATAGCCGCTATGATTAGGTAAGCAACTGTTAAACCTTGGAGGTCTGAATTTTGCCCCCAAAGTGAAATGCACCCAAATCTCTCCTCAAGTTCGACACTTCTCCCACCAGCCGTTATAATTCAACAGAGTATCTCGCTAGCCCCCTCTTAAGGATATAGAAAGAATGGAATACCTCACTTGAAATTAGGGGGAAAGGGCATAACAACAAGGTAACAGGATAGGATTTAGGTTATCAGCCGCAATTTTCATCACCTCGCCAGCCCATTTGGAGATATTGGCAGCTCATTTGAGGAAAAGGCCCGCCCTATGACCATTCGTAACCTATTTATCTTTACGCTAACCCTGGCCTTTTTGTTTCTGGCCAGTTTGGGCCGGGTCCAGGCACAGGAGCCGGAACCCCTCTCCCCTGACCTGTCGGCCAAAATCGATCCCCGCTTAGCCAGGCAATTGGCCGACTCAGATGAGGCTACGGCCAATATTATGGTGATGATGAAAGAGAAGCCCAATTTAGCCTCGGCCAGGGCACAGAGTGGCCTACTGGCCCGACGGCAGGCCCTAGTAGCGGCCTTGCAAGCCACAGCGCAGCAGTCGCAAGCCGGGGTCCGGGCGGTCCTGGCAGACGCCGAGGCGCGAGGAGAGGCCGGCGATGTTCGTTCACTGTGGATTGTTAACGGCGTGGCTGCCCAAGCGACCTGGCAAACAGTCCTGGCACTGGCAGCCCGCGATGATGTGGCCATGGTCCGTCTGGATGAAACCATCTCCCTGGAGCCAGGCGAAGTCAGTGAAGTCAGCCGGGACACGATCGAGCCTGAATGGGGCGTGGCTCGCATTAACACCCCTGATGTCTGGAACGCTTTAGGTTTGGATGGGGCAGGTATTGTGGTGGCCAGTGTCGACTCTGGGGTCGATTATTTACATCCGGAGCTACAAACCCGCTATCGAGGTTACTACGGCGGCGGGGTACCACCGCTGCATGAGGGAAACTGGTATGATGCCATCGGCCTGGAGGCCCTCTACCCGGTAGATGCCAATGGGCATGGTACTCATACCATGGGGACAATGGTTGGTGGGGATGGCCTCGGTGTGGCTCCGGGGGCCAAGTGGATTGCGGTCAGGGCTTTTAATAGTGCTGGATCAGCCCAGGAAAGCTGGCTGCACGATGCCTTTCAGTGGCTCTTAGCACCTGGGGGAGACCCTACCCTGGCCCCCCATATCGTGAACAACTCCTGGTCCAATAACATCGGCAGTAATACCATCTTCCAAGAAGATGTGCAACTCCTATTGGATGCGGGCATCATCCCGATTTTTGCTGCTGGCAACAGTGGCCCCAAAGATAGATCCGTTGGCTCACCTGGCAGTTATGAGATTGCGTTCGCTGTCGGTGCCACCGATAGCGATGATGAGATCGCTGATTTTTCCGGCCGTGGCCCATCGCCGTGGGATCAAATCAAGCCGGATATCAGCGCCCCGGGGGTTGAGGTTTTATCCACTTTGCCTGGCGGCAGTTATGGGCTCATGAATGGCACTTCGATGGCCACGCCTCACGTTGTTGGCGTCATCGCTTTGATGCTTCAAGCTGATAGCTCCCTGACATATGAAGACGTTTTTAACATTCTGACCACAACGGCTACACCATTAGGTGAAATAACGCCCAACAACGCCTATGGCTGGGGATTGGTCAACGCCTATGCCGCGGCCGAAGTGGCGGCTAACGCCGGGAAGGTCATAGGCGTTGTGACCGATCAGCGCTCTGGACAGCCGATTGAGGGAGCCAGCCTCACCTTCACCCAGCATGGACCCGGCCAAACTTCCACCGCCATTACCGATGAGACTGGCAATTACCAATGGGCTGGGGTGGCCGGTAGCTATGATCTTACTGCTAGGGCGTTTGGTTACAACACCCAGATACAAGTTGGCGTAGACGTCACCACCGGAACGACGACCAGCCAAAATTTTGCGCTCTCCCCCCTACCAACAGGAAACCTGCAAGGAACAGTAACTGAAGTGGAGAGCGGGATACCCCTGAGTGCCACTATTGCCGTTCTGGATACTCCGGTCGTTGTGACTAGCAATCCGGCGAACGGAGAGTATGCTATCTCTCTGCCCACAGGGATTTATACCATTACTGTGGCCAGTCCCGGTCATCGCATAGCTGTGCTGCCTAATCTGACAATCAATGTCGGCCAAACGACTGAGCAGCATATTACCTTGGATACAGCACCAACCATCTTATTGGTGGATAGCGGGGCCTGGTACCAGGGCAGTCAGATCAGCTATTACGAACAAGCGTTGGATGATTTACGATACTACTACGATGACCACAGTATCAAACATCTGGATAGCGATGTCCCGATCTCGACCACTTTAACCGCCTACGATGTGGTCATTTGGTCCGCGCCTTTAGACTCGCCTGGGTATGTTGGGGCGGGCGATGCGTTAGTGGATTTTTTAGCCCAAGGGGGGAAATTAATTCTGAGTGGCCAGGATGTCGCCTTTTTTGATGGCGGGGGAACATTGGTTTACGTCATATATTATCCAACCTATTTGAAGGCTCGTTTTGCCGACGATAGTGCCGAGACGACCGTGCTGACCGGGATAGCCGATGAAATCTTTGCTGGATTAGATTTCACTATCTCTGGTGGCGACGGGGCCGATAACCAACAAACCCCTGATGTTATCACCCTCACAGAGCCTGATTTCGCTGACCAGGTTTTGGCCTATGACGGCGGCGGAAACGCGGGCCAACGGGTGGGCCATTGTCTCCCTTATCGGGCGGTCGTTCTGCCCTTTGGGTTGGAGGGGGCGAGTCAGCGATCTATGAGAGCAGAACTCTTGGCGCGTAGCCTTGATTGGTTCCAGTCTGAACTACTGTTAGAGGGCCTTGAGGGCTCCCCCATAAGCGAGACCAAAGTCGCCGACTTTGGTGGTATCGTCACCCATACCCTGCGTCTCAGAAACCTGGCTGAAACTGGCTCAGATGATACCTACTCCTTTAGCCTGGGCAGTCATCAATGGACGACACACTTTACTTATACCAACATTACCCTCAGCCCTTGCCAGTCTGCTTGGCTAACGTTCACCGTCGAGGTGCCAACAGATGTATCCTGGGACGCCCAAGATATCTTAAGCATCACCGTCCAATCGACCAAATCCCCTGCTGTAACTGCCGTCGTGACCCGCACCACTAAAACACCAGCCCCGGTGTTGCTGGTGGATGATGATCGCTGGTACGATTTTGGGCCAGATTTTATGCAGTCGCTCACGGCCAACAATATTAATTTTGACTATTGGGATGTTGGGGGAGGCAACCCCGAGAACGGGCCTTCCTTGGAAGTATTGCAGCGTTACCCGCTTGTCATCTGGTTTAACGGTTATGATTGGTTCAACCCACTGACCACAGATGAAGAAGCGCGGCTGCAAGCTTACCTGGACGGGGGAGGCCGTCTAGCTTTAACCAGCCAGGAATATCTATACAACTTGCCAGATCACCAGCCAAGTGACTTTGCTCGGGAATATTTCGGGGTCGACTCCCATTCTGAAATTTTATCCTCCACCCTGGCCTTAGGGGTCTCCGACAACCCGGTTGGCAACCAACTGGGTCCGTATCCGTTGACGTTTCCGTTGAGTTATAACAACTGGACTGACAGTATAACCCCCACTGCCAGCGCCAGCCCCGCCATGATTGGCCAGTATGGTGACCCCAATGCAGTCACCAATATGGGGGGTATAACGGAAACCTGGCATACAGCTTTCTTTGGCTTTGGTTTGGAATTGCTCGATGATTCAGCGCGAGCCGAGGTCATGCGCCGTCTTGTCGGCTGGCTGAGTTCGCTGGGAGCTTCGACCGTTAGCGCAGATGTTGATCAGGCTACCAATGGTGATATCATCGCCTATAAGGCTGTTTTAAGAAACGATGGGCCGGCGGATATCAGCACCGCCGCCTTCACTGCCACCTTCCCCTATCCCCTAAACCTGCTTTCTGGTAGCGCCACCGGAGGACTGACCGAAAGCGAGGGACAACTCATCTGGCGTGGCCTCCTGGCTCGAAACCAGGTGCTGACCTTCACCTATCAGGCCACGGTCAGTGATAATGTACCCTATGGGACAATGAGTCGGCAGGTCAATTGGATCAGTTATCAAGATCACGAGATTTTGTTCGACCGAGTAGCGGCGGTACCGGTCAATGCGCCCAATTGGGGCACGGCTTACCTCAGCGCAACCCCTGACCCGGTGGCTGAAGGCGAGGTATTGACTTATACTTTATACCTGACCAATACCGGAACAGCCGATGCCCCTCTGGTCACAGTTACCACTATTATCCCGCCTTACCTACAGCTCCTGACCGACACAATTGGCCAAAGCAGCGGCACCTTCAATCAGAATACTCTGTTCAACAGGGAGATAACCTGGCTCACGTCTGTGCCAAAAAATCAGGGCGTTGCCCTCACCTATGCGGCCAGACTTGTTGCCATTCCCCATCCGTTTATCCTGTCAACTGTTTTTGGGGCCGATGATGGCTTCCTGGATACTTATCTTTGGTCCACCACCGTGGGTGTAAAACCACATACTATCTATCTCCCGCTCCTCTTTAAACAATAACCTTTGGGAGCCATTGTTCACACCGCTTTTCCGGCAATTTTATCTCATCAAAATCGGTTACGCTAAGCAAAGCGTTTTCTACCGTGTCGGCAAAGTTAGCAGCGGCTTTCCTGACAGCGCCGACCGCATAGCTTCGCGGTCGTCCCAGGGATGTTCGGTGGTGCCGAAGCACATGCTCTGTTCGTGGCCTTTGCCTAAAGCGATAACGACATCGCCGGATTGAGCCAGTTGGGTGGCTAAGTAGATGGCCCGGCCCCGGTCGGGAACGCGGTGAAAAGTAACCCCCTCGACGGCCCCCTTTTCGAGCATGGCCTGGGCAGTCGTGTCGATGATCTTTTCCAAGTCTTCCGTGCGCGGATCCTCGGCGGTGATGATGGTGATGTCGGCCAGCTCGGCGGCGATATGACCCATCTTGGTTCGTTTCTCCACATCGCGCAACCCGGCAGAGCCAAAAACGGCGATGACACGCTTGCCGGTCAGCGCACGGACAGTTTCTAAAGCGCGGTGCAGCGAATCGGGCGTGTGAGCAAAATCAACGATCGCGGTGAAAGGCTGCCCCATGTCTATACGTTCCATGCGACCGGGCACGCCTTTGAAGGTCCGTAGGGCTTTCAGGGCAAGTTGTGGGTTGGTCTCCAGCCCGACAACTGTTGTGGCCAGGGCAGCCAGGACATTGCTGATATTGAACCAACCGACCAATGGGGTTTCTACTGTGTAGAACTGGTCGCCCAAAACCGTTTCGAAGCGGGTGGTATCGGGCTGAAGGGAGACTGCCCTGGCTTGAACATTGGCCCCGTCGGCCAGGCCGTAGCTAATGATGGGCAAGCGGCCTTGGATGCGCGCTCGTAAAAAATCGTAGGACCAATCGTCTGTATTCAGAATGGCTGCGCGATGGGTCATCTCTTCAAAGAGACGGGCTTTGGCTAATCGATATGCTGCCAAAGAGCCGTGGATGTCCAGATGTTCATGGGTGATATTGGTGACTACGGCCAGATCAAAATCACAGGCCGTAACTCGATGTTGATCTAAACTGTAGGACGTGGTTTCCAGAACACAGATTTCGGTGTCGGCCTGGACCATTTGAGCCAGGTAACGTTGTACATCGGGGGCTTCAGGCGTGGTAACATGGAAGCCGGTGTCCAAAACCTCGTCGCCAATCACCGCGTTGACGGTGCTGATCATGCCCACCTTGCGCCCGGTCTGCTTAAGGATAGTGTAAATAAGGTTGGTGGTCGTTGTTTTGCCATCAGTGCCGGTGACTCCAATGAGGGTTAGCTTCCGGCCAGGATAGTCGTACCAGGCAGCGACGAGATGAGCCAATGCTTCCCGGCCGCTTGGGACGCGTAAAATAGGGATCGAGTCGGGCAGACGAAGGTGGGCACCTTCTTCAACTACTACGGCCACGGCCCCTTTTTCCAGGGCGATGTTAATGAAATCGTGCCCATCAAGGCTAAATCCTTTGAAGGCCACAAACAAGTTGCCCGATTCCACCTGGCGACTGTCGGCGACAATACCAGTAATGAGAAGATCGGCCGGCCCAGAGAGCGTGTAACCGGGCAAGGACTCAGTAAGTTGGTTCAGAGGGCGTGATTGGCGTGGCTGCATACACTTTCAGATCGGTTCAATTTTAACTGGCATAATCTTGGGTTTTGGATCGACCTCGATCGTCTCTGGCTCGTCTTCGGGGATGAGGGGGAGACGGAGAATAAAAGTGCTGCCGTTGCCCAGTTGGCTTTCAGCAACCAGGGTTCCGCCGTGAGCCTCGGCAATCCATTTGGCGATGGCCAGCCCCAACCCCGATCCCTTGCGTTTTTGGCCTTTAGCCCGGTAAAAGCGATCAAAAATATGGGGCAGATCTTCGGGACTGATGCCGGAGCCGGTATCGGCGACGCTGATTCTGGCCCACTCCGGCTCTTTGTATAGGGAAATAGTTACACAGCCCCCCGAAGGGGTATGTTTAAAGCCATTGTGTACCAAGTTAATAAGCAATTGCTTCAGCCGGTCGGCATCACCATAAACAGCAAGCGGTTCGGTGTGTCCCAATCTAAGCCCAACCCCGTTTGAGAGAGCATGAGTCTCTTGAAAAACGTCCAGGATCAGAGGTTCCAACTCAACGGGGCGCATGTTGAGGGACATACCCGCATCAGCCTGCGAAAGGAGTAGGAGATCGCTGACAATGCGGGCCATACGATCCAAGGCATTGTCAATGATGGTCAGGGTTTCCGCCCGTTCTTCAGGGGTCTCATCAACATCATCGCGCAAGAGGTCAAGGTTACCCCGAATAATGGTCAACGGCGTGCGGAGTTCGTGAGAAATGTCGGCGCTGAGGCGAACTTGTGCCTGAAAGAAGTCATCTAGGCGGGCCAACATGCTATTGATGGTTTGGCTAAGGCGATTAAGCTCATCGTTCGTACCTGTGACGGGGAGGCGTTGCCTTAAGTCTTCAGCACTGACAATCTTGTTGGCAGTCATTGTGATCTGGTCAATGGGCCGCAGGCTCATATGAGCCATCATCGCCCCTAAAAGGGTAGCAATAATCAGCGTCATGACCGTTCCACTGACCAGGGAGAAAAGAATACGGCCTAATGTGGCTTCTACCTCAGTTAAGGGTTGCCCAACCTGCACAATACCAATCACCTGGTTGCCAAACCAAAGGGGAGCGCTGTAAATGCGTAGTTTAACCGTCCCAACATGGGCATCCATCAGTAACGGATTTCCATCCTTGATCGCACTGATAATATTTTCGTTAATCGGAAGATGGTAGTCTCCCAGGTTTTGTGACTGGGTTTTGACTTTGCCCTGAGCATCGGTTACCTGGATGTAAATGGACGGCGAGGAGAAAACATCCAGCTCTGGCAGTCGGATTTGGCCGGTTACGAGAATATTGATCGGCGCATTTTCAACGGCAATACTGGCGCGAACCTGATTAGCTCTGTCCTGCAGGGTGCGATCTACTTCGTTATAGAGGCTAAAACGAAAGATTCCGTAAAAGGTGGTGCTGAAGATGATCAGAACGATAGCCAATAATGAAACATACCAAACAGTTAAACGAACTCTGATTGTCATAATATAACCCTATGAACGTAAAACATAACCAACCCCTCTGACCGTGTGGATCAGGCGTGGTTCTCTTTCTTCCTCCAGTTTTGAACGTAAGTAGCGAATGTAAACTTCGATAATATTAGACTCACCACCAAAATCATATCCCCAAATTTGGTCAAAGATCTGGTCACGGGTTAATACTTGATTGGGGTGGCGCATAAAAAGCTCAAGCAGGTCGTATTCTTTAGCGGTAAATTGGATCATGCGATCCCCACGATAAGCTAGACGCGAAGCGGGGTCGAGGGTGAGGTCGGCATAGGTGTACGGTTCGGTCCTTTTGCCGGCAGAACTACGGCGTAACAGGGCCCGAATATGAGCCATCAATTCGTCGTGGTTGAATGGCTTAACCAGATAATCATCGGCCCCTGAGTCCAATCCAGTGACCCGATCCGGGATAGCATCTCGGGCAGTGACCATGATGATCGGCACTTTAACATTAGCGGCTCGCAGTTCACGGGTGACGGTCAGGCCATCAATACCAGGCAAGGTGATATCCATGATAACGAGACCGGGGGGATCTTCATAAATCCGTTTCAGGGCGGTTTCACCATCCATAACCACTTCAACTTTGTGACCTTCCCGATTTAAACGACGTTCCATACTCCTCGCTATATCGGCTTCATCCTCAACGATCATAATTCGGTCCGACATAGTTTCTCCCTTTGTCAATTAATTGACGGCGTTGTCGTCACATTATTTTAGCTTAAACAAATCCAGAATCATTCATCTGTTTATCGTATAGAGTATAAATCCTCGCAGGTTCTTACAAGGTCGCCATCGGCAATATAGAGTCTTAACCTTATGGAAACCCATGAACGACTGTGAAGACTCTTTGATGGTAGCTTACAACGTAATTACGACTCACTTATATTGTACGTATCAGGAATGGTTTTTCAAGTTCTTGGGAAAAGTGTTTAAAAGTAAATAGCGCCCTCACAAGGTGAGGACGCTGTTTATGGTGGGCGGTACAAGACTCGAACTTGTGACCTCCACGATGTCAACGTGGCGCTCTAACCAACTGAGCTAACCGCCCATCAGTCAGAATAGATTATAGCGCAAAGATATTTTTTGGCAAGTTGAAGAAAATGTTTTAATGGGAAAACTGTAGCTCTCCTACGGGAAACCTATCCCCCCAACTACATCAACTAGGTCTATCACGCCGATAAATTGAAGCAAAATTGGGATAGTAGCCGTACAGATACAAAGTAGGAGCAGACACCCACATCCGATCAGCAGCCATCTTTGGAGAGAAGGTTGCTGGGTTTGTGGCTGAGTCGGCTCGAAATCCGTTTGGGGCGCTTGTTGTTGCGCCGAGCTAGCATACGCTTCCTGAGACCATGAACTATCCTCCTGGCTTTCAAAGATTAAGGTTGTCTGCCCTAAACCGAGGGTATCTCCATTGGTTAAAACTCTGGGGACGGCAATTTGAGAGCCATTAACAAAGGTACCATTTGTGCTACCCAAATCTTGAATGACGTAGGCGTTCCCCTCCCAACTAATCTGACAATGCCGGCGCGAAACTTCGGCATCTTGGATGACGATATCGCATGTTTCTTCCCGACCCAAAACAACTCTATTGGTCGTAATTGAAAATTCAAGGCCAATTTGTGGCCCTTGTCTGACAAGTAAGTTAACAGATGGCCCATCTGAGGCCATCAAAGTTGCTTCATTGTCGAAGTCAAAGGTCATAGCTTTCTCTCCCCCGCTGAAGTTGAATCAAGGACAGGCGGCGGTTTCCTCAACGACGATATTGCTGGGTGCTGACTCGCCACTTTCATTATGAGCAACAACATATAAACGATAGGATGTGCCGCAGTTCAGGCCGGGGACAGTGCCACCAATATCATTTCGTTCAAAGGATTCTAATATCTCATTCGTATCGGCGTTATACACCCTAAATCCATCTTCATTGTCGCTTTCATCGTTCCATTGTACTTTAAAGCCATCAGCCAGAACCTCGGTAATTTCAAAATCATCAGGTCTATTTGGTTTGGCGCGAACAGTGATTTGTATTTGTTCGGTGGTCTCCTGATCATCCAATCTGATGATACGCAGCGTATAAGTCTTGGTCCTGGTAGGACATTCTCGCCGGGTGACTGCCTGCCCATCGTTATCGCCAGCCACCCCTTCATCTTCAAAATAGACCGCCTTGACATTCGATACAAGCCAAGTGAAGGTTGTACACTGGCCTTCGTCAATTTCGGTTGGGTCGGCGGAGAAACTGACATTGGGGTCCAGAGATCTCGTCGGGGTTGGCGTTAGCGTAGGAGTAGCGGTGTTTGCCGGCGTCGGCGTTGGCGTTTCCGTTGGTGTGAGTGTTGGGGTGCCGGTGGGCTGAGGCGTAAGGGTAGGTGTGTCGGTTGGGACAGGGGTCGGCGTATCAACTACTGGAACATTATCCGCATTTTGAGCGGGGGCAAACTCGGCCGCTATCCAACCCCGTTCGCCCGGACCATTCGGGAAAACGATGTACCACCAACTCCCCTCACTATTTTTGCCCACAACCTCCACGATACTGCCGGCCGGCAACAAACCAAGTGGTGGCTCATAGTGGGTACCTGGACCACTTCTAACATTTAAATCTGTACTGACCTTGGCCGCGGGCGTTCCTTGATTTGGAGAAGTAGGAGTTGTTGCTTCCGAAGTAGGGGTATCCGTAATCTGGGCTACGTCACTCTCCACCACGATGTTAACAATAGTCGGCGCCGAGCGAACCTCGCGCGCGTTATAAGCTCGAACCTCTAACCCATATTCACCCGGCGCTTGTGGAATCCATTCCATAACAGCCGTGAAAGGCGATTGTCCGCTCGTTATCGGGCTGACCGATTCTGCTTCTTTTTGGCCAGCTACCCATAACTCCAGCCGTACGATTCCCTCGGTGGCATCAGTGGCTGTGGCCTGTACAATGACTCGTTGCCCAACTTGAAACTGGCTCCCTGTCACTGGCGATGAAATAACTACATTTGGCAAAGCCGTTTCAGTCGGGGCGTTTTGGTTACTTCTAAACAAAAATATGGATATCCCAGTAATCGTGACAATTAAAAGAATTAAGAGAAGTAAGCCCCCCCAAAGTAGCCAATTACTGCTCCCCTGGGTTGTTTGAGGTATTAGGCTAGGGGAGCTTTGGTAAGTGCTCCATTCAGCTTCAGGACCCTGAGCGGACATGCTGACTGTCGAGGGGGCTGGAAAACCGGTCACACTAAAAACAGATGTGCCTATGGCGATCGTTTCTGTTGGTTGCAAAACGTGCTGATCGGAAATACGTTCTCCATTTACTAAAACGCCGTTAGTGCTTTCAAGGTCTTGGATAATAATTTCAGTGCCTTGGCGTTGGAGAACGGCGTGATACCGTGAAACCTGGGCGTCTTCCAGGACAACATCGTTGTCAGGCGCGCGCCCAAAGGTCAGGCTGTCGCTTAAAATAGGAAATCCCTTGCCGGCTAACGGCCCGGCATGTACCTCCAATCGTAGTTGTGAACCTGACTTTAACGTCTCTCCCTCGGATGGTGGCAGATAATTCATGCAGTCTCCCTTAATCACACTCTCATTTTGGTTTAACGCCGTTCCATGCGTGGCCTGAGTCAGATAGCCCAGCTCTGGTTGGCACTACCGTTAGAGTAATACCTAACCTAACTGGAACCAGCGGAAATTATAGCCGTTTAGGGGTCTTAAATCAACCTTTGAGATAAAGCTGCTTAAGCCCCACTTTAATAAGACGTCTTCTCCTAGAAAAATGTTCGGCTTATCGGCCTGAAAATAGTGAATAATAGGGCGTGCAATTATTATGGACAAGGTTGGGTCTGAGCGTTAATCGAATTGCTGGGTGCTGACAAGCCATTTGCATTGAACGCAAAAAGAACGAAGCTGTAAGTGGTCGCACAATTCAAATTGACCACGTTGCCGGTCGTACTATTAGCTGGAAAATCTTGCTGTGGCACCTGGACGCCCCCTTGAATGCGGAAAAGGCGGAAGCTTGTTTCATTGTTGCTGTTGTCTGTCCAGGCCAGGGCGACTTGATTGGCATCACTCCCCGTGGCTCTAAGATCGGTTGGGGCGGCGGGTATGCCACCCACAGGCGGGGTGAGGGTGGACGACGGCGTGGTCGTCGGTTGACCGACGGTGACGGTCAGGTCTCGGGTAAGCACACAATCCCCTTCTTGGGCGATTAAGCGATAAGTGGTGGTTGTACTGGGCGAGACCAGGATCGAGCCAGAGGGTGGGGTGAGTTGCGGCCCTGGTTCGAGGCGAATGGAAGAAGCGCCGGTGACGTTGTAGAATAAGGTACTGTTTTGACCGGTAATGATAATGGCCGGTACAGCCTCAAATTGCTCAATGCGCACATTTTCACAGCCTGGGGCGATGGTAATGCGGACGGTGAAGGTTGGCCCAAAGGGATTTCCTGCGGCATCGAAGAGACGCCAATCGCCGCCGTGTGTACCACTCGTTGTCGGGGCAACCATCGGGATGGTAATATCTATTTCCGCCTGAGGCTCAACGGGGGCTAGGTTGTCTAAGTTTACCCGGCTACCGCCAAGCGTCTCACCACTAACCAGATCAAAATAATAGCCAGCCTCCCAGGGACAGGTGCCAATATTCCTGATCTGCCAGGTTTTATTAAAGACGGCCCCAGGGTCGACCTGATCTGGGATGATCGCCTCAGAAACCAAAAGGGCTTCGTTCAGGCAGGCGATCGCCGTCCCCCCAGGGGGACGGGTTGGAGCGGGACGTGTCTCGGTCACCCGGATACTGGTAGCCACCGGAATGATGTTCGCTTTGGCTTCGATAGTTTGGACGATTTCGGCCTGCCCCTCATCCTGAATGTGGGTGACAATTTTAATGGTATACATCCCCTCGGCCATTGGGGTCCAGCGATGTTCCGCGATGAAGTCAACTTGAGGGAATGGGGGAATCTGGGTATCCTGTAAGGTCCCATTGACAAAAAATTCAACCTTGGTGATGCCACTCGGGGCCTGGTGTCGCGAGGTGATGACAACTTCCTGGTTAAGGGGCACCGGGCCGATGTGAGTATCGCTGAGAATGCTTGAGGTGACCCCGGAGGCCAAGGGTGAGGCACAGGCTATTAAACTGACTAACAAAAACAAACCGATCATGAAGCTGATTCGAGATTGCCTATTCACCATCCCGTCTCCTTTGAAAATGGTAACTGCTCACCTGTCACTCTGAGGCGGAGCGATGCGAAGCTGGAGAGTCTCAATTCGACAGCAGGTAGGAGATTCTTCGTCGCTTCGCTCCTCAGAATGACAACCAGATGAATAGTTGCTGAAAATGTTCGTGCTATGCACAATTAGGTTTCTCAAGATGAACGATTCCTAAACAGATTAATAATCCCCAATAATATGATGCCAACGCCGATCAGACCAAATATTATCCCAACCATCAGACTGGGGGTGACCTCTTCACCCTGATTAAGCATCATATATCCCCCAAACAGGCCAGCGGTGATAAAAGCTAAACCCAGGATGATTAAGCCGGTGTTAATATTAAATAGGCTTCTGAGCCAACTCAGCAAAGTTGGGCCCAAAAAAGCAGCGGTGAGAAAAGTGATTCCTAAAATCAAGAGTTGTCCCTGGAAGACCCACAAAGGTACATCGCCTTGCAAGCCAAAGGCCAGGGGAAAACAGCCGAACATTCCCCCAAAGATCAGAAAAAAGAGGTACCCAAAAACAGACTCCTCTTGACCTCCAATCACCCGCCAGATTCCTCGAACGGCACTCCCCATGGCGGCTGCACCTAAGATATGAAAGAGAGACAAAAAACCCAGCAAATAAAGAGACATATCTTCCATAAAATTGACTGAGCGTTCAATATGTTAAGCTATATGAAGCATTATATAGCATGGTGGGCGTTTAATCAACATAAAGTCTTAGAAAAAGCCAGCTTCATTACTTCGGGAAACTGGCTACTAATGGTAAAATGATCAGCATAATTGGCCAGCTTTTATTTCCCATCTGACAGGTGTGATTATGAACAACATCCCCGAAACCTCCACCGAACGAACCCTTAGCGAAATTTTATCAGGAACTTGGGCCATGCTCTCTCAAGGCGTGACTGAGGCTGAGCATCCGTTTCATACCCCCGTCCTGGGAACGGTCGGCCGTTATGGTTCCAATCTGCGCACCGTTGTGCTACGCCAGGTGATATCCTCCGAGCGCTGCTTAAGCTGCTACTCAGATCGTCGGGCAGAGAAGGTGGCAGATCTGCTAACCCATCCGCAGGCGAGCTGGCTCTTTTATGATCCTGGACAACAAATTCAATTGCGCCTGGCGGGCAGGGCAACCCTTCATTTTACCGACGAATTGGCGGACCGGGCCTGGACCAAGGTCGGTCTGAATAGCCGCAAAAATTACCTTTCGCTTCAGCGGCCTGGTACGCCCCTGGTCAATCCTGGTTCTGGCCTCCCTGAGGGGTTTGATGCGCGCAACCTTAGCCCTGCCGAAAGCGAGGCTGGCCGGAAACATTTCGCCGTCATTGTTTGCCAAATCACCTTTTTGGATTGGCTCCAACTAAACCCTGGCGGTCATAGGCGGGCGCAATTCATTTGGGAGAGTGATAAACTCAGATCAAGCTGGGTGACGCCGTAGAGGTAGTGTTCCGAACTACTCATCCCTCAGGGATCAAATTCTCCGTGTAACCAAGCCCGACCAAAAACTCATAAGCCTCCCAGACATCAGCCGGGATCTCTTGATAAATCTGGAAGCCTTTTTCGGGGTAAAGTTTGATCCGCTGGAGGTCGCCGACCATAATGTGAATGACCTTATCCTGGCTGATCTCGGCGGTGGGATACGCGTCGAAGGAGACTTGCGGCGAGGTGACGATGACCTCTTTTTGGGGCCAAATCTTTCTAAAAGTGGCGTAGGTGCGGCGCTCCATGTATGGCTTTTGCACGGCGATAAATTTATGGGGATCAAGCCTATGCTCGGCCAATAGTTGGCGGGTAAATTGCACGTTTTCGCCGGTGTTGGTTGATTGGTTTTCGATGAGGATATGCTCGGCCGGAACCCCCATCTGTCGGGCCAGGCGGGCAAACTTATCGGCCTCCGGCTCGTCCCACATCCCGGCGGTCAGATTTCCCAACCCGCCTGAAAATATCAACAGCGGCGCCCAGCCCTCCAGAAAGAGTTGCGCGCCGCGTTCAGCCACCCGCAGATCGTGACTCCCCTGGACCAGGATACAATCAGCTTTTTCCAGAGGGTGATCGAGGTGATGATAATCCCAGATTTTTTGGGCCAATTCGATAATCGTTTGTCGATTCATAACACTTGTTTTTTCGCTGTCTCGTCGCACCTGATAAGGAGTTATTTAATTCTCATTTCTTAGCGCGTATCTGGGGATTCTTGCCAGAGAAGATGATTGGGCACATACCAGGGATCATCTTCAGGGCCGAGCCAGCCAAAGGGGTCAACCGATATCCAGCCCAGGTCAGTACGTTTCTGAACCTCAAAATGCAGGTGGGGAGTCCAGGCTAAGCCGGTTGCACCGCCAAAGCCAAGCTGGTCGCCCGCTTCTAAAATATCGCCCTCATCAACGACGATGCCGTCGTTGGCAAAGTGCAAGTAATAACTGCGTAGACCATCATTGTAATAGTTGCCATCGCCATCCAGATCATGGTAAAGGCGAAGATAGTTGCCATTGTAGGGATGGTTTTCACCCACGTAATCGACAATTCCGGCCGCGGGCGCGTAGATAACAATGGTAAGTGGCTCAAATTTATCTGGATCACAGCTAGCGCCGGTGTGCCAGTCAGGCAGATATTCAAAGTCGATGCCACGATGGTTATCGTACCAGAGTTCGCGCTCATTGGCACAGGCAGTTTCGTTGGTGGCGGAGTCTTCGCAGCCCACCCAGGCTCCGCCTATTACCGGGCAGGAGAATGAGAAGCCATCTTCAGGTTGACTGGCCCGTCCATCGAAGAAGGTAATGCTCTGGGAGGCAGGATCGTGGTCGAAATAGCCAGAAATCTCGGCATCTGCCACAACCGGGTAGCGAAAAACAGGTGTGGGAGGCAGGACTTGCTCAGAAAGAAGACCGGGGGGCAAGGTGCCTGG
>JABAHQ010011836.1_pt3 | contig 17463 bp, 15 predicted proteins | sample 7062091 | NCBI WGS metagenome assembly JABAHQ01 (sample SAMN14534359, study PRJNA622989) | marine sediment metagenome | biome: marine biome [ENVO:00000428]; feature: marine pelagic biome [ENVO:01000023]; material: deep marine sediment [ENVO:00002113] | place: India: Gulf of Kutch | collected...
GGTCTCCCCCCGGGTGAACAGGGCCGAGCCATGGACGCGGGGGAGAACTCCGACTTCGATGCTTATCGGGCGGACCTCCGCCGGCCGGCGGTTATCGATCCGCCGCCCCTCCAGGGTCGTCCGGCGAATATATTCCTTGAGCAGGGCCTCAAACGCCTCGGCCAACTCCCGCTCCAGTTCAAGCGCCTCATCGCCGTCGGGCGGGGCCAGCTCCTCCAGGACCTGGGAGATCGACTCCTTCTTGATCTGCTCCATCGACTCCTGGCGGCTCAGCTTGTCCGGAGCCGGGCGGAGCTTCTCAAACCCGTCGCCGATGGCCTGGGACAGCTTTTCCTTCAGCTCCTCCAATTCCGGTCCGGCGACCTCCAGTTTCTCCAGCTCGGCGCGGGGGACGAACCCCTCCTGGAACTGGCAGAGCCGCTGGATCTCCTGGTGGGCGAACTCGATCGCCTCCACGACCTGTTCCTCGGGCAGCTCGTTCATGGAACCCTCGACCATGGTCACCGCCTCCTTCGTCCCGGCGATGACCACATCCAGATCGCTCTCCTCCCGCTCCGCCGCNNCCTTCCGTCCGACTCGCACACCGGCAACCGGCGTGGTGAAAGGGATCGTGCTGAGCAACAGCGCCGTGGAGGCCCCGAGGATTCCCGCCACCTCCGGGGGATGGTCATTATCCGCGGAGAGGACGGTCACCACCAGGTGGACCTTCTCCCGGTAGCTTTGGGGAAACAACGGTCGGATGGGGCGGTCGATGAGGCGGGCATATAAGATCGCCTCGTCGGAGGGCTTTCCCTCCCGCTTAAAAAATCCGCCGGGAATCTTCCCCCCGGCATAGAATTTCTCCTCATAGTCGACGGTCAGGGGGAAGTAGTCCAGGTTCTCCGTCTCCCCCCGCGTTGCCGCGGCCAGTATCTTTGTATCGCCGAATGTAACTAGAACCGAGCCGTCGGCCTGGCGGGCGACCTTCGCCGCCTCCAGCCTGAACGGTCCTTCAGTTGCCTCAATTGGCCTGGTCAGTCTCATCTTTACACCTTCTTTCCAGATTTATCCCCTTATTCCCAGGCGGGCGATCAGCCCCCGGTATTTTTCCGGATCCTCCCGCTGGAGGTAGCGCATCAGTCGCCTCCGCAACCCGACCTTTTTCATCAGCCCTTGTTCCGAGTGGAAGTCGTGTCGGTGGACCTTGAGGTGTTCGGTGAGCTGGCGGATCTCCGCGGTGAGCAGGGCGATCTGCACCTCGGGAGATCCGCTGTCCCCCGGCCCTCTCCCGTAATCCTCGATCAACTTCGCCCTCTCTTCTTTGGTTAGAGCCATCCCTGCTTCCTCCTTATCCCCTCTATCCACGGATGGCGCTCCCTAGATAGAGGTTCTGATATTTATTGCTGATTTCTCTCACTTTAGCCCTCACTTCTTCCTCGTCAAACCTTTTTATCTCTCCGTTTTCCATCACGATCTCCCCGCCGATGATCGCCGCCTCTACGTCACGGGAGTTGGCGGCGTAGACCAGGTTGGAGACCAGATTGTACCGCGGGATGAGATGGGGCCGGTCCAGGTTCAAGATGATCAGGTCGGCCAGCAGCCCCTCCCTGATCTGGCCCAGATCTCTCCAATCCAGGGCCCCCGCGCCGCCCGCCGTGGCCAACCGCAGAGCCTCGGGGGCGGGGAGGGCCGTAGGGTCGCCGCCGACCTTGGCCAACAACGCCGCCAAGCGCAGCTCCTCCCATAGGTCCAGATCGTTATTCGAGGCCGCGCCGTCCGTCCCCAGAGCCACGGTGACCCCTCGATCGAGGAGCCGCTTTACCGGGGCGATTCCCGAACCGAGCTTCATGTTGGAGGTGGGATTGTGGACCACCCCCACATCCCGTTCGGCGAGGATCTCGATATCCGCGTCAGTCAGATGGACGCAATGGGCCGCCAGGACCGGGACCTCAAAGGCCCCTAGATCCTCCAAATGCCTCACGGGGCTCTTTCCATGTCTCTTCCAAGACTCGTTCACCTCGATGGCCGTCTCTGCCAGGTGGGTATGGATCATCGTGCCGTGTTGTTGGGCCAGCTCCACCGCCCGGCGCCAGAGGGGCTCCCCGCAAGTGTAGGGAGCATGGGGCCCGAGTGCCACTTTGATTCTCCCCCCGGCCGCGCCGTGCCATCCCTCTACTAAGGCTCGACCCTTGGCAAGCTCCCGTCCTGCGGTAGCCTCATCCGGAGCAATCATCCCGTAGGCCAGCAGGGCCCGGACTCCGCTCTCTTCGGTGGCCTGGGCCACCTCCTCCATGAAGAAGTACATGTCGGCGAACCCGGTCACCCCGGAGCGGAGCAGCTCGGCGATCCCCAGCAGCGAGGCCCAGTAAACTTCCTCCTTTTTTAAGTTTTTTTCCGCCGGCCAGATCGCCCCTTCGAGCCATTCCGCCAGGGGCAGATCGTCGGCGTAGCCGCGGAAGAGGACCATCGCCAGATGGGTGTGGGCATTGATCAACCCCGGCATTACCAGCTTCCCGCGGCCATCGAGAACCCGGTCAAAGGAGGTCTCCGCAAACTCGGAGGGATTCCCTATTCGCGCGATCCGTTCCCCCTCGATAGCGATCGATCTGCCCTCTTCGGGGCCTTCAGGAGTTGGAAGGAGGGTGAAATTCTTGAGCAGAATACCCATTCAGTTTACCTTTTCCCATTTCCATTCTCATTCACTCTTTAGCCAAGAAGCATTATAGGAAATGAGGGGCGCGCTTGCAACCCATCCCTTGACAAAGGGGGAGCCCTGTGCTATAATTCCGGTCAAGTTCATCCGAAAGGGCAAACCTATCGAGAGGTAGGGACGCAAAGCCACAGGCCCTAACACCAAGGAGGTGAAGGGCAGCTGGGTTGCCGAAGATGAGAAGGTTGATATTCCAACCTCCTTTTCTCTATCGGTTTACCCCCTGCAAGCCGGGCTTGCTCGGTGCATCTGCAGATGGGCTCACACCCCATCGGGCTGCCAGGGTTTTGCCCGCCGTGCGATTCTCCTGCCTACCCAACCTCCGAACGGCGGGATTTTTCCCCAGCGGCCTTGGTGCGGCGCGGTTCGAATCCGCAGGGCCCTGCTGGCTAGGGGGTGAGAGGGGCGTGGGAGGGGGCTGCCCGCTTCGGGTAGCCCCCTCCCTGATCACCCGAAGAAAGCCAGCGCCAGGGCGAGAATTCCCACCGCCCAGCAGTAGTAGGCGAATGAATCGAGCCTCCCGCGCTGCAAGACCCGCAGGAGATACCTGATCGCTAGGACCCCGACAGCGGCGGCGAGGGCCGTTCCCAGAAGATAGAGCCCCAGCAGTTCGCCTTGAACGCTACCGTTGCGCAACGCCCGCAGGCCCTCCCAGGTCGCGGCGCCGAGGATCGCTGGAGCGGCCAAGATAAACGAGAATTCAGCGGCCAGACTCCGCTCCAGCCCCAACAGTAAACCCATCCCGATGGTAAACCCGCTGCGGGAGATTCCTGGAAGAAGGGCAATCCCCTGCATTGTCCCAATCAGGAGGGCGTCCCAGATGGTCATCTCCCCCAGCCCCCGCCTGCCTCGCCGGGCGCGCTCCGCCAGGTACAGGAGCCCACCGCTAATCAAAAGGTCGATCCCCACGACGAAGGTCGAGCCGAAGGCTCCTTCAATCCGAGGGGCAAATAGGAAGCCCAAAAGAACTGTAGGCACCATTCCGAGGAGAACCAGCCCTAGGAGACGGAAGTTCTCATCCCGATTGAGGAGGGACTGGAAGATCAACCGGATCCGCCGCCGGAAGACCCACAGCACGGAGAGGAGCGTCCCCACGTGAACCAGGGCGTCGAACAACAGCCCCGGAAAGTCGGCCCGCCAGAGTACCTGGAGGAGGGCCAGATGGCCGGAGCTGGAGACGGGGAGAAATTCCGTCAACCCTTGGACCACGCCGAGGACCACGACGAACTTGAGCATCCCGAGGGGATCATAGTCGGGCGGACGTGCGGCAGCAAGTTCCCGCCTTGTCCCTATTAAACGCAATAAGCTATTCTACCAGTAGCTATGGGGGAATACGGCTTTCCGAAGGAGAACCGCCTCCGCTCCTCGCGCGACTTCGAGCGAGTCTATCGCGAGGGAAGGCTCTTTCAAAATCGCTATTTCAGGATCTTCTACCGGAAGCGCTCCGGACCGCCGCGGCTCGGATTGGTGGTGAGCCGTAAGCTGGGGAAGGCAGTGGTCCGCAACCGCGCCAAGCGAATCATCCGCGAGGCTTTCCGCTTAAACAAGGATCAGCTTGAGAACCTGGAGGTGATCGTCCAGCTCCGTGCCGCGGCGACGAGGCTGGCCCAGGGGGAGTTACGGGAGCAGTTCCTCCAGGCTATCGGGCATCTCCCTCGGGATGGGAGCGGGAAGGATGGTTGAAATCCGCCTCTCATTCGGTTATATTAGGCTGGCAGAGCCACAGGGGAGGGTGTTTATCCCCATGCTAAATTTATAGAGGGAGCGAGAAACGAGATGGCCGAGACCCTGCTTACCCGTTCCGGATATGAGCTGAAGAAGAAGCAACTGGAGGAGTATCGCCAGATCCTCTTTGAGCGAATCCCCAACCGGCTGAGGCGGGCCGCGGAACATGGTCGGGAGCTGCGGGAGAATAAAGAGTACCTGGACATCATGCGCGAGCAGGAATTCTACGAGGTGGAGGTCCGCCGCCTGGAGGAGTTACTGGACAACGCGCAAATCCTCGAAGACGAGCAGATCAGCACCGAGTTCGTGGGGCTGGGCTCGCGGGTGATCCTGGAAGACCGCGGGCTTGTGAGGGTCGATACCCTTGAGCTAGTGAGCCCCGCGGAGGCCGACTTGGAGCAGCGAAAGATCTCCGTGGAGTCCCCGGTCGGGGCGGCCCTCGTCGGCCACCACGTAGGCGAGGAGGTCGAGGTGGTGCTGCCCACAGGGAAGAGCGCCCACTACCGGATCCTGGGGATCGAGAGAAGGGGCTGACCTTGGAGGCCAACCCGCTTCGCCAGGAGCGGCTGAGGAAGTTGGAGGCCCTGAGGGAGCAGGGCGTCGACCCTTACCCGCCGCGGTTTAGCACCACCGAGAGAATCGCCGAGGTGGTAAGCCGGTTTGCCGAGCTGGAGCCGGCCGAGCGCGCCGGCCATCGGACGAGGGTCGCCGGCCGGATCACCGCCCTGCGGCGGATGGGCCGGGCGACCTTTCTCGACCTCCGGGAAGGGGAGGCCAGGATCCAGGGTTATGCCACAAAGCAAGGCCTCGATGACCGATATGAGACGTTGGAGCTGCTCGACGTCGGCGACTTCCTCGGCGTTGTCGGGACGGTCTTTAAGACGAAGCGCGGGGAGCTCTCCATCGATGTGGCGGACTTCACGCTGCTGGCCAAGGCCCTCCGCCCCCCGCCGGAGAAATGGCACGGCCTGAGAGACATCGAGCTCCGTTATCGCCAGCGGTATCTCGATCTTCTCTCCAACGAGGAGGTCCGCGGGCTGTTCATCACCCGGACCAGGATCGTCTCCGCCGTGCGTCGCTTTTTGGATGCGCGGGGCTTCCTCGAGGTGGAGACCCCGATTCTCCAGCCATTGTATGGCGGCGCAGCCGCCCGACCGTTTGAGACCTACCACCATGCGCTGGAGCAGTCGATGTACCTGCGGATCTCCGATGAGCTCTACTTAAAGAGGCTGATCATTGGGGGCTACCCGCGGGTCTACGAGATTGGCAAGGATTTTCGCAATGAAGGCCTCTCCACCGAACACAACCCCGAGTTCACCCAGATGGAGTGCTACCAAGCCTTTGCCGATTATCAGGTCATGATGGAGCTGGCCGAGCAGCTCATCTTCCAGGTTGCCCGGGAGACGCTCGGCCGGACGGAGATCACCTACGGGGGGCACCGGATCGACTTGACCCCACCGTGGAGAAGAATTACCCTGAGGAACGCAATCTTGGAACAGACGGGAATCGACGTTGCCGCGGCCGACACCTTGGGCAGCTTGGAAAAAGCAGTAGCAAAGCGAGGTTTGCGACTCGACCCCCAGCCAAACTGGGGAAAGCAGATCGATGAGCTGCTCAGCGAATATGTAGAACCGGAGCTGATCCAGCCGACCTTCGTCATGGACTATCCCCTGGAGATCTCGCCGCTGGCCAAGCGGAAGCCGGATGGGGCGGACCTGGTGGAGCGCTTTGAGCTGTTCATCGGCGGGCTGGAGCTGGGTAACGCCTTCTCCGAGCTTAACGATCCCCTGGATCAGGCGGAGCGCTTCCGCCAGCAAGAGGCGCAGCGCCGGGTGGGGGACGAGGAGGCGCACCACTTGGATGAGAACTTCCTCATCGCCCTGGAGCACGGGATGCCCCCGACCGGAGGCCTGGGGATCGGGGTGGATCGGCTGGTGATGCTCCTGACCGACCGGCCCTCGATCCGCGAGGTGATCCTCTTCCCGACGCTAAGGACCACCAGATGAGGGTCTGTCTATATCTGGAGTTTAATGGATCTGACCTGGTCGCAAAATCGGGGTTCTGGACGGCTTTCCAGAATCAGCAAAAAGCGCTGGAGTCAGTGGGGGTGAAGGTGGTAACAAATCCTAATAGCAATTACGATATCCTCCACCTCCACGCCTACGGTCCCCGGTCCTTCTACTACCTTTTGCGGGCCAAGCGGGCTGAGAGACGGGTTATCATCCATGCCCATTCCATTGGTAGTCACGACCTCCGAGATAGCTTCACCCTGACCAACCTTGTTGCCCCGCTTTACGAGCGATGCCTCCATTACTTCTATCGATGTGGTGACTGTATCTTCACGCCCTCGGCCCGGGCCAAGGAACTGCTCCGCTCCAGAGGGCTGAGGAACCGTATCGAGGTGGTCAGCAACGGTGTCGACCCTGAGCTTTGCTTCTCCCCGCGAAAGCGGCAAACCCAAAGAGAAGAGCTCTCCCTCTCCCAGTTCACTATCATCTCTGCCGGAAACGTCATCCCCCGGAAGGGCGTGCTGGACTTCATCGAGGTCGCTGGCCTGCTCCCCCAGTATGATTTCGTCTGGTATGGACAGCGCTGGAATAGACTGCTAGCTTTCCATCCGGCCATGGAGCAAAGGATGAAGACAAAGCCGTCGAACTTGCAGCTGCCCGGTTACGTCTGCGACATTCAAGCCGCCTTCTCCGCTGGTGATCTTCTGTTCTTCCCCTCCTATGGGGAAAACCAACCGCTAGCTCTCCTGGAGGCCGCCGCCTGTGGTTTGCCCCTCGTGGTGCGAGACCTCCCCGAATACCGGGGCTGGCTGAGAAATGGAGCGAGCTGTTTGAAGGGACGAACTAATGAAGAGTTCGCCGAGCTCATCAACAGGGTGGCCGAGGACGAGAGGCTGAGGGCGAGGCTCTCGCGAGGGGCGCGAAAGGTTGCCGAACAGCACTCTCTAGAGAGGGTGGGAAACAGGCTGTTAGAACTTTATTCCTCACTATTGAATGGAGATTTCAGATGAGGATCGGGATCTTTACCGATACCTACTTTCCCGAGATAAACGGCGTGGTCACCGTGATCGGCCTGATGGAACGGGAACTGAGGAAGGAGGGCTATGAGGTCTACATCTTCGCCCCGACCCATTCCGGAGGCGACGGGGCTCGGACAGAAGAGGAGGTCTACCGCTTCCCTTCCTTCAGGTTCATCTACTACGAAGGCCTGCGGGTGGCCATCCCTTATAACCGAAAGGCCTTCCAGATTATTCCTGCCTTGGATATAATTCATTCACACGATCCTTTCTCCATAGGACTCCTGGCCCTGTGGGCCTCCAAAAGATACGGAATCCCCCATATCCATACCTATCATACGTTCTATGCTGAATACCGTCGGTACCTCCCGCGGCCCATCCGCCCGTCGCGGCGGATGGCTGAGTTCCTCTCCCGGGCGTTCTGCAACCGGTGCGACGCGATCATCGCCCCCTCGCTCCCCATGACGCGGGAGCTCGAAAGTTACCGAATAACTAAGCCGATCTACCCCCTCCCCTTCGGAGTCGATGAGGAGGAGTTCTTCCAAGAGGTTACCTGGGACGTACGAGAGGCATTCCATCTGCCTACTGAAGATCTGCTCCTTCACGTGGGGAGGCTTGGGTGGGAGAAGAACATCGATTTCCTCCTGCGGGCCTTCCAGCGTCTCCTCTCCCTCAGTGAGGATGTTAGATTGATCATCGCTGGCGACGGCCCCCAGCGTGCGGCGTTGGAGCGCTATGCCCGTGAGCTTGGCGTTGCCCCTTATGTAATCTTTACCGGCTATCTACCCCGGGAGAAATTGATCGACCTCTATAAGCAGGCGGCACTGTTCGTCCTGGCCTCCAAGACGGAGACTCAGGGAATCGTCCTAGTGGAGGCGATGATGGCCGGAACCCCTCCTGTAGCCATCGGGGAGATGGGGGTCTTGGACGTCGTGGCCTCCGGGGAGCGAGGTATCCTGGTCGAAGAGGATGAGGAAGAGTTCGCCCAAGCCTGCCTTCATCTCCTGCAGGACGAGCGCGAGAGGCAGAGGCTGGAGGAGGCCGCCAGGAGATGGGCTTGCTCCCAGAGCGCTCAGGCTTCCACCCGAAGGTTGGTCGAGATTTACGAAGATGTAAGGCGGTATCGTAGCAGAAAAGTCCTGGAGTTAATCTAGAGTGATTGATTCATGGGATTGGTTATGCTAAGCTTCTACTACAACGGGGTGCCAGCGTAGATGGGGGAAGAGTTCTACTTGGGGATCGATGTCGGCTCGGTGACAGTCAAGGTGGTGATATTGGACCGCCAGGGGGATCTGTTGAAGGATTACTACCTCCGCTCCCACGGGGCACCCCTCTCCACGGTTATCTCGGTCTTAGATGAACTGTTCAGCTCGATATCTCCTCACGACGTAGCGGGCTTGGGGACGGCCGGATCGGGCGGAGAGCTATTCGCCGACATCCTGGGGGGCACTCATATGAACGAATTAGTCGCCCAGGTTAAGTCGATCGCCAGGTTCTACCCCCAGGCGCGCACGGTGATCGAGCTCGGCGGTCAAGATTCGAAGCTCCTGATCTTGGAGCGGCGAGGGGAAGAGACGGTGCTGATCGATTTCTCCCTGAATACGCAATGCGCTGCTGGGACCGGCTCCTTCTTGGATCAGCAGGCGGCGCGGCTGGGAATGAACATCGAAGAATTTTCACAATTAGCTCTGGAATCGGAGAACCCGCCATACATCGCCGGGCGGTGCGCTGTCTTCGCCAAGTCGGACATTATCCATCTCCAGCAGGTCGGAGTAGAGACCAAGGATATCGTCGCCGGGCTCTGCCATGCCCTGGCGCGGAACTTCCGTAGCGACATCGGCCGCGGTAAGGAATTCCACCGGCCGATCGTCTTTCAAGGCGGTGTCTCCAAGAATCCGGGGATGGTCCGGGCCTTCGAAGAGGTCCTGGGGCTTGAGCCCGGGGAGCTGATCGTCCCCCAGCACCAGGTCCTGATGGCAGCAATCGGAACGGCGCTCATCGCCAAACAGGGGCCCAACATCAAGTTCGACTGGGAACTCCGCCGGGAGGAGCTCCTCCGGGGGGCCCGCGAGGACGGAGGAGGAGCCCACCCTAAGCTGGTGCTTGACCTGCCCCGAGATGGGCTGATGCTCCCCGAGCGATCCCCAGCAGAGGAGGAGTTGGAGGCCTATCTGGGGATCGACGTGGGAAGCATCTCCACGAACCTGGTGGCCATCGACCGCGGGGGCCGGATGCTGGGAAGCGTCTACCTGCGGACTGCCGGCACCCCCTTGCGGGCGGTCCGCCAAGGGTTGGAGATTCTCCGCTCCCGGACTCGAGGGACGCTGAAGGTTGTCGGCGTGGGAGTGACCGGCTCGGGGAGGGAGTTGATCGGAAAATTCGTTGGGGCGGACCTGGTCAAGAACGAGATCACTGCCCAAGCCACAGCGGCAGTGGCAATCGACTCTCAGGCGGACACCGTCTTTGAGATCGGCGGCCAGGACTCGAAGTTTATCCGCTTAAGGGGCGGAGCCATTGTGGACTTTGCCATGAATAGGGCTTGCGCCGCGGGGACCGGGTCGTTTTTGGAAGAGCAGGCGGGGAGGCTGGATATTTCCATTGAGAGATTCTCCGAGATCGCCTTCCGCTGCCCCGCCCCGGCCCCGCTCGGCGAACGGTGCACCGTGTTCATGGAATCCGACCTTATTCACCACCAGCAGCGGGGCTCCTCCAAGGAAGAACTGGTGGCCGGATTGGCCTACTCTATCGCCTATAACTATCTGAACAGGGTAGTGGGAAACCGCCCTCTAGGAGAGCGGATTCTCTTTCAGGGTGGGGTGGCCCACAACAAGGCTGTCCTGGCCGCATTCCAACGGCTCACCGGAAGGGAGGTCCTCGTCCCGCCGCACCACGACGTGACCGGCGCCTATGGGGCGGCCCTTCTGGTGCGAGAGCGGATGGAGTCCGCTTGGAACGGGAAGAGGACCAGCTTCCGCGGCTTCGACTTGGACCGCAATTATCAGGTCTCCCACTTCACCTGCCGGGCCTGCGCCAACGTCTGCGAGATAAAGAAGGTGACCTTCAAGGATGGTCAATCACTCTTCTACGGCTCGCGGTGCGGCAAGTTCGATGAGTTGCAACCCAAGGGGGCTCCCAAGGCCTCGGCCCCTGGAATATTCCCGTCTCTTGTTATTCCACAGGCCGAGGAGTCCCCAGATCTATTCGAGGAGCGGGAGCGGCTCCTCTGGGGAAGGAATGGGGACATGGACGGCCTCCTCTGGTATGAGCCTCGCGGCCGGAAGGGGAAGGGGGGGCGGATCGGGGTCCCGAGGGCGTTGCTCTTCTGGGAGAAGTTCCCCTTCTGGCGGGAGTTCTTCCGCTCCCTTGGGTTTGAGGTGCTCCTCTCGCCGCGGACCGATCGGGATCTTTTGAAGACATCAGTCCAGGGGGCCACTGCGTTGGCTTGCCTCCCCTCGAAGGTCGCCCACGGCCATATCAAGGCGCTGCTTGAAGAGAAGCCGGATTATCTCTTCCTCCCGGCGATGATTGACTCTGACTTCGGGAGCCTTACTACGCAAGTCAACCACAACTGCCCTCTCGTCCAGGCGATACCCTACATCGCCAACGGCCAGTTCGACTTTGCTGAGCTCCCCGTGGAGGTGATCCAGGACCCGTTCCACTTCTATCGGCCACCAAGGCTCCGGCGAGAACTCTACCGGTTGGGAAAGCGGCTCGGCGGGGACTATTTCGGGACGCGGAAGGCGATCCGGCGGGGGTGGGAGGCCCAGCGGGAGTTCGATAAGAACTGCCGCGCTCTCGGAGAAGAGGCCCTCAAGCTTATCGAGCCGAGGAGGCGGGGGATCCTAATCCTTGCCCGGCCCTACAACAGTTGCGATCGGGGTCTCAACCTGGATGTCCCGGCTAAATTCAGGGAGATGGGGGCGCTCCCCATCCCGGTGGATTTGCTGCCTCTGGAGGAGGTCGACTGGCGGCTCTTTTCTTCTGTCCATTGGAACTGCGGCAAGCGGATCTTGTGCACCGCAGAGCTGATCAAGAAAAACCCTTACCTTCATGGGGTATATCTCTCCCACTTCATGTGCGGCCCGGATTCGTTCATCGTCCATCATGTCAAGCATGTTCTAGAGGATGAGCCACTCCTCTTCCTGGAGCTCGACGAGCACTCGGGGGAGGCCGGGGTCTTCACCCGCTGCGAGGCCTTCCTCGACTCGCTCTCCTATGCTACCCTGGCTCCCACTCAGGTTGCGGGGGCCGAAACCAAGGCCAATGTGGAGGTGAGCCAATGGTGAGGTCCCTCAAGCGGATTGAGGTCGCTCCTGCTGCCAAGAGGGAGTTGGACCGCCGGAAGACGGTTTATGTCCCCTATATGGCCCACCATTGCCATGCCTTTGTGGGAGCGCTCGCCTGGTGCGGGATCAAGGGTGAGATCTTACCTCCTCACGACGAGAAGACCCTGGAATACGGGCGAAGATACGCATCGGGCGGCGAATGCCTCCCGTTCATCTTGACCACCGGTGAATTTCTCAAACTTCTAGAGTCCCCTGAATTCGACCCTGATAGGTCGGCCCTGTTCATGCCCACTTCCTGCGGGCCCTGCCGGTTCGGCCAATATTACAACGTGCAAAAGCTGATCTTCTCTTCCCTGGGGTACGAGGTGGACATGATCTCGGTGGAGTCCTACGACTCCTATACAATCAAGGACCTGGGACAGGAGTTCCGCAAGACTGCCTGGTATGGTCTCTTGGCAGTGGACCTCCTCCAGAAGCTCCTGTGGAAGACCAGGCCCTACGAGCTCAGGGAGGGCGAGACCGATCGGGTCTACAGGGAATGCTTAACCGCAGTGAACCAGAGCCTGGCCGGTTACGGCCGCAAAGGGCTCCTTCGGCGGCTGGGCAAGCTCATAGATCGTTTCTCCCGTATCGAAGTGCGGGAGGAGGAGCGCCCGTTGATCGGGATTGTCGGTGAGATCTATATTAGAGCCAACGATTTCGGCAACTCTCATATGATTAGGCTAGTGGAGGAGTTCGGGGGGGAGGTCCGCGTAGCCCCAGTTTGTGAGTGGCTTTACTATACCAACCGGAAGAAGATCCAGGACAGCCTGGAGCGCAAAGAATTCTTAAACCTCATCAATACTTGGGTAGAGAACCGGTGGCAGCTCCACGGCGAGGAGAAGCTCGGGCGGATCTTCGAAGGACATTTGGACCACCCTGACCGGCAAGAACCGCGGGTGGCCCAACTGATCAAGAACAGCGATCCCTATATCAAGGAGGCCTATCGGGGCGAACCGGTCCTCGATGTGGGCAAAGCCGTCGACTATATCGCTAAGGGTGCAGCCGGGATCATCAATACCCTTCCCTTCTCCTGTATGCCCGGCACGATGGTTAGCGCCGTCTCCAACCTGGTGCGCAAAGACCATGGGAATATCCCCTGGATCAATCTCACTTTCGATAGTCAACGCCAGACGAACTTGAAGACGAGGCTGGAGGCGTTCATCTTCCAGGCGCAGGAGTTTGCAACCCGCTCCGGTCGGAGGGGATCAAGATAGCAGACCGGGATAACAGGGCAAAGAATTCAGCCTTGGTGTCAGGCTGGACAAAGATGTTCCATCACCTCAGGTCGGCTCCGCCCCGATTGGAAGATCTCGATGAGAGGGCTTTGGACTGGATCAGCAATTGCCCATACTTGGCCCCGATTTCGTGGCTGCTCATCGCCGCCACCTACCTGGGAGATGGGTATCTTTGGGGTGGGTTAGCACTCCTTTTGATGCTTCAGGGGGAGCCGGATCGTAGATATGTGCTGATCGGCCTGGGGATTAGCGTTATCAATATAATAATCTACACTTTGATCAAGCTCTTGGTTAAACGGGAGCGGCCGATCCCCTTCCCTGCGTCCCTCCATTCCCGGGTCCTGGAGCGATACTCTTTCCCCTCAGGCCATAGCTCCGTCTCTTTCGGGGTGGCCCTGATGGTGGCTCATTTTTACCCCTTCCTGTGGGCCCAGATCGGGGTCTACCTAGTCGCTGCCTTCATCGGTCTATCGCGGATCTATGTCCGGGAGCATTATCCCTCGGATGTCATCGTCGGGGTCATCTTAGGCACAGCGATCACAGCCCTCCTGCTCCCGCTCTTTGCGAGGTTCATCTTGTAGTCAGAGGTCTCTTCTTATGTTTAAAAAGGAGGATTATAAATGAGAGAGGTGGCGGTAATCGGGGTCGGCTACACCGGTTTTAGTCCCGTCACCCCGGAGGTAAGCTGGAAGGAGCTGATGTTTGAGGCTGCAACCAGGGCTTACCAGGATGCGGGTGTGGACCCCCGTCGAGATGTGGATAGCTTCATCACCTGTGCGGAGGACTTTTGGGAGGGTTTCGCGATCTTCGATGAATTTACCCCGGACCAGCTCGGGGCGACGCTGCGCCCGATGCACACCGTGGCCGGCGACGGCCTCCAAGGCCTGGCCAATGCCGCGATGCAGATTGAAACGGGGCTGTTCGATATCGTGGCCCTGGAGGCCCACAGCAAGATCTCCGACCTGTTGAGCTACGAGGACGTGGTCGGTCTCTCCCTCGATCCCGTCTACGAGGCCCCCCTCGGCGGCCATCCCTACTATCTCGGCGGCCTGGAAATGCGGGAATACCTCGCCTGCACCGGGGCGACGGAGGAGGAATGCGCCGCGGTGGCCGTCAAGAACAAGGGCAATGCCTTGCGCAACCCGCTGGCCCCGTTTGGGGCCGCAATTTCCATGGACGACGTTCTCTGCTCGTCCTATCTGTTTGATCCCTTAAAGGAGTTGGAGATCGCCCCCTTGGTCGATGGGGCAATCGTCTTTGTCCTGGCCCGAGAGGAACTGGCGCGGCAGTTGGGCACGAAACCGGTCTACCTTGCGGGGATCGGCTGGTCCTCCCAGTCCCCCTGGGTCGGTTCTCGCCTTCCCGATGCGGCTTACGCAAGCCGGGCCGCGGAGATGGCCTACCGGCAGGCGGGGATCAAGAATCCCCTGCTGGAGATCGATATCGCCGAAGTCGATGACCGCTTCGCTTACAAGGAGTTACAGCACCTGGAGGCATTGGGGCTGGCCCGGCCGGGGGAGGCCGGTCAGCTCGTCCTAGAAGGTGCCCTGGGCAGGGATGGAGAACTGCCGGTGAACGGGAGCGGCGGCTCCCTGGGCATGGGCGACTCCGTGGAGGCCGGCGGACTGCAACGCGCCTTGGAGATTATCCTCCAGCTCAGAGGAGAGGCCGGCCCCCGGCAGGTCGATCATGCCGAGGTAGGGCTGGCCCAGTCCTGGCGCGGGGTCCCCCACGGCAGCGGCGCGGTGGCCATCTTCAGGAGGGAGTGATGGGGAAAACTAAGGAGGTCGCGGTGGGGTCGGCGCGGGGATGACCCTGTTCTCCTCGCGGCTCCAGGAGACGGGAAAGGAATTATCTTGGGAGGCGGCCAAGGGGGCCCTGGACGATGCGGGCCTCTCCCTGCAAGACATAGACGCGGTGATCATGGGCACCGCACCCGATGCCTTCGATGGGATACACAAGAAGGGGGAGAACCTCCTCGATGGGGCCGGCGGGGTGGGGAAGCCCTACCAACGGGTCTACACCGGGGGCGGGACGGCGGTAATGGCCCCAATCGCCGGCTGGTGGCACATAGCTTCGGGGCTGTTCGAGGCCGTGCTGGTGGTCAACGAGGAGAAGATGTCCAGCGCCCGGCCCCATGCCCAGTCGGTCTTTGCTCACATCTGGGACCCCATTTTGGACCGGCCCTTAAAACCGAACTTAGTTTGGATCTTCGCGATGGAGATGCAACGCTACATGCACCAATACGATGTAAACAGGGAAGACATCGCCCTCGTGTCGGTGAAGAATAAGAGGAATGCGGCCGACCACCCCGCGGCGCAATTGGCCGATCCAGACATCACCCTGGAGAAGGTCTTAAACTCCGAGCCCCTGGCCCTTCCAGTCCGCCGGCTCGACATCAGCCCGCCCTCCGATGGGGCGAGCGCGCTGGTTCTGACCAGCCTGGACGCCGCCCGGCACCTCAAACCCGACAGATTAGTGACCATCGACGGCGTCGGCTGGTGCATCGACACCACCATGTGGACCGACCGGGACTTGGCCTTTCCCAAGTTCCTGGCCCGCGCCGCCCACCAGGCTTACGCCATGGCCGGGGTCAAAGACCCCAAAAGGGAGATCCACGTGGCCGAACCCTATGATCCGTTCAACTATAAAGAGCTGCAGCATATGGAAGGTCTTTTGTTATGCGAGCCGGGCGAGGCGGGGCGACTGACCCGAGAAGGGGCCACCCAGCGCGATGGAAAGCTGCCGGTCTGCCCCAGCGGCGGCCTGTTGGGAGTGGGGAATCCCATCGCCGCCGCNNCGCCGCCTTGGGGATCAAGGCGGGCGAGATCTATTGGCAGCTCGCCCGGGAGGCGGGAGACCGCCAGGTGCAAAACGATCCGGTCACCGGAGTCTGTCAGGCCTGGGGGGATTTGATGCAATTTTCATCTGTCCTGGTCATGCGGAGGAGGTAAGCTTGAATACTAACCCCAAGGGAAAGAAGCTGACCAGGGGGGAATTTAAACAGGTACCCCATGTGATCGCCCGGCCGAAGGCCCGGTATGCCTGGAGCGCCGGCCAGGCGATGAGCCGCTTCTTGGACGAGTTAAAAGAGGGTCGGATCATCGCCCGCTCTTGCCGCCACTGCAAGCGGGTCCTCGTGCCCCCGCTGATGTTTTGTGAACGGTGCTTCCGTCCCACCGATGGGTGGGTCTACCTCCCAGGAACCGGCCTGGTGGAGACCTTCAGCGTCTCCTACATCGACACCGACGCCAACCGGGTCGCCGAGCCGATCTTGGTCGGGGTGGTCGCCTTCGATGGCGCGCCGCCGCATTCGGGGATCATGCACTACTTCGGGGAGGTCGCACCGGATAAGCTTTACATCGGGATGCCCGTCGAGCCCGCCTGGAAGCCAGAGGGAGAGCGGGAAGGGGCGATTACCGATATAAGGTACTTCAGACCGCGGAGGGAGGAGGACCGCCGATGAGGGAAAAAATTGCAAAACCGACCGAGGCGAAGCACTGGTTAGGCCACATGGAGGTGGACCACTTTCACTACACCGCGGGGCTGGCCGGCGAGCGGTTCTTCACCGCGCTGCGCGACGAGGGGAAGCTCCTCGGCTCGCGCTGCCCTCGCTGTGGCATCACCTACGTCCCACCGCGGATCTATTGTGAGGGATGTTTCAATCAACTCGATGAGTTCGTCGATGTGGGCCTCCGCGGGTGGGTGCGGACCTTCACGGTCGCCCGAATCGACAAGGAAAGAAACAGGCTGGAAAGCCCGGAGATCCGCGCGCTGATCTCCTTCGGCGATGATACTACCGACCTGCTTCACCTTTTGGGTGAGGCAGAAGTGGAAGACCTCTGGATCGGGATGGAGGTCGAGCCGGTCCTCAAACCCCGGGAGGAGCGCGAGGGGAGGATTACAGATATCCGCTATTTCAAGCCCCTAAAGTGAATCATCTGATTGAAGGACTTCGGGCAGGCGATCAGCGAACGCTGGCCCGGCTGATCAGCCAGGTGGAGGACCGCAGGTCGGGCTATCGGGAGATTCTCGACCAGGTCTTTCCCTATACTGGAAAGGGCTATCGGATCGGGATCACCGGCCCGCCGGGCGTCGGCAAATCGANNCCCCCTCATCCGTGCTGCGGACCACGGGGTTGCAATCCTGGCCTGCGATCCTACAAGTCCGTTTACTCGGGGAGCACTGCTCGGCGATCGGATCCGGATGCGGGAGATCGCTCGAGCTGAAGGGGTCTTCATCAGGAGCATGGCGACACGGGGGGCGCTGGGCGGGCTGGGCCGCGGGGCTCAAGAGGCCGCACTGCTCCTGGAGGCGGCCGGTTTTCCTTTGGTCATCTTCGAGACCATCGGCGTAGGGCAGGCGGAGGTGGATATCGTGGAGGCGGCCGATTCCGTGGTCCTGGTTCTGACCCCGCAGTCGGGCGACGCAATCCAGGCGATGAAGGCCGGGCTGATGGAG
>JABAHQ010027089.1_pt1 | contig 17459 bp, 20 predicted proteins | sample 7062091 | NCBI WGS metagenome assembly JABAHQ01 (sample SAMN14534359, study PRJNA622989) | marine sediment metagenome | biome: marine biome [ENVO:00000428]; feature: marine pelagic biome [ENVO:01000023]; material: deep marine sediment [ENVO:00002113] | place: India: Gulf of Kutch | collected...
AGGTGCTCCGGCGCCGATACGACATACTGAATGCCTTGGAAAAACAAAAGAAACGCCTGGACCGGGAATGGGAAAACACCCTCCAAACTTGCCGGCAAGAAAAAGAACAGACCCTGGAAGACACTCGCCGCCGCCGGGAAGAACTCCGCCGGGAAGCCCGCCGCCTCCAGGACAAGGAACAGGAGCTTCTCCGCCGCGAAACCTCCGAACTGGCCCGGTTGAACGAGGAATTCCAGGATTTCCAAAATTCGGTCGAGGTCCAGGTCATCGAGAAAGAAACCGAGCTGCAGAAACAAAAGGACCATCTCCGCCAGAAAGAACTGGAACTGTTGCAGCGGGAGGAACAAAACGTTCTGATGCAAAAGGCCGGGAACCCCGACCGGCGCCGGGAAGACGACGAAATCACCGCTCATCTGGAAGCCCTGCGAGCCCTTCGCGAACAAGGGACCGCGCACCAGCGCGCGGTTCAACGTTTTCTGGACGAGTTCCAATCGACCTACGCCCGGTTGCTGGCGGATCAGAAAACCCAGGGCGACGCGATGCAAAAAAAATGGGCGGAGCTAAAAGAGGAAGCCGACCGAATCGCCCAGGAAGGCAAAGAACGGAAAGCCCTCGATCGCGCCGAACGAGCGGCGGCGGACCAAAATTTCCGGGACCGGTTCCAACACTGGGATTCCCTGACCACCGAGCTGGAATCCGACCTCCAAAACAAGGTCCGGGAATACCAGGAGCGGGTCCGGGACCTGGGCGAAATGAAAGAAAAGATCGATCATGAAGAGGCGTCCCGGAATAAAGAAATGCGGGACTCCCTCCTCCGCTATGAACAGCGATTGACCCGGTTGGGGGAAGCTTTCCAAGACCTCTCGGAAGCGTTCCACCGGGAAAAAGAGCAAGGAACGCTCNNGGACCCAATGGCCCCTCGCCCTTCGCCGGCTTCTGGGTTTGGCGAAGGCCGAGGAAAAAGCGCCTCACCTGGAGGACGCGGTGCACCGGCTGGCGGAGCCGTGGGACGTGTGGGTCCCGATTCCCGCGGGTCGCTTCAACCGGGCCGACCCGAATTCCCCCGCCTCCGCTTCCCCTCAGCAGACGATCCTCGAAAAACCGTTTCGAATGCGCAAGTATCCGGTCACCAATGTGGAGTTCTATCAATTCGTGCAAGAAACCGATTTCCGCACCGAGGCCGAGCAATCGATCACCGGCATCGTCTATCATCCCGGCCGCCAGGAAGTGCGCGACCCGGAGGGGCGGATCCTCCGGGAAACCTACACCAACCCCACATTGGCCGCCAACGAATCGGCGTTTTGGGTTTGTCCGGACGGACATCCCGATTCCCTTTACTGGAAACCTCACCATCCGGTGACCCAGGTCTCCTGGCACGATGCCGAAGCGTATTGCCGTTGGAAAAGTGAGAAACTGGGCCGGGTCGTCCGCTTGCCCACGGAGGCCGAATGGGAATACGTCGCCACCCACCTGGGGCGCCTGGCGGCGGACCGGTTTTTCTGGACCCTGGAAGAGGCGGTGCGCGCCTGCAACATCGAGGAAACCGGCCGGGGCGGAACCACCGCGGGGGACCATTTCCCCGAGCACGAGGTCACCGCCGGGGTGCAGGACCTGTTCGGGAACGTCTTCGAATGGGTCCAACCGACGGAATCCCCGCGGAGACCCTCGGGACGGGATCCCGGGAAATACCGCGCCGTTCGCGGAGGCAGTTTCCTCACCCCCTACAAGCACCTCGCTCCCCGGCAAAGGCTGATCTTCCTGGCGAATTACTGCACCTCGTTTATCGGTTTCCGCACGGTTTTGGAGGACGATTGAGAGCGCCAGGACTTGCGGCCGGGACCGGTCTTTCTTGATCCGTTTGTATAAACTTGATATAAAGAGACCTTTCGATCCCCGCCGGGAGGCATCTCGCCTTCCGAAACAACACAGGAGACAGAAGGCTTGGCTAAACCGCTCGTGGGTATCGTGATGGGAAGTGATTCCGACCTGCACGTCATGCAAGAAGCGGGCAAGATGCTGGACCGTTTCCAGGTGGAGCACGAGATCCTGGTCACCTCGGCGCACCGGTCGCCGGCCCGCACCCGGAACTATGTCAAAAATGCGGAGAAACGGGGCCTCAAAATCCTGATCGCAGGCGCCGGCGGCGCGGCCCACCTGGCCGGAACGCTGGCGGCGGAAAGCCCCCTCCCCGTCATCGGGGTGCCCATCGACTCCAGCCCGTTGCAGGGTCTGGACGCCCTGCTGTCGACCGCCCAGATGCCCGGCGGGGTGCCCGTGGCCACCATGGGCATCGGCTCCTCCGGAGCGCGCAACGCGGGACTTCTCGCCGTCCAGATTCTCGCCCTGGGAGACCCCAAACTGAGCCGGCAACTTCAGGATTACAAGAAAAACCAAGCCAAGGAAGTCGAAGCCAAAAGCCGGAAGGTCCAGGCGGCCCATGCCCAAAACCGTTCAGCTTGAGTTCGGGAAGGAGACGCAACTTCAGAAGCAATTGGCCACCCTTCGGGAAGTCTTGAGCCGGGGCGGCCTCATCGCTTTCCCCACGGACACCTTTTACGGTCTGGGAGCCAACCCCTTCGACGCGGACGCGGTCCGGCGCCTCTTCGAGGTAAAGCACCGGCCGGAGGACAAAGCGGTCTTGGTGCTCATCGCCTCCGAGGAGGACCTGGGGAGTTTGGTCCGCCGGGTTCCCGAAACGGGGCAAAAGCTCATTCAATCCTTCTGGCCCGGTCCGTTGACGCTGTTGTTGGAGGCTCTGCCCCGGGTGCCGGGGATCCTGACCGCGCAAACGGGGAAAATCGGGGTGCGGGTTCCGGGAAACGAAACGACCCGCCGGCTCATCGCCGCCGTGGGTCACCCCCTGACGGCGCCCAGCGCCAACCTCGCGGGGGGCCGGGATCCCCGGACGGCGGCGAATGTCGCCGAAGCGCTGGGAGAAACAGTGGATCTGATCGTGGATGGCGGTCCCGCCCCGGGGGGAAAACCCTCCACGGTGCTCGACGTCACCGTGTCGCCCCCGGTTCTCGTCCGCGAAGGCCCCATCTCCCGGCAAGCCATCGAATCCGTCTTGCGCCGGCCCTGCGCCCGGGTTTCGGAATGAATGCAGCCATGATCTTTGGAACCGGAGTGGACATCATCGCCATCGCACGCATCGGCCGATCGATGGAAAAATACCGGCAGCGGTTTGAAGAAAAGATTTTTACCGCCGGCGAGATCGCCTATTGCCGGTCTCAACCCGACCCGGCGAAACATTTCGCCGTCCGGTTCGCGGCCAAGGAAGCGGTGCTCAAATGCCTGGGCACGGGGATGGCCCCGGGAATCGCCTGGAAAGACATGGAAGTGATCCGCGACCCTCGAGGCCGCCCTCACCTGCACATGCGGGGCAAGGGGCGGGAACTCATGAGCCGCTTGAACGTCAAGGTGATTCATCTTTCCCTGTCTCATGACGACGTCTACGCCATTGCCCACGCGATCGCCGAATATTGAGCCGCGGCCCGGCCCCGCAAGGCGGGGCGCTTCCTTCACGGCCCGGCGGCCGGGTCCGTCCTCTTGAACGTCCCCACACCATCTCTCGAAACCGAAAAACGACCATGACCAAAAAACGGGGTCGGATGCGAACGTTACGGAACCTTTTGGAATACGCCCTGTTGCGCCTGGTGTCGTTCCTGGTGCGCCCCTGGTCTCCGCAAGGCGTCCGCCGCCTGGGAGGGCTCCTGGGCGACCTGGCTTTTCGGTGGGGCGGCCGGAGAAACCGGGTCGGCATGACCAACCTGGACATCGCCTTCGGCGAATCCAAAACCCGGGACGAGAAAATACAAATCCTCAAACAGTCCTACCGGCAGCTGGCCACCTCGGCCCTTCAGTGCCTGTGGCTGAACGCCGATCCCGAAAAACGCATGGTCCAGCTTATGGAAAAAGAGCCGGAGGGGCTGGAGGTCCTGAAACGGTGCCTGGACAAGGGCAAAGGGGTCTTTTTTCTGACCGCGCATTACGGCAACTGGGAAGCCCTGGGCCTGTTTCACGGATACCTGAACGTTTCGCCGCTTTATTCCATCGTGCGGCGGCTGGACAACCCCTTTCTGGAAGAGGCGGCCCGAACCTTCCGGACGGTATCGGGCAATGGCCTGCTGTACCGGGAGGAATCGCCTTTGAAAATCGTCAAGGCGCTGAAGAACAATCACTGCGTGGCGGTCATGATGGATCAGAACACGGCGGTGGGGGCGGTGTTCGTGGACTTTTTCGGAAAAGCGGCCGCCACCCCCCGCTCGGTCGCTTTACTGAGTTACCGCCTGGGAACCCCGATCGTTCCCCTGTTCGCCTATCCCACCGACCGGGGGACGTACCAGGTGGTGTACGGCCCCGAACTGCGATTGGAAAAATCCACCAACAAGGACGCGGATGTGATTCGCTGGACCCAGGAGTGCGAAAAGTTTATCGAATCGGTGGTCCGGGAAAAACCGGAATACTGGATGTGGATTCACCGGCGGTGGAAAACCCGGCCGCCCGAAGACCCCGGCCCCCGGGTATACTGATCCGCCTCGGCCGCCTCAAGACGGGTTGAGGCTCCACCGCCCGGGTCCCTGGAGCAGGAGGGCCAGGAGCACCGAGACCAGGACAAAGTTGTATTCGAACCCTTTGTTGACGATATTGAATCCGTGCTGCCAATGCACGAGCGCGACCGCCACGCCCATGTTGATGATCAAGGGGATGGTGGCCAGGCGGGCCCAAAGCCCCAGAAGAACGGCGCCGCCACAGAAAAACTCCACGCCTCCCGCCAGGTACGCGCTCACCTCGGGATTGGGCACTCCCAGTTTTTGCAGGTACCCCATGAACCCGGCGATTCCGGGTCCGTCGAACATTCCGAACAATTTCTGGGATCCGTGATACAAAAACACCACCCCGACTCCCAGGCGGAGAATCAATCGGGAGAGATCGGGGAACACCGGCAGGGATCGGCTTGGAATGGCCATGGCATCACCTCAGCGTCCGATGAACGAAAACAACCAATGAGCCCGCCTCCGGTTGTTGGAAGAGGGAATTACAGTTCTTCCGCGATCAAGGATTTCAGCTTGGTCCGCAGGCGGAAGACGGCCTTGGAATGGATTTGCGAGACGCGGGATTCGGTGATGCTGAGGACCTCGCCGATTTCCTTCATGGTCAGTTCTTCGTAGTAATACAGGGAGATCATGAGCCGCTCCTTTTCCGGGAGCGCGTCGATGGCCTTGGCGATGATTTCCTTGAGCTCGTTGAGCCGGAGCGTGGTGTGCGGATCGGCGTCGCTTTTCCCCGCCAGGCAATCGAGGAGGCTTTGCTGTTCTCCACTGTCCTTGGAAATCCCCAGGTCTTCCAGGCTGAGTACAGGCATACTTCGGGTTTGGTTCAGGGTTTCGAAAAACTCGTTCAAGTCCATTCCCATTTCCGCCGCGACCTCATCGTCTTCCGGAGGGCGTCCCAGTTTGCTTTGGAGCTTTTGGACCACCGCATCCATGTTGGCGGCTTTTTGGCGGACGGACCGGGGCACCCAGTCCATGGACCTCAATTCATCCAAGATGGCGCCCCGCACCCGGAATTCGGCGTAGGTTTTGAACTTGGCGCCGCGGCCGGGATCGTATTTTTCGATGGCATCGATCAATCCCAGGACCCCCACACTGATGAGGTCGTCCACTTCAATGTGGGGAGGCAGGCGCATGGCGATGCGGTTGGCGACGTACTTGATCATCGGAGCGTACTCGCGGATGATCGCCTCCCGGTTTTCGGAAGAGATTTCGATTTCGGCGGCTCCGGAGCTGCGCTTGCGATCCGAAGCCTCTCCCCCGCCTTGGCCCGGATTGTCCCCCCGGGGTTTGAGGTAAGCCTTTTTCAGGATTCCCCGGTCGGTTAAGGCTTGGGGTTTCTTAGGCATTCAGCAATTCCTTTTTAGACGGTTTTGTCTAAATGAGCCCCTTTTTGCTCTTGCCGGGGCTGGTCCCGCGAAACATGCTCTTCATTTTCATTCCCCAGGAGGGTGCCCAGACACCAGAAAACCAGGCCGAATACCAAGGCCGCTTCCACCCCCCGCAGGAAGGCGGTCACCGCCGTCGCCCCGTGAAACCAACTGCCAAAAAACAGGATGGCAAAAGACAGGAGAGCTATGGACAGTGCGAGTTTTTTGACCGCGGTCGAACTCATTGAGTTTGAAGCGCGCTCCTCCAAAAGAAGGGCCGGTCCGTGTCATCCGGACCGCGCCGATTTTCCTGGAGGATCTTATCCGCCAAGGTCCGGATGCACTGGCTCATTTTCGAATAGGGGTAAACTTCCAGAACCGCTTTCTGCTTGCAAACCGCCCGGGCGACGTTGGGGTCGAGCAAGAGGAACCCCAGGTACTCGATAAACACATCGCCCAGATAATGGTCCGCCACCGAGGACAGAGTGTGGAATACTTTCTGGGCCTCGCTTTCCGAGGCGATGGAATTGACGATCAAGCGAAAATGTTTTTGAGCGTGCTTTTCATAAAGCACCTTGATCAAGGCATAGACATCGGTGATGGACGTGGGTTCCTTGGTGGAAATCAAGAGGATCTCGTTCGCTGCACTGCAAAAATAGGTGACGTTGGAAGAAATGCCCGCGCCGGTATCAAAGATCAGGTAATCGAAATCCTGGCTTACGCGGTCCAGTTCGTCCATCAGGAGAATCTTTTTTTCGCGTTCGAGCTGGGTCAACTCCTGGAGCCCGTCTCCGGCCGGCAGAATCTGGATGTCCGCCGGACCGCGGACCAGGATGTCTTTAACTTGTTTTTCTCCGGAGAGCACGTGGCCGATGTGATATTTGGGAGCCAGACCAAGGAGGATATCGATGTTGTTCAATCCCAGGTCGGCATCGACGACCAGGACTTTTTTGCCTCGTTGGGAAAGAGCGAAAGCCAGGTTGGCCACGACATTGGTTTTGCCGACGCCTCCTTTTCCGCTGCTGACGGCCAGTACCCTGAGGGGGGACCCATTCATCTTCTGGTATGCTATTCTTTTTAAAGTTCTTGCTTGTCTTCCGACTTCCAATGCGCCCCCTACTGTAGCTTCATTTCAATTAAAAATCAAACGAATTACCCGATCCGGCTCGGCCACCTCGATATCTTCCGGGACCCGCTGCCCCAGCGTCAAATACGATAACGGCAGACGCGTTCGAAGGGCGAAATTGAACAGGGGGCCAAAGCACAAGCCTTCATCGATTTTGGTGAACAACACCCGGTGAATCCCGAGGGGCAAAAACTGCTGGTGCACCGCTCGCAACAGGTTTTCCTGTTGGGTCACGCTCAGCACCAAGTGCACTTCCACATTGCTCACCCCGTTGAACACCTCCCGGAGCTGGTCCGGATAGGCCCGGTCGTTGGGACCTCGCCCCGTGGTGTCGACGAGGATGAGGTCCTTGTCCAGGTGGCGCGACAGAACGCGACGGAAATCGGATCGGTCGCAGGCCATCTCCACCGGCACCTGCATGATGTCTCCATAGATGCGGAGTTGATCGACCGCACCCAACCGGTACGTATCCAGGGAAACCAGGGCCACCCGTTTTCCCCGGTGCAGAGCGAACTCCGCCGCGAGCTTGGCCAGGGTGGTGGTTTTGCCCGATCCCGTCGGTCCCACCAGAACCACCTTTTTCGGCTGCGTTTCATCCACCTCGATGTCGCCCGCGCAGCGCAGGAGGCGCGCCATCAGGTGCCTGACCCGTTTTTTCTCGGATGGAAGCGTGGGGTTGGTGTCCGGGTTTCCGGGCAGGGTTTTTTCTAAAATACGGGAAGCCAGGCGTTCGTCCACCCCCTGGTTGACCAGTTGAAAAAACAATTTCAACCGATTCCCCGTCAACCCGTAGGTTTGGGCCTTCTCGCTTTTGCTGAGCAGGGTCAACATCAGAGCCTTCAGTTCCGCAGCTTCCCCGGAATCGGGAGGCTCCGGCTCCGGCAACCCCGGGCCCGGTGCGGCCGGTCCGCGAGGCGGCGGGACGGGGGAGGCCTCGGTGGCGGCGACGATCTCCACCCGCGGGCCCTCTTCTTCCTCGGAACCGTCGTGAAGGGCCCGGGTTCTCAAAATCAAGGCGTCCTCCCCGAGATCGCGTTTGATCTCGGCCAAGGCTTCCTGGTAACTGGGGGCCTCAAACGTTTTAATTCGCATTCAGACTCACCACTTTCAAGGTCTTGATGCTGACCGAAGGCAGAATCTCTCCGTGGGACAGCACCACGAGATCGGGCAGAAACCGCTCGGTGAACCGGCGAAGATGCAACCGGACGACCGGGGACGCCAGGAGCACCGGGGAAGTCTCCAGCCGGGGCGTCACCGTCTCGATCGTTTCCTTCAGGCGTCCCAGCAAGCGTTCGGCGAAATTGGGCTCCAGCGCCAGGAAGGAGGAAATCTCGGTCCGCTGAACCGATTTTTCAATCACCTCTTCTACAGAGCGATCCAGGGTGATGACCGACATGGAGCCGTCTGAAGCCTGGTACTGCTTGGTGATGGGCCGCGCCAGGGCCTGGCGCACGTATTCGGTCAAAATATCCGGGTCCTGGGTGACCGAAGCGTAATCCGCCAACTGTTCGAGGATGGTCCGCAAATCCCGGATGGAGACCTGTTCCTTCAGCAGGTTCTGCAGCACCTTCTGGACTTTTCCCAACGTCAGGAGGTTGGGGATCAACTCTTCCACCACCTTGGGATTGGATTCCTTGAACTTGTCGATCAGCGCCTGGGTTTCCTGTCGGCCCAGCAACTCGTGCGCGTGACGCTTGATGGTCTCCTTGATGTGGGTGGTGATCACCGTCGCCGGATCCACCACTGTATAACCGGCCAACTGGGCGTCCTGTTTGTCGGTGGCGGGAATCCATACCGCGGGAAGCCCGAAGGTGGGCTCGCGGGTGCGAATGCCGTCGATGTCCCGTTCCGTGGTCCCCGGGTTCATGGCCAACAACCGCCCCATCATGACCGATCCCCGCGCCACTTCCACGCCCTTGATGACGATGGCGTACTCGTTGGACTTCAACTGCAGATTGTCCCGGATATGCAGGGGCGGCACGATGAATCCCATCTCCAACGCGAACTGGCGGCGGATGGACTTGATGCGCTCCAAAAGCTCGCCGTTCCGTTCGGCATCCACCAGGGGGATCAATTCATACCCCACCTCCAACTCCATGATATCGAGGGGCAGGATGGATTCGACCCGTTCGGGGATCGGGGTCTTGGCCTCCTCTTCCAACTTGCGAAGCTCCTGGGCTTCTTTCATCCGGAGATCGCGGAACTTGACGTAGGCGATGATGCCCGCGGCGGCGGAGAGCAGGAAAAACGGGAAATGAGGCAGCCCGGGAATGAGGCCGAAGAAAAATAACGCCCCCGAAGCTATCACGAAGGCGTTGGGCTGGTTCATCAACTGGCCCAGCAGCTCGAAGGGCAGGTTTTTATCCGAAACCGCGCGCGTCACCACCAGGCCCGCCGCGGTGGAGACCACCAACGCGGGCATCTGGGTCACCAGGCCGTCGCCGATGGTCAACAGCGTATAAACCTGGGCCGCCTCACTCACTTCCATGCTCTGCTGCAGCACGCCGATGCTGAAGCCTCCCAGAATATTGACCAGGGTGATCAAAATTCCGGCGATGGCATCGCCCCGAACGAAACGGATGGAACCGTCCATGGAGCCGTAGAAGTCGGCTTCCCGTTCCAGAATCTGCCGCCGGTTGCGGGCCTCCTGTTCCGTGATGATGCCGGCGTTCAGATCGGCGTCGATGCTCATCTGTTTTCCGGGAATGGCGTCCAGGGTGAACCGGGCCGCCACTTCCGAGGTGCGGACCGAGCCCTTGGTGATGACGATGAAATTGATCATCACCAGGATGATGAAAATGACGGTCCCGACCACGTAATTGCCCCCCACCACAAACGATCCGAACGACTGGATCACCTGGCCGGCGGCATCCGGCCCCTCGTTGCCGTGAAGCAGGATGATCCGGGTGGACGCCACATTCAGCGACAAGCGAAGCAGGGTGACGATCAACAAAAGGGAAGGAAACACGGAAAATTCCAGGGGCGCCATCATGAACACCGCCACCAGCAGGATGACGATGGAAAAGGTGAGGCTGAAAGACAGGAGAATATCCAGAAGGAACGTGGGAATGGGCATCACCATGACCACCAGAATGGTGATCACCCCGGCGGCGACCACGAACTCCTGATTCCGCTCGTGGAATACCCTCTGCAAGCTGGCTTGAGCCATGGATCAGTCTTCTCGATGAAGGACGGGTTCAAAAAAATGACACCCGGAACGCGGCGCCGAAGCGGGACGACAACACTTTGAAAACCAAACCGAAACCGCGTCCTCAGGGGCGGCGGAGACCGCCCGGAAGGGGCCTCCCGAAAGGCGCCCCGATTGTATCACCCTTTATGCAAAGCCTATACCGAGCTTTTGCCTTTGAGGCGGTAAACATAGGCCAGAATTTCGGCCACCGCCTTGTACAGGCTTTGCGGAATCATCTGCCCGACTTCCACGCTTTTGTGCAGCACGCGGGCGAGCGGCCGGTCTTCCACCACCGGCACGTCGTGCTGTTCGGCGATGGAGCGGATGCGCCGGGCGATGGGACCCGCCCCTTTGGCCACCACCACGGGCGCCGTAAACTTCTCCTGATCGTATTGGATCGCCACCGCAATCTCGGTCGGGTTGGTCACCACCACATCCGCCTCGGGCACCGCCGACATCATCCGGCGTTTCATCATCTCGACCTGAACCGTTCGGATGCGCTGCTTGATTTGGGGATTGCCCTCGGTTTCCTTCCGTTCATCCTTGACTTCCTGCTTGGTCATCCGCAGCTCTTCCATGTAGGTGAAGCGTTGAAACGCGTAATCTAAAATGCCCAGGAAGATCATCACCAGAAACACCTTGAGGATGATCTCCATCGCCACCTCGCCCATGAACAAAAGCGTTTGCCCGACGCCGAATCCGACCAGGGCCGGAATTTCATTCCACCGGCCGCGGATGGTTTGATACGCGATGATCGACACCACCGCCACTTTGAACAAGGACTTGAACAGCTCCATCAAGGAGTTCTTGGAAAAGATCCGGCCGAATCCCTTAATAGGGTTCAGTTTGCTGAATTTGGGGACCAGCGGATGGCTGGAAAATCGAAGGCCCCGCGTCTGGATCAGGTTGGCGGTCACTCCTGAAACCATGATGGTCACCAGAATGGGGCCGACGATAAGGGCCGTGTTCTGCATGACCTCAAGGAGGACCCGGTAGAGCTCTTCCGTCGTCAGCTGGAGGGAGTGAGACTGGGAGAANNTTGCCTTTTTCTTCGGTGTCGCTGAGGCGTTTGGCGGTCGCCTCTTCTGTCTTTTGATCTTTGTTTTCTTCAGCCATCTCCGCGGACCCGGACACCGGCCTTCTGGCGGCGGCCGGTCATAAGGTTTGCATCAGGGCAAGGATCTTTGCCGGCATTTCGGCAATCTGGTTCTGGATCAGGATGCTGAAAAACGGCAGGGCCAACCCGATCATCAGCAGCCCCACTCCAATTTGAAGCGGAAATCCGACGATGAACACGTTCATCTGCGGAACCGTCCGGGCCACCAGGCCGAGGCCCACACTCAGAAAAAAGAGGATCGCCATGATGGGGGCAGCGATTTTGACAGCCACCACAAACATTCGGGAAAAAATTTCCAGGATGAATCCCGGCGTCAAACTTGAAAAATCGAGCGTTTGGGGGTTGATCCGGACAAAGCTCTCGGCCATGGCCCCGATCACCGCGTGGTGCGCATCGGTGGCCAGAAAGAGGAGGACCGTCAAAATGTTCTGGAACTGGGCGGTGATGGATACCTGGGATTGCGTCTGCGGGTCGATCACGTTCACCACCCCGAATCCCATTTGGAAATCCACCACCGTCCCCGCCACCTGGACCGACGTGAAAATGAGACGAATCGCAAAAGCGATCGCCAGCCCCACCGCGATGTCCGAAAAGATGAAGACCGCCAATTCAAACAGGCCCCGGGGTTGGGGCATGGCTACATGGTGAAGCGTGGGGAACAGGGCGATGCTGATAAACAGGATGAAGCCGATTTTCAACCGCGCCGGGATTTGGCTGCTGCCCAGGATGGGAGTGAACAGGATGAGCGCCGCCACCCGGAAAAATACGAACAGGAATCGCTCGAAATCGGCCAGGCTGAGACTCAAAAAGTCGATCACTGGATGTAATTGGGAAAGTTAATCAGGATCTTGGAGGTGAAGTTGAGCATGATCTGAAGCAGCCAGGGAAAGAAAAGCACCATCGCCAGAAACACGGCCAAAATCTTGGGAATGAACGTGAGGGTGAGTTCCTGAATGGAAGTCACCGCCTGAAATATGGAAACGACCAGCCCGGCGATGAGCCCGAACCCCAGCATGGGGGCGGAAAGCAGGAGCGTGGTCTTGATGCTGTCCATGGCAAAATCGATAATGAATTGCTGGCTCATGATTCACCTTCATCCGAAACTTTTCAGGAGGGACCCCACCGTCAGGTGCCAGCCGTCCACCATCACAAACAGCATGAGCTTGAAGGGCAGGGAGATCAACACCGGCGGCAGCATCATCATGCCCATGGACAACAGAATGCTCGCCACCACCATGTCCAGAATGAGAAAGGGAATGTAAATCAGGAACCCGATCTGGAACGCGGTTTTCAGTTCACTGATGATGAACGCCGGGATCAGCGTCTGCATATTGACCTCTTCGGGGGACCCGGGACGATCCTTTTCCACCAGGTTCACAAACAGGGCCAGGTCCTTTTCCCGGGTCTGCCGAAGCATGAATTCCTTGAGCGGCACTTCCGCCTGTTTCAATGCGTCGAACTGGGATAATTCCTCGTTCAGATAGGGCTTGAGGGCGCGCTGGTGAATCTCGGACCAGACCGGGCTCATGACGAACAAGGTCAAAAACAACCCCAACCCGATCAGCACCTGCGTGGGCGGGGTCTGCTGGGTGCCCATGGCCTGGCGCAGAAACGCCAGAACGATGATGATCCGGGAAAAGGAGGTCGTCATGATCAAAATCGACGGCGCCAGGGTCAGCACCGTCAGGAGAAGGAGAATCTGGAGGGCGTTGGAGATCCCGCTCGGGTCGTCGACCTCGTCGATTCCCACCTGGATGGTGGGTATGGGAATCGCCCAGCCCGGAGGATCCGGCCAAAGAAGAACCAGGGCCGGAACCAAAGCAAGAATCCAAATTGCGCGTCGGGACGATCGCGTCATACGGTTTTGAGTTTTCCGATATTTTTGCGGATTTCCGCAGCCACTTGGGAGGGGGACTTCTCCCGCCCCACCCGGGTGGAGGAATATTCCTGAAGGTACTTGGCAAAGGCCTGGATGGTTCGGGGACTCAACGAGGAACGGTCTGGGGAGGAACCGGTGGATTTGGCCGAGCTCCAGAACGAACCGCCGTTGCCTTCGTTTTTGATCTGTTCAATGCGGTCCTTTTCCCGAATAGTCGCCAACAGCGAAATGTTGTCGTTGGACACGCCGAGCACCAACACCTCTCCCGCTACCTCCACAATGGCGATGTTTTTCCGGGGACCCAAGAACCCGGTCCCCAGAACCTGGATGGTCTTGTGGCCGCCGCCGAACACGGTGTTCTTCAGAGCGAATTTCTTGAACCCGTAAAACAACAGGAAAAGCAGGCCCAGCACCACCGACAGCATGCCCAGCATCTTCAACCCGGAGGGAAGCAGATTCAGAGACTCGCCCGCGCTCAGGGTTTTGGGTTTCGATTTTGCAAAAGTAGATTTTTTTTCCGCCGGTCCGGAAGAGGGTTTCGGCGAGGGGGAGGACCGGGGCGGGGGCGGATCCGGCGTTTGCGCCAGCGCCACGGACGTGAAATTGCGGGGAGGATTTTCCTTTTCCCGGGAATCCTCCGCCAATCCGGAGGCCGGTCGGGAACGGGATCGGACCCGTGGAAATTCCTCCTCCGGCCGTTTCACTTGTTCCGCGGCGCGCGCCAGGATTTTCTCGAGAACATCGGGGCCGGCTTTTTGGATCCGAACGACCAGGGTGCGCCCGGCAGATTCCACTTCAAAATGATCCGGAGGATTTTGGAATTCCCTCCCCAGGATAAAGCGGGCCTGCAAGGACCCCGAACCGGTATTGGAGACGAAGACGTGGGGAACCCACTCGTCGTCCGTTCGATAGGATTTTCGTTCCGACCGCAGCGTGGCCCGGGGAATTTGAAGCTGAATGATTTTTTGGAAAAACTCCGGGTCTTCCACGCCGGAAACCGGGTTTTGAAATTGGAACCGCAGGACCAATTCATCGTCCCGGGATTGCGTCGTCACCTGCTCCAAAACATTCATCTCGGCCGATGAAATTCCGGTCAGGGGAACGGCCAGGAAAAGCAATGCGGCCGGGAGGGAATGAAGGATCCAACGGGTCAAACGATTCATGGCTGGAATTGGGGAGCACCGTCAATTAAATTTGGGTGTCAAAAAATCCGCCACCCACCCTTGGATCCTAAAAGTTGCAAACGCTATACCGCTCGCTTCCGGAACCCTCCGGGAGAGGCCCGGGCCTCCGGGGAAAGAAAAATACGTCCTCTTTTTTCAAATGGTTGGAAATCTTCAGGCGGGATGAAAAACCCTCGGGGAGATCTCGTCTCCGAGACCGGCCGGTGGAAGCTTTGACGGAAAGGAACTTTTTCCAGAGCCCGGCGGGAGGCTCGGGACCTCCCGCCGGCTTCCAGGCTCGTTTTTTTTATCCCAGGGACTGGACCCGCTCCATGGGGGAGATGATATCGGTCAACCGCACGCCGAATTTTTCGTTGACGACCACGACCTCGCCGCGGGCCACCAGTTTCTGATTCACCAGAACTTCCAAGGGTTCGCCCACCAGCTTGGTCAGTTCGATCACCGATCCCTGACCCAATTGCAGCAGGTCGTTGATCAGCATCTTACACCGCCCCAATTCCACGGTGACATTGAGGGGGATATCCAGGATCAGATCCAGGCTTTTGCCGGGCCCTTTCTCGATTTCTTCCAGATCCTGGCCCTCACTCTCCTGCGCCTCTTCCACGGGTTGGGCGTCCCTGATATCCTCCATGTTTTCCACAGATTCGAATTCTTCCTTTTCCGGATCGTTCGCCATAACTCACCCCTGTCTTTCAATCACCTCTTCAATGCGAATGGCCTTCATTCCCCGGGAAACCCCCGGGTACCCCTTGAACTTGGGAATCCCCTCCACTTTCAGTTTCAGGGGATCCGAAATATCGTTGCCCAGCATGATCACTTCGCCCTTTTTGAATCGCATGAGGCGTTCGGGCGTGATCTGGGTGGTTCCCAATTCGGCCACCAGTTCCACCTCCGTATCCAGCAACTCGGTCCTCAAGCGACGCACCCAGACCTGGTCCACCTCCATTTCATCGCTCTGGAACTGAGCTTTGAGCTTGGGAATGATGGGTTCCACCGCCGCATAAGGCAGGCAGATGGTCAGGGTGCCCGAGATGGTTTCCAGCTCAATATCGAACAGGATGACCAGAACGATGTCCGTGGGAGGCACAATGGCGGCGAACTGCGGGTTCACCTCGGAGCGGACATACGTCGTCGTAACCGCGTGAACCGGTTTCCAGGCTTTCTCGAGGTCCTCCAGCGCGCTCAGGACCACGTTCTTGATCATCCGAATCTCGATGGCGCTGAAATCCCGCCCGGTGATTTTGGCCTCGGTGGCTCCGGTGCCCCCGAAGAAGGTGTCCACCACGGCGAACACCAGCCGGCTTTCCACCACGATCAACCCGTGGCCCCGAAACGGCTCCATCCGGAAAATGTGCAGGCTGGACGGAACCGGGAGGGAGCGCAAAAATTCCCCGAATTTCACCGTGTCCGTGGACACCGTGCTCACGTCCACGGACTTTCTCATCAGGGTGGAGAAGGTGGTTCGGAACAAACGGGAAAACATCTGGTTGATGATGTCCAGCGTGGGCAGCCGGCCGCGGATGATTTTTTCCTGGCTGGTCAGGTCGTACGGGACCACCCCGGACACTTCTTCGGGTTGGTCCGTTTCCGTCTCGACCTCGCCGTCGTTGACCCCCCTCAGCAGCGCATCCACTTCCCCTTGGGATAAAACCTGACTCATAAAAGATTTTTGATTTCAGTAGGTTAGAAACATTCTCCCACCCCCGGTCGGCGGGATTTATCCTCCCTCAGCATGCCGGACCATTATATCATTGGATGATGAATTCCGTAAAATAGGCATCCTTCACATGCCCCAGCACCAGAAACCGGTTCACCCGCGTGGTGATCTCGTCCTTCAATTTGAACTTGCCCTGCACCGAGTACACTTCCTCGAACGTTTTGCTGCTCAGCAACACCAGGATGGAATCGGTGATTTTCTGGAGGTTTTCTTTGATTTCTCCATGCACCTCGGGAGCGCTCAACTCCAGGGAGACGGTCACTTTCAGGAACCGTTGGCCGCCGCTCCCGGCGAGGTTCACGATAAAGGGATCGAGGGGGAACATGACCCCGAGTTGGGGCGGTTCCTCGACCTCGGTTTCTTTTTGCGGGGCGGCATCTTCCTCGACTTTTTCCTGGGGTTGAAAAAAATTCAGATAGGCCCAGTAGCCGCCGCCTCCCGCGACCCCCAAAATCAGCAGGAGGACCAGAATCATCAGGAGCGGGGATTTTTTCTTCGCCGACGTTTCGGCGGTTTCCAGCTCTTCCAGTAAGTTTTCCTGCTCTTCAGCCATGGAATACCCTCCTGAGCCCCTTTAAGAGCCACCAATGGTTCGGCTTGAACCCGGAAAAAAGGCCTCAGCCTGATCCGGCACCCCAACGGTCGCGTGAGCCGGACCCGAGTGCTCTATTGATTCCGAGTGGAAAGACATGGAGTGATGGTCGCTGCACCCGCCGTCTCAGGCGCATGCGGATTCTCTGCGGGAACAAAAAAGATAAGAACAAATACCCAACCCCGATCTTTTCCCCTCCCCAGAAACGCCGCACGCGGGGTCCCAGGAAAAAGCAGGACGTCTTGTTTTTCCTGGATCGGGAGCAAAGATTGTGCCAGTGGCTAAGCCGGCAGGTCGGTCGAGATTAAAGAGTATAATTCAAGTGGTTATGAATTCATCATCGTCGGCGGTGAAGGACGGGGTGGGAACAATTTCCTCCGGTTCAGTCATTAATTTGACGAGATTTTAACACACCAAAACGGGATTTCACCCCTTTTTTCTTTTTTCGGGCCGTCCGGGGAATTTCTCCACCCTTTTGTTTATTTTTGTTGCAGTGACGCCGCGTTTTGCTTTGAAAGCAAGCAGAAACGCCGCGGTCGTTTTCTTTCCCCGGCCCCCACCCGGCCGATTCGGTGAAACTCTATTGGCTTTAAATCCAATGGGTTGCTAAAGAAAAAGCGAACAAATCCGGAACCCCCGGCGCCTTGGTATAAGAATTGAAATTCCAAGGCAAACGTAAGTGAGAACTGCGCCATAAGCCGCAGAAAACCACAACCAGATGCCAGAGGCGG
>JABAHQ010002174.1_pt8 | contig 17454 bp, 19 predicted proteins | sample 7062091 | NCBI WGS metagenome assembly JABAHQ01 (sample SAMN14534359, study PRJNA622989) | marine sediment metagenome | biome: marine biome [ENVO:00000428]; feature: marine pelagic biome [ENVO:01000023]; material: deep marine sediment [ENVO:00002113] | place: India: Gulf of Kutch | collected...
GGTCAAAGCGACGTATTTGATCATTCGCCGGTTATAAGTATAAACCCCGTGGATGAGTCCGCTCTGTCCCTTCACGAAACTGGGATAGGAAACCTCTTTTTCAATGGTATCGATATGACGGGGCGGGTCCCAGGTGGTGCCGCCGTCGCGGGTGACGGAAATGCTGAGCGGGTAGCGTCGATGTTCCCGGGTATGATTGTGCACCACGGCCAACCCGCCGTTCACCGGAAAAACCCCAATGCCGCTGAGCGGGCTGGGCAGGGGGGTGCGCAAGGGCCCCGACCAGGATCGGCCTTCATCGGTGGAATGGCTGCGCCAGATGCGGCGGGGCTCTCCACAGGGCCGAAACAATATCGTCAGCTGTCCTCGGGGATCTCGAACCACCACGGGCTGAATCAACTCCAGGTCGTGAAACCGGTAGTGTTCTTCCCAGGTTTCCCAGGGCGGGCGGCTGGTCAAGAGCACCGAGCGACGCGTCTTTTCCTCATAGGCCGGCAGAAGGAGAACTTCGTTTTCCAAAACCACAGGCGGGTGGCGAACCATCAATCCCGCCTGATTCCATAAGGGAACCGGCCGGGACCAGGTGATTCCCCCGTCCCTCGACCAGGTTCCCTGAAGCTGCGCATCGTTCCAGTAACTTCCCTTTAGGGACACAAAAAGCAACCCGATCCGCTCGCCGCCGGGTTCTTCAAAAAGGACGGGATTGCCCAGAGAATGCATCCCGGGCTCAAAGAGGAGGTGGCTGGCCGACCAACCGGTGTGGCCCCGGGGTTTCCGGGCCAGCGCCAAAGTCGCACCCACATGTTCTTCCTCGGGATACACGTACCAGGCCACCAGAAGGTCTCCGGATCGGCATTCCAGGAGGGTCGGGCAATGGCAATAGGAACCTCGGTCTTTGGGGTTGTACAAAAATTGGGTCTCGGTCATCTCTTCGACAGGACTCTAGATATCCGGGGCGCGGGATCGGGCTCGCGCGGGACCGTTTCCCGAGATTCGAACGGGAGCCACCCGGCGGAAGGGGAGCCGAAACGTTTTCTCTGCTCCCTGCCTCCCCGCTTCCATCCCTTTCCGGGCTCCCCGGGAAATCAGGAGGTGGAGGTCGACGACAGATTTTCCTTGGTCTGGAGAACCTGGACCATGAACTGATGGCCCCGAGAGTCGAACACTTCGGTGCAGACGGGCTCGGTCTCGGGAAAATGAAAGTCCCTTCCGTCCAGGCAGACCACGGGAAGAAAAAGTTTCGCGGGCTGGGGAACGAGGGCTTTGATGTTTCCGCCCACCATATTGACCAATTCTCCCACCGCGTCTCGCACTTCCTCCGAGGACACTTCTTCCGGTTTCAGGTTGAACATTTTCTGGGCCGCCATTTTGGCGAGAGGTAAATGAAAAAACAAAACCACCTGGCCGGCCCAGGAGCCTTGGATTTGGACCTTGCCGACGACAATGTCGTTGCTGTTCATTTGGAAACGGTTGGAGATTTGCGCCACTTCCAGACCCAGAATCGTGTTCCAGGTGAACTGGGTGTATTCTCGAACTTCTTTTTCCAGAAACTGCATGGCTTTCTCCTGAAAGACATTCGGGGCCGCAGGGTTATTTTTGCTTTTCCTCCTCTTCCAGTTTCTTGAGCAAGGAGACCTGAAAGTGAAATCCGTCGCATTGGAAATTCGCCTTGGTCATCAAAGCGCTGCCCGGAATTCGAAGCCCGTGTTCGGTCACCGCCACCGCCGGCAGGGAGAGATAAGACGGTTCGGGAAGCAGGGCCTTGATGTTGCCTCCCGTGATGTTCGCGAGTTCTCCGAAAGCATCCTGAATTTCCTCTGGACCCGCGGTGTCTTCCTGGAGTTGGAACATGATGGCCGCCGCCTGGCGCGCCAAAGGAATGGGACAAGATAGGGCCACGGTGCCTTTCCATTCCCCCATGATTTGCACGCAGCCGGCGATCATGGGTTCTTTTTTTCCAGGGGGAGTAAAATCTTCTTCCGTGGGGTGGACCTGCAACCCCAAAATGGATTTCCAAATGCTTCGGGTATACTCGCGAATTTGGTTTTCTATGTTTTGCATCGTTTTAACTCGGCCGGATCCGGTAACATCCGGATTGTTTGAAATTCATTCGTTCGAAGGTGTCGTCCAGGTTCAATGTGGTTTCCGCGGCGCCCAGGAAAAGGTAGCCATCGGGTTTCAGCATGTTTCGAACTTTCAACAAAATTCTTTTTTTCATGTCGGTGTCGAAATAGATCAAGACATTCCGCATCATGATGAGATCCATGGTGGGCATGGAGGGCCATTCCCCCGAAAGGTTGAGGAACCGGAAGTCGATCATTTTCCGGAATTCCGCCTTGATCTGCCATTCCGTCCCGTTCCGTTCGAAATGCTTCACCAGGTAACTGGCCGGGAGTCCCCGGTTGATTTCCAATTGACTGTAAAGGCCGGATCGGCACCGGTTCAGCATGAACTGGGAAATATCGCTGGCGATAAAGTTAATCTTCCAGGTGGCCAGTTCGGGAAAATTTTCCCGGATGAGCAAAGCGAGGGAATACGGTTCCTGTCCGCTGGAACTGGCTCCGCACCAGATGTTGAGTTCCCGCAAGTGTTTTCGCTTGTCCAGCAGTTCGGGGATGATGCTGTTTTTCAGGGTTTCGAAAGGATGGACATCGCGGAAAAAAGACGTTTCATTGGTCGTCATCGCTTCCACCACTTTTTCGTGGAGCGAATTGACGGATTTCGATTTCAGGGTTTGCACGAGGTCCGCAATGGAACCCAGCTTCTCTTGATGAACCAGAGGCATGACGCGGGATTCCACCAGGTACTCTTTTCCAGATTCCAGGACAATCCCGGCCCGATCCCGGACCAGTTGGGTGATGTATTCAAAATCCGCAGGATTAAGAGACATANNATTTTTCCACCGAACTCGAGGGGTCGCGTTCGACAGACACTCTGAGATTGATTTCGTCGGCAATCGCGTTCAGGGGTAAAATTTTATCGGCGAGCCCGGAACGGGCCACCATCCCCGGCATGCCCCAGACCACGCTGGTCGATTGATCCTGAACGAGAATTTGACCCCCGGCTTCGGAGATTCGTTCGCATCCCCGAAACCCATCCTGTCCCATGCCCGTCAAAACCACCGCCAGGGAATGGGGGCCAAAGGTTTCGGCGACCGAACGAAAGAGGACGTCCACCGCCGGCCGGCACGAATTTTCCGGCGGTCCCTGATGGGTTTGGATCACCTTCCCATCGCCGAGGGCCTTGATCTCCAGGTGAAAATCCCCCGGGGCCAGCCAGGCCTTTCCAGGCGCCAGGGTTTCACCGGACCTCGCTTCCGCCACAGGGATTCGCGAATCCGAGGAAAGCCGCAGGGCCAAAAGAGGGATAAAACTGGTCGGCATGTGCTGAACGATGAGAATGGGGACCGGAAAATCCGCGGCAAAGCCGGAGAACACACGGGCCAGGGCGTGGGGACCGCCCGTGGAAACGCCGATGGCCACGATATCTACCCGTCGCCGGGGCGCCGGGGGCTCCGGCCGAGGGGCGGACGTCTTCGCTCCGACGGGTTCCTCCGTGGAGTTGGAATGGAACGCCGGTGGGAGCTTCTCTGTGGCTCCCCGGGCGTTTGGGGGTAAAAACGGTTTCAATTTGGAAAACAATTCACGCCCTAATTTTTTCCCTTCCCGAGGGGTGTGCGGGATGGGGATGGGTTTGGAAATGTAATCGGTGGCGCCGGCCGCCAGTGCATCGTAGATCAAGGAAGCCTGGGTTTTTGTGTCGTTGGCAAACATGAAGACCGGCAGTTCGGGGTAGATTTTGCGAATTTGCAGCAGGGTTTGCAGGCCGGTAAAGCCCGGCATCTCCATGTCGAGAATGATGATGTCGGGATTGACCTGGGGAATTTTTTTTAAGGCGAGGTGTCCGTTGGGCACCGCACCCACCACTTCCATGTCGGGAAAATCGTTCAAAAGGTGGTGGAGGTAGCGTCGGGCTGCCACCTCGTCATCGACGATTAAAATGCGCGTTTTCGGCATGTCAGGAAACAGAAATTCCCATCAGGGTCAGTTTTTCCAGGATCATTTCTTTGGTGAACGGCTTCATGACATATTCGTTGGCCCCGGCTTCCAGGGCTCGGACCACCTGCGCCATCTCCGTTTCGGTGGTCACCATCATCATGCGCATGTCTTTGTATTGATCTTCCTTTCGGACGGCGCGAACAAAATCGAAACCGTTCATTTCCGGCATATTCCAATCCACCAACGCGAGGTCCAAAGGACCTGCACTTTTGAGCCGGTCCAGAGCATCCACCCCGTTGCCGGCTTCGAAGACCTCAAAACCCAATTCCTTCAGGATTTGCCCGAGAATGAGTCGGATGGCTTTTGAATCGTCAATGACCAATGCGCGCACTGGAATCCTCCTTCGTCTCCTTTGAACGTTGAGTGGCCCCGACTCGGGTGCGATGGTTCGGAGCCGGTTTCTTTCTTGGGGTTGGAAACCGATTATTTCCAAAAATCGTAACCTGCCAGACTTAATGATTTTACTTTACTTAGACTGTAAAATAAATAAAAATTTGATTTTGAAGGGGTTTTTGGAACTCCGAATTTCGTCCGTCGGGAGGGGGTTTGTTTTCAGGGCAGGGCAGGGGCGAGAGGGATAAAAAAAATCCCCTTGCCGGGGGAACGACAAGGGGATTTGAGTGTCGCGGATGGAGAAAGTTATTCTTCGTTTTCGTCGATGCCCTGTTCGAGTTCGCCCATAAACAGGGTGGCGGTTTCTTTGGTCAATTCGTCCTGCTTCTTTTTTCGGGCAGCGATTTCTTCCAGCTCTTCTTTCCCTTGCGGAGTCAAGGCCCAGGGGGTCACTCCATCGCTTTTGGCTTTTTTCACCGCGGCGATGATCTTTTCCAGTTTGGGTCCGTTCAAACCGCTGATGGATAGCAGAGCGTCTTCATGACCATCGTATTGGCAGAAGGCCATGGTGTAACAGTACGTGCCCGCCCGAATCATTTTCAGGGTGATGTTGGCAAAATGGCAATGCACCCCGATGAACACACAAACATGAATCTTGTTGTGCAGAATCGTCAGGTTGGGGTGACAGGGGTTGATCACCGCCTCGGGGTTGATTTTGGGATAAATCGGCCGGTAGTCGGGCATGGGGATGACATTCATTCCCGGCACTTCCCGAACCAACTGCATGGCGAGCTCGGCTTTGTGAATGGTTTCTTCGTTCCAACCCCAAACGATCATCGGTCCCGGGAACAAAGTCGGATTCCGCAGGGTCAGCAGTTTATGGGCGGCGATTTCAATGGCTTTATCTTCCGGGACGGGATCCCCTTCCACCAGTTGATGACCGCTTTCCCTCTTCGGCTGGAAAATTCCCGTGGCTGCCGCGGAGGGAGGTAAAAGACCTATTGGACCCAGATTCAGCTTGCCCATCCTGAATGTACCTCCTTAACTTNNTTATGTTCACATCTTGCCCGGGTATTGATCGGCTCTCCGGGACGATTCTAATTTTCGGTCTATTCTTTTGAATGACAAGGAGTTTCGATTCCGGAAATAAAACCGAACGGATGGCCCGTTCGAACGTTTCCGGAACCGCCCATACTATTCATTAATAAGGGATCTGTCAATGTTTAAAAATGGACCTCCTTGGTACGATGAGCCCTTCGCAGGACCCTCCCTTGCCGGGACCGCAGAAGAGGACCGGGGGACGGGAAAAACCGGCAGGAAGATCAGTTTCCCCATTGATTTTTAAAGACTTATTTCTTAATTACCGGTTTTTTTCTTCCCCTTTAGATGCAGGGGAACCCCGATCGTTCTTAAACTTTTTTCCGGGGAAACCCGTGCTGTTCTCCCCAGGAAAAAGGTGAATGCGACCAGGGCCGCACCACGTCCATCTGTTTGCGACTGAGGGTTCCGGTTTCCTGGGCCAGGGTCAGCAAACTCTCGAAGGTAAGCAACGAATGCAGGGCGCATTGGGCTTTGGCGAAGGCTTCGGCCGCTTCCGGAAACCCGTAATGGAAGATGCAGAGACAATGGTGGACTCGGCCTCTCGCTTCCCGCAACCCCCGGAGGGCGCGGAGGGAGCTGGTTCCCGTGGACACGAGGTCTTCGACGAGGATCACGTTCTGGTTTTCCTTCATCACCCCTTCGACCTGGTTTTGCCGGCCGTGGTCTTTGGGGCGGTCTCTCACGTAGACGAGGGGGGCTTGGAGGAGATTGGCGAGGGTGGTGGCGTGGGGGATTCCGGCCGTCGCCGTCCCCGCCACCACGTCGACCGGGATGTTCCGGTTTTGGAGAATCGCCTGGAACCCTTCCGCCACCAGCATCCGATGTTCGGCCCGCCCCAGAAGCAGGCGGTTGTCGTTGTAAACGGGCATTTGGTAGCCCGAGGCCCAGGTGAACGGATTGTCCGGGCGAATTTGAATGGCCCCGATTTCCAGGACGATGCGGGCCAGTTTGTGGGAATCAAACATCGAAGGATTGGGTTTGGGTTTAAAACGACCGGTGGATGAGGTCGGTCTCTTCCCCCGTTTTCAGGCTGCCGATGCCCCTCAAGTTGATGGTGAACAGGAACTTGGTTTCGTTGCGGTCGACGCCGTCGGTGATGATGTTGCGCTGAACGACGTCCAGGGAAAATCCCCAGCATTCGCATTCGTTATCGTACAACAGGCTGAAATCGTTTTCACGAAAAGTCTGGGTCCGCTCATCAAAGCGGGTGCTGGCCCGGGCCCGCCAGCCTTTGAGAAAGGCCCAGTCGATGGTTCCGGTGAGAAACGTGGAATCGCCGCGGGTGAACCGCCGTTCCACGAACATCATGAGGTTGGAAGTGGGTTTGACTCCCACCTCAAAATTGAGTGTGTTGATGGCGTCGCTGTGGACATCGTAGGTGGTGTCGAAATTGAGCAGGAGCGGTTCGATGATCCGGCTGTCCAGGTCGAACCGGAGATCGGAAAAAGGCTCCCGTTGCTGAGGAGTGAGGGCCTCGGTGGCTTCCCTCAGGTCGTAACTTTGGCTCACCTCGAACCGGAGGATTTCCCGGCTTTGGAAGGCGTCATCATCCAGCCGTTCTTTTTGAAGCAGCCGCTGGGTGAGGGAATAGGTGACCAGGCTTTCCGGCTGAAGCGAATCGATGGCGTCGAAAACTTTTATTTTCCGCCGGTCGTTCTCATCGATATCGGGAATGAAACTGTAGGACACCCGGGGTTCGATGACGTGCTTCAGCTTGGGAATCCGGGTGCTGCCGGTGTGAAACACCTTGTTGACCTTGGGGCCTTCCAGGTCGACCGCCACGTCGAACGACTCGCGTGAAAAACGGGTATGCCGCGTCCCGGTGGCGTCGATCCCGTCGCTGTAATACGTTTCCCGTAGACCCAGGGTGGGGGTGAGGGCCAGCCAGGCAAAAGGGTTGAACCGCGCCGACACTTGCGGATGGAAATCGAACCGCTGGACCATGAACTGGTCGTCCACGATGGGGTCGGCATTCAAATCCGTCAAAAACGACGTGAAATTGGTGTCCTGATTGAAATAGAAATTGCTGTCGCCGATGGCGATGCGCTGGGTATTGAACGTCACCTCCGGAAGTAGGCCGAACGTGTCGTCCCGGTCGAACTCGGTGCTTTCCCGGAAGCGGGTGAGGATGTCCAGGGAATGGTTCGTCCAGGTTCGGGAAATGGAGGCGAAGGAGTCGGAACTGCGCCGGGTCCTCAGGTCGGGGTTGTCTTCGAAGGTTTTATTGAAACTGGATTCGCTTTCGAGGTCGAGCTTGCCGTTGAATTGAAACCCGAGGGGCAGGTTTTGCTCGTGCGTGGCGTCGATCTTCCAGAAGGTGCGCCCCGTCAGATCGTCTTCCAGAAACGATCCCCGGATTTCCCCCCGGGTGGTGGGGCTGGGGGTGTACCGGTATTCGACCTCGGGCCGGACGCCCCGGTTTTCCAGGTAATCGATGCCGAACGTGGCGTCGGACCACCGGTTGATGGCCCAGTAATACGCGCCTTCGAAGGTGAACCCGTCGGTGTTGCTGGTTCCCAGCGACGGCATCAAAAAGCCGCTCTTGCGTTCCCGGTTGATGGGAATGTAGCCGACGGGCACGTAAAGAATAGGGATGTTCTTCACCTTGAAAACGCCGCCGGTGAACAGGGCCCGGTCGTTGGTCACCCAATCCACGGAGCTGGCCGCGAATTGCCAGTCGGGAACCGCCCCGTGGCAAGTGGTGAGGGTGGAGTCTTCCAGCTTGTAGTGAGATTCCGAGTGGCGGGTGACTTTTTTCCCGGAGACGAAATAGTTTTTGGTGATTCTTCCCCGCGACTGGAATATCCGCCCCTGCTTGGTTTTGGTGTTGAAGAGGGCGCGTTCGGCTCGCAGAAGGGTGCCGTCGGCTTGAGACAAAGTCACATTTCCCACGGCTTCCCCGTTGCCCGTTTCGTTGTTCAGGGTCACCCGGTCGGCGCGCAGGACCCGGTCTTCGAAATGGATCACCACCCGGCCCCAGGCCCGGATGAGATTGCGTTTTGCATCTTGGGCGATGTGGTCCGCCGAAATGTCGACGGGAACTTTTCCCTCCGGCGGCGGGGGCGGTTCCTGGGCCCGTGCTTCAAGCCCGGGGCTGAAGATCGCCCAGAGAATCAGCAGGATTTTTAAACACTTCATGAGCAAGCAGGGTTTCCTTGGCTTCGGCAACTGTAAATAGAGAACCGGAAATACAAATCAAATCCTTTTCCCGGGCCAGGGATTTGGCGCGCTCCAGGCCCTGGAACACCGATTCGAGCACGTCCACCGGTTTCGGGTACCGCATCAGGCGCTCCCGCAATTGAAGCGGGTCTTCGCTGCGCCCTTGCCGGGGACGAACGAGGATGAAATGATCCACCTCCTCGGCAAAAATCTCCAGCATTCGGTCGATCGGCTTGTTGCGCATGATCCCCAGAACGCAGAGACACCGGTCGTAGGGGAAATGATCCCCAAGCGCCTGCGTCAATTTTCTGACCCCATCGGGATTGTGAGCCGCGTCCAGGAGAACCCACGGCCGCTCGTGGACGACCTCCAACCGTCCCTCCCAGCGGGTGGATTCCAGGCCTTCCCGAATCGACGCCTCGGTCACCCGCCCCTCCCAGGAGGCAATCTGCAGCGCCGCCGCCGTGGCCAGGGCCGCGTTGGCCACTTGGTGCCGGCCGATCAGGGGGATCCGCAGATCTTTCAGGATCCGATCGCCCCAGATAAAATCCAGGGACTGGTGCCGGGGAGCGGTGGATTGCCTCACCGCCTCAAACTCGGTTCCCAGACGGTGAAGAGCCGCGGCGCGTCGCCGCGACATGTCCTCTATGACGGCCAGGGGTTCCGGATCTTCCAAGTGAGCAAAAACCGTACCGAAATCCTTGATAATACAAGCTTTTTCTTCAGCAATCCGGATCAGGTCCGAACCCAGGTGCTCGGTGTGGTCGTGGCTGATGGACGTGAGAATGCTGATGTCCCCCCGGGACACATTGGTGGCGTCCAAACGGCCACCGAGACCCACTTCCACCACGTTCCAATCGGTTTGCATCGCCTCGAAATAAAGAAACGCCACCACGGTGGTGAACTCGAAATAGGTGAGGGGAATGTTCTGCGACGCGGAAAGGTCTTGGACCTGGTTGACTGAGCGAATCAGGAAATCCTTTTCGATCGGGAGCCCTCCGACCCGGATGCGTTCTCTGAAATCGAGGAGATGGGGAGAGGTGTACAGTCCCACCCGGTACCCCGCCCGGCGAAGGATGGATTCGCAGAAGGCGGCCGTGGACCCTTTGCCGTTGGTTCCGGCAATGTGGATCGTGCGGGCTTTCCGTTGCGGATTCCCCAACAACTGCAGGATCGAGCCGGTGCGTTCCAGCCCGAGCCGAATGCCCTGCGCGGTCAATCCGAACAGGTAATCGATCGTTTCTTGGTAGGTGGTCCGTTTCATGGGAACGGTCCCTCACCCGCCCGCTCGCCGCGCAATGAATATGAAAGGAAGAGCTTTCTCATGAACTGTTTCCTAAGGTACAATACTTCCATTCTCCGGATTCATTCATCGATTCCGCCTCAACAGGCGTTTTTTAGGGAACCCGTTTATGAGTGGACCCAGCGTTCGGCTTCCCGTGCTGTCTCTGAAAACCCTGCTCCAGAGCCAGGAATTCCCTTTGGAAAATAAAGGATTTCTGCCGGAGTGCTACCGTTATATCAAAATTCGAGCGTTCAGGGAAACGGCGGATGAATTTTATGGGGTGCGGATGGAGGGAGAGGATCTGGCCCCGGACCTGAAAGCGGGGGCCACCGCGGTTTTTGCCCGAACGGATAAGGGCGGAAGGGCCTGGGGAAATATTTATTGCCTCGGAATCCGGGGGGAAGGCGGGTGCCTCGCCCGGGGGATCCAAAAAGACGTCCCTTCGTCCGCTTCCGCTTCGGAAACCGCTGTAATTTCAAAAAGTTCCCCGCCGGCGGGGAGAAGAAAAAGTTTCATGACGCCCACCCCGCTGCATGTCCCCGGCAGCCGCACGGCTCCCATCCCCCCTTCGGCCCACCAAACCGTTTTTCTGAAACCGCTGGGCGGGGGCGGAAAGGTGAAAGGAGTTCTCAAGAAAAATGTTCTGTGGATGCATCCCTTGGTTTGCATCCTCGACGAAGAGGGTTGACCGGGGGGCTCCCCCGGGATGCCTCCTTCGAGAAAGGTTCCGCTATGGCTGTTTTAAAGGAAATCATTCCCGGGATCACCACCTGGTCGGAATTTTCAGAGGAAAAGCAACTCGATTTTAACGGGTATTACGTGGTGCGGGACGGGCAGGCGGTGATCATCGATCCGCCCCGCCTGGATGACGCCGGACTTCAGGAATTGCAGTCCCTGATCCAGAAAAATTCCACAAGTCCTCTGAAAGCCATCCTGCTCACCAACGTTCATCATGACCGGATGAGCCAGGAATTGAAACAACAGTTGTCGGTTCCCGTGTTCATCCACGAAAAGGACAAGCCGCTGTTGGAGTTCGAGGCGGACGGGACTTTTCAGGACGGGGACGCCTGTTTTGGACTGAAAGTCCTGCATCTGGAAAACCAGAAGTCGCCGGGGGAATCGGCCTTCCTTTGGGAGGACCGCAAAATCCTGATCGTGGGCGATGCGCTGATCGGAAAAGTTCCGGGACAGGTCCACCTGCTGCCTCCGGACAAATATCAGGACATCGGGAAAGCCAGGGAAGGTCTGAAGCGGCTCCAGGAAGTCGACTTCGAGACGCTCCTGGTGGGGGACGGCCGATCTCTCTTGTCGGGCGCCAAAACGGTTGTGCTCGAATTCTTGAAGGGATGATGGGAACGGATCTTTAATCCACGATCACCCGGGACAACGTGTTCCAGGCGTCCCGTCCGGCGGCGACCCAATCGAGGGCGGGAAACTCCGGGGCATGGATGGGGTGGAACCGGCAAAGCTTCATGTAGTCGATCTTTTGGACGATGCGGCGAAGGTCCTCGGACGGGGCGGCGCTCACCCGGACGAAGTTGTCTTTCGTCGGGCTCCATTCCCAGGGGCTCGCCGCCGTGGCCAGGTAGATTTCTCCCCAGTCCGGTTGTTCTCTTCGTTCCAGGAGCCGCTCCAAGTACCCGGGAAGGGCCTCCCCCTTGAGGATCAAGGAAAACCCCAGGTAGTGGCCCCACCAGAACAGCGTCCGGTAGGTCAGCATTTCCTCCTTGGAAAACCGCTGCGGAATATCCAGGGAGAGGAAAGGAAACCCTTTGTGGTTCTCCCCGCGCACGAGTTGGCCTTTCTTCAGCTTGGTGTGGGGAGGAAAATCACTTTCCCGGCCTTCCAGATCCGCCGCCAGGGCATCGTGAAGGGCGTTCAGGTACCCCTCGGCCTTTTTCATGATCCGGGGTTTGTGCCGGAACACCTCGACGGTATTCAGGAGGTTCATTTCCTGAGCCGACCATTGGGCGTTTTCGAAAGACGAATGGTTCATGGAATCCGGGCTGGCCGGGGACGGGCACGGGTTGCAAATCGGGAATGAAACGATCGTTCTTCGATCTAAACACATTTGCCGCTTTGGGGCAAAGGATTTCGCCCGGAGAGGGAAGGGTCCGCCTTACACGTGGCGGCCTTTTTGGGCGGCGAGGTCTTCTTTCTGCCGGTACAAAACGTACTGGTGAATGAGGTTTTCCTGCTCCTCCGTCAACCCGCAAAACTTGCAGCGAACCTTCTGATCGGGCCCCACTTCAAGGATTTCCACTTTGGCGTCGATAGGCGGCGCCCCGGTGGGAAGCTGGAACCGCACGGGGTACCGCGAACCCACCTGAAATCCCTCGCCCTGAAAAGAAGCTCCCCCCGAACTGATGTTGAGAACCGGGACGTCTTGATGGCCCACTTGGAACCTCATGGGATCCCGGGAGGATGGGGAAACGCGGAAGGCCCGGCGGCTGTCCGGCGGAGAATTAAACAAGACCCCTTTTCCTTTTAATTTATTCTTTTTCCAGAACAAACTCGACCCTCCTGTTCTTGGCGCGCCCGATCGGCGTTTCATTGGGAACCAGGGGAAACGTATCCGCGTATCCCGTGGCCGTCAGCCGCTCCGCTTCGATGCCCCGGTCGATGAAATACCGGAGCACGGCCGTGGCCCGGGCGGCGGACAGCTCCCAGTTGGTGGGGAACCGGTCCGTAGAGATCGGGATGTCATCCGTGTGGCCCTGGATATGAATTTTGTACCGTTGATATTTCTTGAAAATGCGGATGACCTCGTCCAGCACCGGTTGGCCACTTTTTTGCAAGGCGGCGCTGCCCGAGGGAAACAAAGTCGCCCCCGGCACCCGCACCACGATTTTGCTTTCGGAGGTTCCTACGTCGCCCTGGGTTTGAACGACATCGGTGATGTCCGAAAGGATGTTGTCGGATTTCAAGCCGGTGAATTCCTGGATGCTTTCCTCGATTTCCAGGCTGTCCAAAAGTTCCAGAAGACCGATGGACGCTTCTTCCGTTCCCAAAATGGCTTCCTTGAATCGGTCCAGGTTGACCGCGGCGATGGAGTAATAGAGGATGAAGAACGTGAGCAGCAGCGTGGCCATGTCCGAGTAGGTGATCAACCAGACGGGGGCTTCCCCCTCCTCTATGATTTGATCCGCGAACCGGGTCACCCGGATCTTTTCGGTCTTCAATCGTTTGATTTTATTTTCCCAGTCCTTTTCGATGCGCCGGATTTCCCGGGCCAGGGAGATTTCGAACAATCTCTTTTCGTCGTTCAATTCCTTTTGCAGCTCTTTTTTTTCATTCTTTAATTCCTGGAGCTCTTCCTCCAGTTCCTGAATGATCTTTTCGGGGAGCCGCTCCTCCTCGTCTTTCCCGGACTGATCGGTCAGGATTTTCTCGTATGATTGCGTCAGGGTGTTGTATTCCGTCAAAAGATCCTGGTACCGGGATTGGTTTTCCCGGGATCGGGATTCGAATTCATTCACCTCGGACTTGAGTTCCTCGACGGACTGAGGCCGCTTCCGGAGGTTCTTGATTTCCTTAATGAGGATTTCTTTTTCCTTGGCATATTGTTTTTTTTCTTTTTTTTCATCCTCCAGATGGTTTTTGAGGGCTCGGTTTTCCTGGCGGAGATTTTTCAGAGCATCGACCAGGCGGGGATCGGGGACGGGGACTTCCCGCGTTTCGACCTCGACCTTCGGGTCCGCTCTGTCTGGGGAACGGGGAACCCGGTCTTCCTGGACTTCGGTCTTTTGGTCTTCCTTGTGGTATCGGAGGGCGGCCAGGGAAGGGCTGCGGAGCAATTCTTCTTTCTGCTGGATCTGGGAATGCAACTCCCGGATGCGTTTCTGGCTGAGTTCGAGGATGCGGCGGATTTTAACTTCCTGACGGCGCTTTTCCGTCTCCCGTTTCTTCAACTCAACGGTTTTGATCCGCAGTTGCTCTTTGATGATGCCGACGCTTTGGTCCACCGTCATAGCCCATTCCCCTGGGTTCGGGGTCAACCGATGTTTCTTCCCGTCATCATCCGTTGCTGCATGGGGCGGCGCAGCTTGGCCGGAATGTAGGAAGATAGTTTTTCATAAACCATGAGCGGATTATTGTCCTGCAATATCGAGATCGCCCCTTCGAAAACGATTTCCAGGCTGATCACTTCCAGAAGCGTCCGCGCCCGGAGTTTCCCGGCGATGGGGTTGAACAGCAGAGTCGAAAGCAACATGCCGTAAAAAGTGGTCAACAGGGCGACGGCCATGGCTGGCCCCACCGTTTCCGGATTCGACATCTGGTTCAACATCTGGATCAGGCCGATCAGGGTGCCCATCATGCCGAATGAGGGCGCGTAGAGCGCCATTTTTTTGAAAATGTCCTGGATGATGTAATGCCGCTGTTTCATCGATTCGATTTCGATGTTCAGCGTATCCCGCATCAGGTCTTCCTTGGTTCCGTCGGCGATCAGATTGCACGCCTTGCGCAGAAAATCGGATTCCACGTCCAGTTTGCTGAGGGCCACGATGCCCTGCCGTCGGGTCAGGGTACAGAGTTCCACCATGGTGGACACCATATCGTTGGGGTCCTTTTTTTCTTCGGAAAACACGAAAGCCGCCGCCTTGATGGCCGAAAAAACGTCCTTCATCTGAAAGGTCGTCAGCGTGGCGGCCAGGGTGCCCCCAAACACGATCATCATTCCCGGCAGGTTGATGAAGCTGTCCACTCCACCGCCCATGAATATGGCGGCAACGATCAGGGAGATCCCGGATATGATGCCGATGAAGGAGGCAAAATCCATGCAGCCCCTTTGGTAGGGTTAATTTACTGTTTAGGTAATATATAAATGTATCATTTATAAAGGGTTTTAGCAATGGCTTCCCTTGATGATTAAAGCCGTCCCGGGTTGGGAAGGGCTCTTTTTTCGGGGTCCGGGCCTTTGAAAATCCAGCGCCCGGGGTTTAACCGCTGCCTTGGGTCGGGGGAAACGCGGGAGAGTGGCCCCCGGGGAAAGAAAGAAATCTATTGAAAATCCGTAAGTTGGAAGGAAATGGGGCGGGGGAGTTCCCGAAGCCATTCGACCGGGGCCGGCGGCCGCCGGGCCAGGGAAACCGGTGGACCGTTCTCCCCGGCCACGGAGGTAAGTTTCTACACCACCGGCAGGGCTCCAAAATGTCTTTGCACCGTCTCCAGGAGCTTCTGCTTGCTTACCGGCTTGATCAGAAAATCCTTCACCCCTTTCCCTCTCAAGAGGGAGACCAGTTCCAGGTCTGGATATCCGGTCAGGGCGATGACGGGAATTTCGCCAGCCTGCTGCATAAAAATTTCAATCGTTTCGATCCCGTTCAGGCGAGGCATTCGGATATCGCAGAAGATCAATCCGATTTCGAACCGGTTTTTTCCCGTAAGCAGAAGGTCCACGGCGCGTTCTCCGCACTCTGCTTCCAAGAGAGTGAATCCGGTGCAGGCCAGGTGAAGTTGAAGGACCTCTCGGTTATGGTCTTCGTCTTCGACGACCAGGATTTTATTTCTTAACAGCATGGATTCCTCGGGCTGGAATGGAAAAGGAGCCCGAGCCAGATTGGTCTGATCGGGCTTTTTTTTCTTTTCTGGATTCCCCCGCTGTGGTTTGAAGATTAGATCATTTCAAATGCCGAGGAAATACCCAAAAAGTGTTATTTTTCATGGAGGTGGGGAAGGGAGGGCAACGCCGCCGGCGGCCTTGGAAATTTCCTGAAAAGAGTTGTTATTTCCCGCTCTTGGGATGCGTTCCCGGTCGGCCTCCCCCGGGGGCGATCCGGAATCTCAGAGTCGTCCCCTCGAAAAATTCCCCGGGACAGGACGGGGGCGACGAGCCGGCCCGGCAGGAACCGAGGGAGCCCTTCGACCTGACGGCATCGGCTCCAGCGAGAAAATCTTGGCTGCAAAATTTGGGGCCAAGGTTCGCTTCATCCTTTTGCGCCGGTCCATCCCCTCGGTTCTTCCCGGGTCGTCCTCGCATTTCGGCTTGCCCCGGGAGGAACCCCCCGGGAATAAAGACTCGAACTCGAGGACCCTTCCCGGGAGCCGATTTTCAGATGACCCCTAAATCAGTTGCCAAAAATTTTCTCTGGGATAGAGGGACCCTTTGTAGGGTTTTTCGTCTCCCCGGCCCCGCATTCGCCCCAAAAAAACCCAATCAGTTGTTTTTTTTAACCCCCCTGGGGGGAGTAACCCATTGACGCGAGTTTGGAATAGTTTATAATATCGGTGTCCCCATTCACGTGTTCTTATAGGCTGTAGGAAAAATACTAGTAGGGTCGGGAGCCGGTTTATGCCAGGGGGAGGACCACCGATTTCTTTGCCTGAAAAGGACTACCTGTCCATTTTGGGGTTTCTGGGTCGGCTGTACGAATGCCGGTCCCGTTCCGAACTTAGAAACTGTATCCAGGATCAACTCCTCCCCTTGGTGGACGCTCAATCGGCCACGTGGTGCTGGATCGACTCCGATATCGATTCGGGGAAGGCCCGGCAGGTGGATGCCGTGGGAAGTCTTCACCCGGAAGGGTTCCTGGGCCCGTCCATCGCCTCCGACCCGCCCTCCGTCCAACACGTATTTGACTCCACGACCCGATCAGTTTTGATCCACGACGGGAACGCCTGCCCCTCGTGTCCCCCGGATTCGGCGGAGGCTCTTCCTCAGAAAAACGATTTCCCCTCCCAAAGGGAAGGGATCGAACTGTTGCTTGCCGACCCGCCCGATTTCCAGGTGGGATTGGGGATTCAACGGACCCTGGCGGGGGAAGTGCCGTTTTCGCCGCGGGATGTCCGGGTCGTGGAATTGATCCAGCCGCACCTGACCCAGGTCATCAAAAACATCGCCTTGAGCGAGGAATTGAGCCGGTACAAGGCCTTTGCCGAGGCTCTGGCGGCGGTCTCCACCGCGATCGTGCTCACGACGATGGATCACCGCATCCTGTTCCGCAACGCCGCCTTCAGCCGTATTCTGCCCCTGGACACCGGCCATCGCCTTCCCAGGGAAATCGTCGAATCGCTGGAGCAGAAAGACGGAGCCGGCCCTTTCTCCCTCGAGGACTGGTCCCCCCGAACCCGGGTGCCCTTTGTGAAATTGCCCAACGGAATCTTCCGGCTGGCGCCCACCCTATTGAATCCGGACGGCGAACCCGAGGATCGGTGCCGGCTGGTCAAACTGAAGCCCGCCATCGAACCCTACGCCAAGATGAACTACCTGATGCAGGAGGCGGGGCTTACGGCCCGGCAAATCGAAATCGCCTGCCTCATCCGCGACGGATTAGACAACCAGGAGATTGCCGAGCACCTGTTCATCAGCCTGCACACCACCAAGAATCACATCAAAAACCTTTTCCAGAAACTCGGGATCCACAGCCGCACCAAGCTCATCGCCTTGCTGAATGAGGAGCCATTAAGGGAACCGGGGGATTGAACCATGGATGCCGAGTCTAACCAGGCCACGCTCGAGGAAAAAGACTTCTTGGCGCTTCTGGAGGTGATCCGGCACTTGCATGCCTGCCGCACCCG
>JABAHQ010000491.1_pt2 | contig 17452 bp, 15 predicted proteins | sample 7062091 | NCBI WGS metagenome assembly JABAHQ01 (sample SAMN14534359, study PRJNA622989) | marine sediment metagenome | biome: marine biome [ENVO:00000428]; feature: marine pelagic biome [ENVO:01000023]; material: deep marine sediment [ENVO:00002113] | place: India: Gulf of Kutch | collected...
CGTGCCGACATCGTCCCTCAGGAGACCCTCAAAAAAGCGAAGGAGCTGCTGGAGAAATATGAGATTCGCGCCCATATGATCGCTCCAGCCACATTTAAGAGTGTTCTTCTGGGCAGTGTCCCCCTGGAACACATCGAGGCGGAGCCTCACTTTCAGGAAGAAATGGGCTGGCTTAAAAGACAGCTCGCCGTGGCTCAGTTCTTCGAGGTCCCTCTGCTGCGGGTCTTTTCCTTCCGGCGCGAGGGCATGATCGGTTTGGGCAATCCCTCGCCGCGACGGCCACAAGGGGCTCCCTTCCCCGAAGAAATGCAGGAGAAGGTGGCCCACGCTTTGAGTCTGGCCTGCCAGGAGGCGGAGAAAGCCGGCATCACCCTGGCCCTGGAAAATGTCCGTTCCTGTTGGGGCAACAGCGGCTACAATACGGCCCTGATCCTGGAAAGGGTCAACTCCCCATGGCTGCGGGTTATTTGGGATCCGGCCAACGCCTTTGTCTCGGGCGAGGTGGACGCCTATCCGGCCGGCTATGAAGCAGTGAAGCCCTACATCGCCCTGGTGCACCTGAAGGATGCGGTAGTCGTTGATGCCTCGACGGGCTTGACCCGCTGGGAGCGAATGGGCGATGGGAAGGTGCCCTATTTAGATCAACTCAGGGTCTTGAAAGAAGATGGCTATAGCGGAGGGGTCAGTATTGAGACGCACTGGTCCCCTCCGGGCGGCGACCCGGAGTCGAACACACGTAACACTTACGCCGGGCTTATGGCTATTCTGGCTCAGCTAGCCTGATACGTGAAACGTGAAACGTAATATCGTACTGCGTACTGCGTAATGGTCTGATGGATAAAGTCTTTACGCATTACGCAGTACGCAGTAGATATAGGAGGCGAAATGACAACACAACTTCTTGAACAGATCAAAACCCTTGATTTCCCCGCACCGCTGCCCTCAACCTTGCTCCTGGTCCAGCAACGTTTTGATGCCCCCAAAGTGGCGGACCTGAATGAGGCTGTGCAAAAGGCCCTGGCGAAAAGCGAGTTAGTGGCCCGCATGAAGCCGGGGGCCAGTGTCGCCGTGGGGGCGGGCAGCCGGGGCATCGCCAATTTGTCTATCATCGTCAAGGCGGTGATCGATCGGCTGCACGAGGCTGGCTTCAAGCCCTTCATCTTCCCGGCTATGGGGAGCCACGGCGGCGCTACAGCCGAGGGCCAACGCGATGTGTTGGCCCAGTTGGGCGTTACCCCGGAGCATATGGGCGCGGAAATCCGGGCTACCATGGAAGTCACCCAAATCGGCCAGGTGTCGGGTGGTCCCCCCCTCTTTATGGATGTCAACGCCGCCGCCGCCGATCATACCCTGCTTATCAACCGGGTCAAGCCCCACACCGACTTCCGAGGGGAGCTTGAGAGCGGGCTGGCCAAGATGGAAGTGATCGGCCTGGGCAAGCAAAAGGGAGCCGCTCTCCTGCATGCCCTGGGTGTGCCGGGTTTTCAGCGTTTCCTGGCCCCCGCGGCCCGGATTTATGAGACCAATACCAACGTGATCGGCGGGCTAGCTATTCTGGAAAACGGCGACGATGAAACGGCCGAGATCGTGGGGCTAACCGCCGCCCAAATTGGCGGGCCAGTAGAAGTTGCTCTGCAAAGTAAAGCCAAATCCCTCATGGCCAGCATCCCCTTCCCCGAGATCGAGGTCCTGGCGATCCAGCAGTTGGGCAAGGACATCAGCGGGGCTGGAATGGACACCAACATCATCGGCCGCTTGAAAATCCCTCGCGAACCCGAAGAGTTTGGCGGGCCGGACGTGGCCATCATTGCCGCCCTCAATTTAACCAGGGCCACTCACGGCAATGCCACCGGCCTCGGTTTAGCCGACGTGACGACGGCCAGAGTGGTTGAACAGATTGACTGGCACGCCACCTATACCAATATTATCACCTCCGGTATTTTGGGCATCCAACGAGGCCCCTTGCCCGTAACCCTGACCACCGACCAGGCTGCTTTACAGGTTGCCTTGCGCTGCTGTGGCCAGCCCGCCGATACCGCCCGCCTGGTCTTCATTCGCGACACCCTTACTCTGGACCGGCTTTGGGTTAGCCCCAACCTCCGGCCGGCGGTTGAGGCACACCCCCGGCTTTCGGTTGTCGAGGAGGTTCCGCTAACCTTCGACGAGGCGGGAGCTATGACCAGCCCGTGGGCGTTGGACGAACTATAGTGCCCTCACCCCAACCCCTCTCCCTCTGGGAGAGGGGCAAGGGACAAAAGTTCCCTCTCCCTCTGGGAGAGGGTTAAGCACAATCGGAGGGCATAGCCTATGCTCAAACGACTAGTAATCAGTTGCTTGCTTGGTTTGGGGCTGATGTTCACCCTGGGCATCGTCTTCTATCCACCCATTCAGGCTATCCCCCCACAGGCAAAGCTCATAGCTACCCCTGACGTAAGCCTGATTCCTTTTGCCACCGGCCTGGATGAACCGACAGATATCAGCCATGCGGGCGACGACCGCCTGTTTGTGGTCGAACAAGCCGGCCGGATTCGGATTGTGGAAGCTGATGGGACGGTGCTCAGCACCCCCTTTCTGGACATTATCGAGCAGGTCAGGTCGATTGGCAATGAACAAGGGTTGCTTGGGCTGGCCTTCCATCCTGACTACGCCACCAATGGTTACTTCTACGTTAACTACACCAATACCAGCAGCAATACGCACATCTCTCGCTTTCAGGTCTTTAGTGATACACCCAATCTGGCAGATCCTGACAGCGAGGTGATCCTGCTGACCATTGAGCAAGATTTTGCTAATCACAACGGCGGCGACCTTAACTTTGGCCCTGATGGTTACCTCTATATTGGCATGGGCGACGGCGGCAGAGGGGGTGACCCTAACAACCGCGCCCAAACCCCCACCTCACTGCTGGGCAAAATGCTGCGTATTGATGTTGACGGTGCCACCCTCTATGCCATCCCGCCCGATAACCCCTTTGTTGACGACCCCGAGACACGCGGTGAAATTTGGGCCTTTGGTCTGCGCAACCCCTGGCGCTTTAGTTTTGACCGCCTGACGGACGATCTATACATTGCCGATGTAGGGCAGGGCACCTGGGAAGAAATTGACCTGCAACCGGCCAGCAGCCCCGGCGGGGAAAATTATGGGTGGAGTTGTTATGAGGGAGACAATATCCTTAAGCCAGACCGCTGCGATTCAGCCATTACTTACACTTTCCCCATCCATGTTTATGAACACACACAAGGAAATTGCTCCGTCACCGGCGGTTACGTTTATCGAGGCAACCAATACCCGGTTCTGTGGGGGCACTACCTCTTTGCCGATTATTGTTCTGGAAGGCTTTGGAGTTTGACCCCCTCTGGTCAAGGGGGGTGGCAGATAACCTTTTTGAACGACATTCCTGGTAACCCCAGCACATTCGGGGAGAACATAGCCGGTGAGTTGTTCGTTGCCGGGCATTCTAACGGCATTATCTACCGCCTGGTGGAGAATACCCCTTTCACTCCGGCCATTACCCTCCAGAAAACGGTCAGTACGACCTCCGCATGTGCCATACCCGGCACCAGCCATCTGGTGGTTACCAGCACTCAAGCGCTTAGCCCAACCGTGGTTACCTACTGTTATGGTGTGCAAAACAGCGGGAATATCACCTTCACGACACACACTCTCAACGATGACCAACTGGGCTCGTTGCTCAATGACAGCCTGTACGTCCTGAAACCGGGCGATATATTGACCTACACTCAGTCCGCCACCGTTACCCAGAGCCTCACTAATGTGGCGACCTGGCAGGCCACTGCCGACAGTTTCACGGCCATAGCAACAGCTACGGCCAGGGTTACTTACATTGTCTCAGAGGAGGACATGGTCAAATTCTTTCTGCCCATTATCTTTAAAGGCCCGTAAACAAATTTCATTTCAAAAGAGTGTGTTTCAAATCCTGCGAGACGTCTGCCGCTGAATGAACTGACGGTCGAAGTATTTCTCGTCATCTCGACCAAAACGAAAAATCCCCCTCAACATCTATGGAGAGCTGTTATCGAGGGGGATTTTGGTTATTTCTTGGCGGAATACAGTCAGTAAGGTCAGGTAGGGTTGGACTCAAGGACCTTGGTGGTTAATATCCACAATCCTATGAGAATGAGCCCGCCGATCAAAAATGGCGCTGTTGAACCGAACAGATGAAATATAGCCCCCAGTACCAGGGGCGTCACAGCGTTGGCGCCACTGAAGAAAGCGGCCGAAACACCCAGGATCCCACCGACCTCATCTGCCCTGACCCGTTTGGTAATCATGCTGTTAATAGAGGGTTGCAAGATACCGCCGCCAATTGAGGCCGGCACTAAGGCAACCAGCAACCAGATCAGCCCCAACCAACCTGTGTTGTCATCACTCGGCAGCCCAATTTGGAGGTGCTGAGCCGGAGACGCCTCGCCAGGGGGGTGAGCTTCACTGCTCAGTTCTTCGGTCAGCGCCTGCTGTGAGTACCAGGGCACCGGTTGGGGCGGGGTAATGGCGGTAAGGATCATCCCCAAGCCTAAGATACTCAAACCAACCAACACCAACCAACGGTCGCCAAACTTGCGGCTCCAGCGGCCCACCAGGCCCCCCTGGACAATGACCACAATAACGCCGACAAAGACAAACAAGATCGCGTTGCTGGAGGCATTCATCCCCAGGCGGTTGAGGGTGAATAAAGCCAATAACTGCTCAAACCCGCCAAAGGCGAACTGTTGGGCAAACATCAAGGCCAACAAAAAGCCAACTTCGGGGCGATGCAGGGCCTCAAACATGGCCACTAAATTAAAGCGTGATCTCTCACTATTCTGGCCGCGCTTTTCCGGTGGCAAGGTCTCGTCAAACCAAAACCAGGTCAATAAAATTGACAGCAAAGAGAAGCCGGCTGCAATAAAAGCCGGAGCTTGATAGTTGTTATTCGTCGCCGCCAGGGCTGCAAAAGCGATCAACGGCCCCACAATGAAACCCAAGCCGAAGGCGGCCCCAATCAACCCCAGTCCCTGGGTGCGTGTTTTCGAGGTGGTGCTGTCACTGATGGCCGCTTGTGCAGTGGCGATATTGGCCCCGGAGATGCCGTCAATGATCCGGGAGAGGAACAAAAGCCAAAGCGCGTTGGCCACGCCCAGGATCAGAAATCCGATGAAGGTTCCAAACTGGCTGATAATCAAAACAGGCCGACGTCCAAAGCGATCTGATAATCGCCCCAGTAAGGGGGCACCGACGAATTGCAGAATGGGATAGGTCGCGCCTAAAGCCCCAATCACAAAAGCGTTCGCCCCGAACGAGGTGGCGTACAGCGGCAAGAGGGGGATGATAATGGTCAGGCCCAACAGATCGACCATCACGATGACAAAGATGGGCAGAATCTTCTTAAAATCCAGTTTTTCTGCTGCTTCCGATACAGATGACGTAGTATCTGCCGCGGCGTGGCTCATTGTAAAACGCCTCCCAATGATAAAATCGCTATAATCTTAAGCTATAATGTCCGATCGAAAAAATCTGCCACCCGTTGCATGAACAGATCCCAACCTTCCCCTTGAAAGGCATGGCCCTGACCGGGATAGACAAAGTAATCAACCTCTTTACCCGCAGTCTGAAGGGCATCGCGAATCGCCTCTGCCCAGACCGGGGGGGTGACCCTATCGGCGCTGCCGATATGAATCTGCACCGCGGCCGTCACCCCATCAAAATGATAGTTGGGCGAGGTCAGGCGCAAGAAATCTCGATCACGGACAGTTCGCCGGTAAGCAGTCGCCAGGTCTCCATCCCCGCCGCGCAGGCCGCCACTCCCCCAACGGCCAATGACCTCTGTATCATCACCGCTGACCGGAGCGTATAAGACTGCCGCCTTGATCCGGGAATCAACAGTGATGGCCTTGGTGGCCGCCCCGCCCCCCATACTGTGCCCCCACATCCCTACGCGATTTGGGTCAGCCTGGGGAATGGAGGCGATAGAACCAACCAGATTCAGGGCGTCAATCAGTATACCGGTCCGAAAGTAGTTTTCGCCACTATCAGATTGCCCCCAGCCGCGAAAATCGGGGGAGAGGGTTAGATAGCCCCGGCTGCTCAAATACTCCGCCGCCCGCCAGGTATCCGCCCCGGACCAGTAACGTGCAGGTGGGATATAGCCATGATTCAAGATCACCACCGGAAATGGGCCTTCCCCCCGAGGGATCTGCATCACCCCGGTGATCGTTAAATCATCGCTGGGGTAGTCAATATAGTAGCGGGTGAAAACATCGGTGGCCGTTATGACAGACCGGATCCGAATGGCCCCGCCCGGATATGACCGCTCCCGCAAACTGGCGATGGTGTAGGGGAGCAACGGGTTGGGCGTGGGCGTGGGGGTGTTGGTCGGGGTGGGTGTAATCGTAGGAGTGGATGTCTCAGTGGGTGTGGCGGTCTCGGTTGGCGTAGAGGTTGGGGTAAAAGTAGCTGTAGCTGTGGGGCTGGGTGTGGCGGTTAGCATAGCGGTAGATGTCGGCAATAGAACAACCGGGCTTGGTTCAGGTGTACCTCGCCGGCCGCAACCACTGATGATGAGCGTTAAGACGAACAAACTAACCAAAAATCCGTAGCCATGTACCGCTTGGAGCATAAACAATCCCTCCCTGATTGATCACCGAGAAGAATACAGCACTAAAATGAGAATAAGGTTAAGCAGGGATAAACTCAGCGTGGTCAGATACAAAGTTGAGTGACCACATTTCGCCGGTAAACCTCAATATCTAGCCAGACATTTGCCCGCTCATTAAGACTGACGGTTTCCGGGGCAATCAGTAATATATCCTCACCCAGGACCTTGTTGAGCCGGTATAAAGTTCGGCGCAGGCTGGCCCGGGCGCTGCGTTGGTCACTGTCGGGCCAGAGCAAGATGGCCAGGGCATCGCGGCTATGGGCCTTTTTGGTCGCAGTCAAGTAGACGATGAGGGCCAAAGCTTTGCGCAGACTAATCTCAATGGCCTGACCATCCCACTCAAGACGAGGCGGACCAAAACAAAACACTTCAAGTCGAGACATAGCTTATGATTTTACGACAAAGCCCCAAAATGGCAACTCAATCTCCAGAGGACGCATCTGACGACGCAGCGAGGACAGACGTACATTAAACTGGGCATATAAATAAGATCAACCACCCGCCAGCAGCTTCAGAATGCTCATGTGGGTTCGTAAGGAGAAAAATCTCATGGATGAGTTCATCGAACGAAGTAAATACATCAAAGCATTTCAAAAACAACTAAACGAAGATTTGGCAGCAGCCAAGGCATACAGCCTGCCGCGGGGAGCAAGGATAGAAGACACTTGATGCGCCTCATTCATCGGAGTGGATTGCCCTTTGAAAAAAAATTCGTCTATGGGGCGCGAGAGGTGCGCATACTACTTGCTTAAGAACACCATTACCTGGCGTGCAAAGCAAGCTTTGCACGCCATATTCTCATCGTTGGTGCGATGCCCCGTTCAATCGTGGCCGCCGCACCCCAATTGCCAGTCGTGTCCATTGCGGGTTAACAACTCATCTGCCTCAGGCGGCCCCCAACTGCCTGGCTCATAAGTCCTTAAGGGTGAAACCTCCGGGTTTGCCTGCCAGCCCTCGATGATGGGATCGATTAACTGCCAGGCCAATTCGATTTCGTCGCTGCGGGCGAAGAGAGAAGCATCACCCTTGAGGGCATCTAAGAGGAGGCGCTCATAGGCGTCAGGCAAGACCTTATCGTTGAACGAATCGCGATAATGAAACTCCATATCAACCGAGCGGAACTCTTTGGCCGAATCGGGCACTTTGGTTTCAAACTTGAGGTGGATACCTTCATCGGGCTGAACACAAATGCAGAGGGTGTTTGGGCTGAAGCCCTCAGATTGGGAGAGGTTGAACATAACATCAGGCGGTGCCAGAAATTGAATGGTGATTTCGCTGGTTTTTTCGGCCATGGCTTTGCCTGAGCGCAGATAGAAAGGAACGCCTTGCCAGCGCCAGTTATCAACACACAACTGAAGGATTGCATAGGTAGCGGTCTGCGAGTCAGGGGCCACGCCTTGGGTGCTACAATAGCCGTTATATTGCGCCCGAACTGTCTCGGACAGGGCGATCGGGCGGATTGCACTAAGAACTTTGGCTTTCTCGTTGCGGATGGCATCGGCGCTGAGTGAGGCCGGCGCTTCCATAGCCACCAAGGTCAATAATTGCAGAAGATGATTTTGGAACATATCCCGCAGAACCCCTGAGCGATCATAATAGCCCGCTCGCTGGCCTACATCGACACTTTCGGCGACTGTAATTTGAACGTTGGCCACATAACGCCGGTTCCAGACCGGCTCGAAGATGGTATTAGCAAAACGAAAAAAGATAATGTTCTGGGCCGTCTCTTTGCCCAGATAATGGTCAATACGATAAACCTGACTCTCCGCAAAAGTGGCGTGAACCTCCTCATTTAGCTCTTGCGCCGAGGCCAGATCGCGGCCAAAAGGTTTTTCGATCACGATGCGGCGATAGCCTTCTGTCTGCTCGGCCATCCCCGCTGCCCCCAGATACCGGCAGGTGGACCCGTAAAAATCAGGCGCGGTAGCCAGGTAATACAATCTATTGGCCGGACCATCCTCTTGATCGTTGAGGTGCGTTTGCAGCTTTTGAAAATCTTCGGACACATCCAGATTGCCCTGAAAATAGGTTAATAACGGCGCAAAGGTACGCCAGGCTTCATCGTCAAAAGTGTTGCCGCCGAACTCCTGGACTCCCTCTTTAAGCCGATCTCGGAAATAGTCGTCACTCCAGGGGCGGCGAGCAAAGCCGACAATACGGATATGAGAGGGCAGACGGCCCTTTTTATAGTTGTTATATAAACCCGGGATCAGCTTACGATAGGTCAAATCTCCCGACGCGCCAAAAATAACAATTGTCGTGGGATTATTTTGGCTCATACTTTAAGCTCCTTTGGATGAATTATTATTCAACTTCCCGGAAGCTCAGTACTGGCTTCAGCATAACCACTTTTGCCAGGTCATAAACACGGTTGCTTAAAGTCGAGGGCGTAGCTTCCGGGAAGTTTAGCTAATTCTCTGGATGGGTGTTTAGCGGTTGGGGTAGTAGCAAGACTCGCGCTCTTCATCGTCCAGGGCCATGAACAAACTGTTTAGGGACTCGGCCAGGGTCGGATGGGCAAAGACCCCATCGCGGATAGCCGTATAGGGGACGCCGCCCATCATAGCCATTTGCAAGACGGCCATCACTTCGCCCCCTTCAATTCCCAAAATAGCGACTCCTAAGATTTGATCCGTTTCCGCATCAGTGATGGCTTTCATAAAGCCCCGCTGCTCGTCAACCTCGATTGCCCGGGCGACGTGGCGCATGGGCAGTTTTGCCACACAGAAACTGCGTCCCTGGGCCATCGCTTCTTCCTCAGTCAGGCCAACCCGCCCCAATTGGGGATCAATGAAAATGGTATAAGGTACCAAGCGATCCACCGTAGTGGCGTTGCCCCCTTGTAAAAGATTGGCCTGGATGATGCGGAAATCGTCGTAAGAGATATGGGTAAAGGCGGGCCCTCCCTTCACATCACCTATAGCGAAAATACCCGGGATATTGGTTTCGAGCCGCTCATTCACCCGAACAAAGCCGCGTTCATCTGTCTCTACACCGGTTGCCGCCAGATTGAGCTGATCGGTGTTGGGCGCTCGCCCGGCCGCCACCAGGAGATGCGACCCGGTGAGGATTTGCTCCCCCGTTGGCGTTTTGACGGTTAGTTGTATCTGCCCGCTTGCGGTGTGCTCAGCTTTGAGCGTGTTGGCCTCCAGCAACACGGTGATCCCGTCTTCTTCCAAAATCTTGGTCACCTCCTCGGCCACATCAGCGTCTTCGCGGGCCAACAGGCGGTTGCGGCGTTGGATAATGGTCACCTCGCTACCAAAGCGGCGGAACATTTGGCCAAACTCCAGGCCAATGTAGCCCCCGCCGAGAACCAACAGATGCTCCGGCAGGGTCCCCAGTTCCATAATCGACGTGGAGTCCAGGGTGGGGACGGACTCTAACCCCTCGATAGAGGGCATGACAGGTCGCCCCCCGGTATTAATGAAAATAGTGTCCGCGGTCAGTTGGCGAACGCCACCATCATTCAATTGTACCTCGATGGTCTTGGCAGCGACGAAGCGGGCCTGGCCGAACAAAAGATCCACTCCTTCTGTCTGTTCAACATGGCCCTGGCTACCGTGGCGAAACATCTCCACAATATCCCGTTTACGCTGTCGAACTTTAGCCAGGTCAACGGTCACCGGACCGATCTGAACGCCATAATCGGCCGCGCGTCGGGCCAGATGGGCCACGCGGGCGCTGGCGACCATAGTTTTGGTGGGCGTACAGCCTTCGTTCACACAGGTGCCGCCGACATGTTTCCGCTCGACGAGGGCCGTTTTCCAACCGGCCTGGGCTAAGGTGGTGGAGAGAGGGCCACCGGACTGCCCCGCCCCAATGATAATGGCGTCATACTTTTGAACTGTGGCCATAATAACACTCCTTATCGGGTAATACTGCTAGTTCTTTGATACTATCTCAGGCATTATAGCTTACCACCCTGGAGAAAACAATAGGTTAAGTTGTTAAGTTGCAGCTTTGACTTCTAAGAGTACAATCAAGAAAGGTAGAGAAAAGAGCAATTGCCAGTATGAGGTCTCCTGAAGTTAATAACGAAAAATGGTTACAAATCGCGAACAACCCAATGACAACACCTCGCCAAACAACACCCAAACCGCAGTAGAACAACCAACTACCAAAAATTCAAAATTTTTCCTAACCCATTTGGCCTATCTAAAGACGTGTATTCAACGTCAGCCCTGGGGGGATTACCTCAAAAGCCTGGCCCTGATCGGTTTGGTCACTTTACTAGGCCAGCCGCTCAGTCCGTTTGTTGACCACGCCAATTTGGTGATGCTTTATTTGTTGGCCGAGGTTATTGCCGCCACTCGTTTTGGCCTGGGGCCTTCCATTGTAGCCGCTATAGCCAGCGTGACTGCTTTCAACTTTTTCTTTATTATGCCTCACTTCACCTTTGCCATTGAGGAGGCCCAACATCTTTTAACCTTTAGCGGGCTACTCATTGTCGGCCTGGTGATTAGCACCCTCACGGCCAGGATCCGCCAGCAAGCTAAGACGGCCCAACGACGCGAGGCTCAAGCCTCAGCGTCATACCATTTCAGTCGCTCTTTAGCTGAAGCGGTGGGGCTTGAGGCCATCGTTCAGGCAACTATCAGCCACATCAAACAAGTATTCGACCGTGAAGTGCTCATTTTGCTACCCAAAGAAGCGGAATTATCGCTCCAAACGCTTACGCCTGACTCTATGTTAGATGAGTTAGAATATACGGTCGCTAATTGGGTTTTTCAGAGTGGCCGGCCGGCCGGCCGGGGAACGCAAATATACGCCGCGGCCAACTTGCGTTATCACCCACTCAAAACAGCGCGGGGGGTTGTGGGCGTGTTAGGGATTAAACCCCCCAGCACATCCGGTCGTTTGTCCCCGGAACAGCAGCAACTGTTAGAGGTTTTTACCAGTCAAACCGCCGTGGCCGTTGAGCGAAATCAACTGGCCAGACAGGCTCAGCAAAACCAGCTTCTACTTGAGAAAGAGAAATTACAAACGGCTTTGCTCAATTCCATTTCCCACGATTTACGTACCCCCCTGGCCTCTATTACCGGCGTTCTTAGCAGCCTTTACGAGGACGAGGCCTATCTGGATGCGGCCACTCGACATGAGTTGGTTGAGAGTGCCTGCGAAGAAGCTGAGCGCATGAACCGGCTGGTTGCGAACTTGCTCGACATGAGCCGCCTACAAGCAGGATCTATGAAGGTCGAGCGAGAACCGGGTGATGTGCAAGACCTGGTGGGGGTGGCTTTGGCCGAGTTGCATCACAAGTTACAAGGCCGACCAGTGACGGTGAATATTCCAATTGGCTTACCCCTGATCCCTTTTGATTTTGTGCTCATGTCTCGGGTTTTAATCAATCTTTTAGACAACGCCCACAAGTATTCTCCGGCCGGCAGACCTATCGAAATTCGGGCGCACCTGGCCGGTACCACGGTTGAGATCGAGGTGGCCGACCGGGGTCCAGGTATCCCCCCAGATGAGGTTGAGCAAGTCTTTGAAAAGTTCTACCGGGTGCAGCGCGCCGATGGGGTTAGTGGTACGGGCCTTGGCCTTTCAATCTGCAAGGGCATCGTCGAAGGGCACGGGGGTAGGATTTGGGCCCATAATCGTCCCGGCGGGGGAGCGATTATTACCCTGGCCCTGCCCTTATACCAGCCTGAAACAGCCCAAGCGGAGATGACTTCATGAGTGAATCGCGTGAATCTGGCCCTCGCGTGCTGATAATTGATGATGAACGCGCCATCCGCCGTTTTTTGCGAGCCTCCCTGACCGCCCATGGTTATACGGTCTTTGAAGCCATCAGCGGTCAAGAGGGTTTGAAGGCCGTCATTACCCATCGGCCCGACCTGATCATTCTTGACCTGGGCTTGCCCGATATAGCAGGCCTTAAAGTCTTGCGGCAACTGAGAGAATGGTCCCAAACTCCAATTATCATCCTGTCCGTACAGGAGCAAGAAGCTGATAAAATCGCTGCTTTGGACGCCGGGGCAAACGATTATTTAACCAAGCCATTTGGGATCGGCGAGTTAATGGCCCGCTTACGCGTAGCCCTGCGGCACGCTACCCAACCCACCGACCAACCGGTTTTCAGCAGCGGCGAACTGAGTGTAGACCTGGCCCGACGCCTGGTAACAGTTGCTGGCCAGGAAATTCAGTTGACACCTACAGAATATGACCTGCTCAAACTCTTTATCACCCATGCGGGTAAGGTCCTGACCCACCAGCAAATCTTACGCCAGGTTTGGGGTGTGGGATATGCTAATGAACTCCACTTGTTGCGGGTTAATATCAGTAATCTGCGCCACAAAATCGAATCCGATCCCACCCGCCCCCGATATCTCCTCACCGAACCAGGGGTGGGGTATCGGCTGCGGACCGATGTTTGACCTCCCCTCTCAATCGCTTATTTCTTGACCTTTTCTTGACCCTCTCCACCATTTTCTTGACGCACCCTTGTCGCCATTTGATATATACTCAAGTTAAATCAGGCCAGCATCACGTTTTGTCACCAAAAAGTCATGACCTGTTTGTTTTTTGAGATGGTTCAAATGAGCGGCCGGCGGGTTTTGATCGTAGATGATCATAAAACTTTTCTACTTTTGTTAACCCATGCCCTTAAGAAACTGGGCGTGGGTTGTCAGGTTGTCTCGGCCAGTGATGGTTTTACGGCTCTGGCTCAGCTCAAGCAGCAATCGTTTGATCTTATGGTGACCGACTATAACATGCCTGGCATGAACGGTCTAGAACTGGCCGAGGCAGCCCGCCAGATGGTGCCAAACATACAAATTATTTTGATGTCTGTTCAGGACCTCGGTGAAGTAAAGGCTGAGGCCCAACATCGACAGATAACGCTTGACGGTTATCTGAGCAAGCCCTTCACCCTGGTACAGCTACAGAAAGTGATCAACCCTATAAGGTCACAAAATACGAGATATTAAGCAGAAAGGATCATCATTTACATGGAACCTGATATCGTTAGAAAAATGTCTTCTCCAACCCCGCCAAAACGATTCGAAGGTTTCAATTACACCGCCCTCAAACGATTCCTCTTTGGCGAGCCGTTTCCAACCAGCAAAGAACATCACGAGCGCCTGGATAAGATACGAGCCCTGGCTGTTTTTGCCTCGGACCCCATCAGCAGCAACGCCTATGCCACCGAGGCCATCATGTCCATCCTCGTTCTCATTGGGAGTGCTGCCCTAAGCCTGACTATGCCCATTGCCCTGGGTATTGCCGCTTTGATCTTGTTAATTGTTTTCAGTTATACCCAAACGATTATGCATTACCCCGGCGGCGGGGGTGCCTATATCGTCGCCAGGGATAACCTGGGCACTTTACCTTCGTTGTTGGCAGGGGCAGCCCTGCTGACCGATTATGTGCTCACGGTCTCAGTTTCGGTTTCGGCCGGTGTCCGGGCAATCACCTCAGCTTTTCCCGCAGTTCACGACTATCGTGTTTTGTTAGCTGTGCTGGCGATCGGCTTGATCACCTGGGCCAATCTCAGGGGTATCCGCGAGAGCGGCACCATCTTTGCTTTCCCGACTTATGCCTTTGTAGGCGGTGTGGCCCTGGTTATTATCATCGGGCTGGTGAGGTATTTTGGTCTTTTTGGGGCAGCTCCTCTGGTCTCCTCAGCCCCCCCCGTAGCAGCCGGGGGTCAGCCGGTTGTCAGCCTGGCCTACACCTGGCTAATCTTACGCGCTTTTGCCGCCGGCTGTACGGCCTTAACCGGCATTGAAGCCATCAGTGACGGGGTCCAAGCCTTCAAAAAACCTGAAGCCCGAAACGCCGCCATTACCATGATGGTTATGGGCGGGATGGCCATGAGCCTCTTTATCGGCATCACCTTTTTGGCTACTCATTTACACCTGGTGCCCCGGGCAGAAGATAGTATCCTGTCTCAAATGACCCGCACTGTGACCGGCGGTGGGTTTTTGTATTACTGGGTTCAGGCTTTTACCACCCTCATTTTGATTTTAGCCGCCAACACCGGCTTTCAAGATTTCCCGCGCCTGGGTTCTTTTCTGGCCCGCGATGGGTTTCTACCCCGCTGGATCCAAAACCGGGGGGACCGGCTGGTCTTTAACTATGGTATTCTCTTGTTGGCTTTTGTTGCTTCGGTCTTGGTAATTATCTTTCGCGCCGATGAGATCAAGATGTTACCTTTATATGCCCTGGGGGTCATGATTAGTTTCACCATCTCGCAAACGAGTATGGCGAAATTGATGAGCAAAGTTGGTCAAGTGCCGCCGGGAGAGACTGTCCAGACTAAAGCGACTACCATTCATTACGAAGCGGGCTGGCGGTGGAAACAAGCCTTGAGTGTCATTGGGGCGTTTACAACGGGGGTGGTCTTGCTGATTTTAATCGTCACCAAATTTACCCACGGCGCCTGGATCGTTATCTTAGCAGTAACCTTGCTTATCTGGGGCTTTCGGGCCATCAGGGGGCATTACGACCGGGTGGCTGAAGCCCTGAGTACCCGCAATTTTTCCCTGGATAATGTGCTCGATATCGCCGATGTGGTTATCATCCCCATGGCCGACGTGCACCGGGGGACCTTGCGGGCGTTGAAATACGCCTGCCGTCTATCCAACGACGTGCGGGCGGTGAGTGTTATTACCAGTGAAGAAAACAAAGAACGTTTCATGCGGCGCTGGAATCGCTTTCCAGAACTGACAGAACACGTCAAATTGGTGCTAATCGAGTATGATTTCCGTGATATTCTTGAACCGTTGGTAGCTTATATTCAGCACGTCAACGAAGTCGAATGTCCGCATCAGATGACCACCATTGTGGTGCCTGAGTTTGTCCCCTCTTCTATCTGGGCCCACTTTCTTCATAACCAGACCGCCAACATTTTGCGATTTCGTTTGCGTGGTTATAAGGACATCGTGGTGATTGATGTGCCTTATCATCTATGAGTTTGTCATCTAGACCATAGTCATCTAGCATCAGTCTAATAAGGAGGATAAGCTATGTCTAGTATCTTAATTGTGGATGATGTAAAAAGTGCCCGACCACCCCTAAGCCAAATGATCGCTACTATGGGTTACGGAGTTACTTCTGTGGCGAATACTAAAATGGCCCTGCGGCAATTGGCAGCGGGCGAGTTTGATTTAATTGTATTAGATTTGGATCTGCCAACCAGGGACGATTTAGATATTTTGCGGCAGATTGAGGCACTACGCCCTGATATTCCCCTGATTGTTGTTTCGGCCCACGGTACCATTCAAAATGCGGTTGAGGCTATGAAGTTGGGGGCGCTAGATTTCATTTCAAAACCCTTCACGCCAGAGAAGATTCAAAACCTGGTTGGCCAGCTCCTCGACCGTAAACATGTTGAAGCAGCTCGCCTTTCGGACTACCAAGCCCATCTCAAACTGGCCAGGCGTTGTGTGAAAGAGCAACATTTTGAGGCCGCTATGGAACACATCCATAAAGCCCTGACGGCCAATCCTTGCGGTTCGGAAGCCTTTAACCTGCTGGGCGTTTTGGAAGAACTTCGGGGCAATGATACAGAAGCGATGAAGAACTATCGGGTAGCCCTGGACTTCGATCCCACTTATACGCCCGCTCAGGAGAACCTGACGCGAGCTGGGAAATTAACTGGTGTTCACCGAACACCTAACTTGGGATAGCAGATAGCGTCAACCATCCCTTTCTGCCCAACCCTTTGACCAGGCAACAGCTTTACGAATCCCCTCTCGCAGCGGTGTAGCAGGGTTGTAGCCGAGCATGATTTTGGCTTTGCTAATATCGGCGACATAGTGGGTCACTTCCCCTCGGAGAGATGGTTTGATGGTCATCTTAGGTTCGACACCCAGTGCGCCGCCGATGTACTCAGCCATTTGGACCAGGCTATTTCCCTGACCGTAGGCCAAGTTAATAGTCTGGTTGGCCACTTCGCCGCGCACTAGCGAGTTGATGCCCCTGGCAATTCCGTCAATACAATCGTCAATATAGGTGAAATCGAGCTTTTTGTCCCGCCCATAGATGGTGATCGGTTCATGGTGGCTAATTTTGTGGATGAAGAGGGGGATGACCCGTTCCATGCGCTCAATATCGTTATCAAAACGGCCGTAAACATTGCTAAAACGGAAGACCAGATAAGGTAAGTCATAGCAGCGGGCGTAGGCATAAACCATCGCTTCGCCAGAGATCTTGCTGGCCGAATAGGGGCTGGCGGCCAGGGTAAAATCGGCCAACGCTTCCGAGGTCGTTTCTTTATCATGCTTGAGATTGCCATACGTTTCCCGGGAACTGCCAAAGATAATGGGTAAATCTTTCTGACGACAAAATTCCAGGACGTTATAAACCATCATGATATTTTCCAGGGCACGGTCCGGGTGTTCAACCAACTCGTGCACTTTGGCGTGGGCGGCTAAATGTACAACCACATCGAGGTCTGGAGGATATTTGTAATCGCCGATCCCCCCGGCAAAATCTTTGTAAGGGATGCTCAGGTCTTGGATAATGGTTTCGATCTGATCTGTCCAGATATTGGGCCGTTTGTCAACCCCAAAAACCTGATGTCCCTGGTTTTGGAGGTATAGGCCAAGGTTGGTGCCAATTTGGCCGCTTGAACCGGTAATGAGAATACGCATCAGTCTCCTGGTAGTATTAGTATCTAAACACCATTTTACGCCAAAATGATTATCAAGACAATAGCTCATGCCACTATGGTGATGTTATCAATCTTGAGCAGTGGCGTAAAACTCATATACACACTTTAGTCAATGAGGAGCCAGCCATCACGAGGATCTTCGACACGCCCACGTGCGGCTCCGTTCGGCACGTGGG
>JABAHQ010000338.1_pt1 | contig 17449 bp, 15 predicted proteins | sample 7062091 | NCBI WGS metagenome assembly JABAHQ01 (sample SAMN14534359, study PRJNA622989) | marine sediment metagenome | biome: marine biome [ENVO:00000428]; feature: marine pelagic biome [ENVO:01000023]; material: deep marine sediment [ENVO:00002113] | place: India: Gulf of Kutch | collected...
GGGATGAGGTTCTATGAGAGGATGGAGGTAAAGGACGCGCTCTCGTACCTAAGGGTCCTCATAAACCCCAGGGACTCGCTCAGTTTGAAGAGGATAGTGAACGTTCCCCCCCGCGGCATCGGAAGCGCCACCTTCGCCAACGTTGCCGGCATAGCGAGGACAGAGGGGCTAAGCCTCTATGATGCCTTCAAGGAGGCGATATCAAGGGGGGTTCTGAAACGCGCAGAACAGATAAGGCTCTTTGAGCTCTTCGATAACCTTAGAGAGAATATCGACTCCGCAATGCTCCATGAGACGGCACGCAAGCTTCTCGAGGACTCGGGCTACATATCGATGTGGGAGAGCCAGGCCACAGAAGAGGCCTACGGAAGAATCGAGAACATACACGAGCTCGTATCGGCGATAAAGGACTACGAAGAGGAAGGGGTCGTAGAGGAAGACGGCTCAGGGCCATCGCTTGGGGCCTTCCTTGAGAGGGTGGCGCTCATAAACGACGTCGACGCATACGAGGACCACGAGGATACGGCCACACTGATGACGCTTCATTCGGCAAAGGGTCTTGAGTTCCCGGTGGTAATGATAATCGGGCTCGAGGAAGGGCTCTTTCCGCACTCAAGGAGCGCTTCAAGCGAGGACGAGCTCGAAGAGGAGAGAAGGCTCTGCTACGTTGGGATGACAAGGGCCATGCAACGGCTCTTTCTCCATTCGGCAAAGACGAGGACAATTTACGGGGAGACGAGGTACCAGATCCCCTCGAGGTTCATAGACGAGATCTCTTCGGAGTTCCTTGAAAGAGAGGGCCGGGGCCAGGACCACGAACACTCGCTCGATGAGCCCTACTACACCTTTGACGAGGCGCAACTGGACCCAACGCAGACCGATAGCGCCGGAGGAAACTTCCATGAGTCAACGGGCGCAGACGACCCGTGGAGGGTCGGGATGAAGGTCAGCCACCCGAGCTTCGGCGTAGGGATAATAAAGGCAAGAGAGGGTAGTGGAACGGAGACCAAGCTGACCGTGACCTTCAAGGGGGCCGGCAAGAAGAAGATTCTCGTTAGGTACGCCTCGCTTGTTCCGGTCTCGTTATAAGCTAAACTTTTAAACTAAACAGGGTCTTTTTCGAGTCTTCCGCCCTTAAAGGGGGCTTATTGCCCCTAACGCCAAGGCTCCCATTAAATGCCAGAAGTCGCCGCTTGCGTTGAAAAAAAGCACTCGATATGTTAAAAATAAGGTACTAATATGGAACTTTTGACACCACCTTTGACACCAATAGATACGCCGCGTAAGTGGGTGCGCTCAAGTCTTAAAGGCAGCGCAGGCGCGCTCTCNNCTCGCTTATCATGCTATTAATCCTCTCTATCGCCTTTGCCCCTTTTGCTATCGGCGCAGAGGATAAGCCCGTCGGGGAGGCTGCGGTTTTAGCGTCCACGGACAAAGACAAAGAGGACCTCAAAGAGGAACTCCTTATCTCTGAAGACACATCCATAAGGGCCGCGCTCGAGGAGCTTTACGAGAACTACGAGGTTATCGACAAGAGCCTGCGGGAGCTAAGGCTTGATTTAGGAGACCTCGAAAGCGGCGCCGTAGTAACCAGCTTTACGGTATCCGTTAGAAAAGACAAGCGCTTTCGTCTTGTCTCCTTGGAGGTTCGCGACAACGGCAACCCGTTATGGAACCACATCTACACCCCCTTTGAGAACCAGGCGATGGTCGGCGGCGGCAGACACCAGTTCTACAAGGGCACGATAAACAAGGGCACGCACCGGCTTGAATTAAAATACCAATACCAGTTACCCGGCTCCGGTGAGTACCTGGTCGGCGAAAAAGAGTGGAAGATGAGTGCCGGCGACGAGCCGGTATTCCTGGAGCTGAAGTTCACCAAAGAGGCAGAGGGGATCATAGCCAAACCCCGCAAGCTTCATATCTTCGAAGACAAATACCTTGACGAACCTTCAGATGAAGAGGCACTCAAATAATCCCCGCACGATTACCGTAGCCCTGCTACTGGCCGCACTCACGGTCTTGGTCGCAGCGGGCACGCCCCTTGCCGGGCCCGTTAAACCGCAATACGAACCTCGCATAAACAAGGCCCTCTACGATATAGAGAGGGCGGAGTTTCTCTACCTCACAGAGCAGTACCTTGAGGCCTCTATCCTAAGCGAAGAGATCATGCAAAGAGGCGTGATAAACGAACGGATACAGCCCGAACTCGAGGACGCGATAGCCGACAAGGCACTCCTGCTAAAATGGCTCTCCGACTTGAGCCTGAGCTACAAGGGCCCGGAGAGCCGTCACTTCCGAATAGCCTCCTTCGAGGATATGCCACGCCTTCTTAAGGTCTTCGAGATGCTCTACAGCCAGGGCGAGTACGAGATTATATCCTCTTTAACAAGCGAGATCCGAGGCGCAGCCGCCGAGTACTTGAAGGCCCTCGCGCTCTATAAGCAGGGAAGTTACTCGGGTGCCGCCGAACTGATAAAAGGTATAGGGCCAAGCGAGAAGATATACCCGTACACGAGGGTCATGGCAGCCCAGATAGAGGTGGCAAAGGGCAATTACGACAATGCGGTAAGGCTTCTGGACGAGATTCTCACTACCCTCGGTGACAGACGCCTTGCAGACGAGATTAACCTCAAGGCAGGCTACATCCTCTACAAACAGAAGAAATACGCCGCCGCTGAGAGACGCTTTCTCGCCAGTGCCGCCTCTCAAGGGGCGACAAAGGAGCTTCGCTTCGAGGCAGGTGTCGCCAGGGCGTGGTCCCTTGCCGAGGACAAGCGTTACAGCGAGGCCATAGAGGCCATAGACTCTCTTGAGCCGCTTACGCCCTACGACAGAGAGGCCCAGGAACTCATGCTCCTTAGGGCATACTGCCATCTTCAACTCGGTGACACGCACCAGGCAAGGTACCTCGCAAACGAAACACTCGGAGTTATCGAAGAACTAAAGGCCGGCTACAACAGGGTCTACGAAGAGAGGGCAGTGCCGAAGATATATCTACTCGACATAGCGGCACTCAAGGCCGGCGGGCTTGAAGACGAGCGGCTCTACGGCGAGATGATAATGGACGCGATACGGCACAACGTCCTCATAAACGACGCCACCGCGCTAAAGAAGGCATCGGCCTACCATAGTTCCTTTGACAAACTCGAAAGACTTTACAGGAATAAAGAAAAGGAGATATCTCTTGCGCGGAACCTGCTCTTACAGAAGATGGAGGGCAGGAAGTCGAATTTAAAGGATATAAAGGCGCGCGTCGATGCTTCAAGGCCTCTGCTTACATTCGTCGGAAGCAGGGTCTTTGAAGGCGAGACCAAAGAACTTGTATACAGAGTAAGCGGCCTGGACACATCCGCGATACTATCAAGATGGGAAAAGCATTTGAACAGGGAGCTTACCGACCTTGAAAAAAGAATACTCGATATGGTCTCGCTCGACGGCGAAGAAGGCATCTGGTACCTAGAGAACACGGTATACTGCCAGTTCCTCTACTGGATGGGGATAGACACCACAAAGATAGGCGGTTACAAGAGCGGCGAGCTCGGCATACTCGAAAAGGTGGTGCGCGACCTCGAAGACTTTTACTCAAACGGCTCTATTGAACTCGACGAGATTCTGCCGCGCATAGAAAAGGCGGCGACCGAGAGACTCAAAATAGACGAGACGGTGCTTGCCAGGCTAACTGAGCTTGAGCGGGCTTCGGCCAAGGCCAGAGAAAAGGCCACTGAAGAGAAAAAACGCGCCCTCGGGCTCATCGAGAACATAGTCGTGCGCAGGGCCNNCCATAGAAAAGAGCGCGACAAAGCTTATCTCCAGGATATACGCAATCGAGAGTGGCAATTTGCAAAAGCCGCTTAAATAGCGAGAGCAAATGAAAGCGACGACGAATATAAAGACGAGAAGGCCTTGGGCGCTCCACTGGACAGTTGCTGCGATATGCGCTGTGCTCATCGCCTCAGGTGGGTGCAAGCAGGCCACTGTCAAAGAACGCGCAATCGACAAGCCCGCGGACTCTACAGAGCTTAAGGAGTACACCTGGTATGCCGTCAATGCCGACGACTTCTCTGTAGACACGCTGCTTATGCTGACCGAAGAATACTTCGATGAGAAGTCCGACGAGTTTAAGGAGGAGTACGCCGAGTACGAGCAACAGGCGGCACTTTACTCAGAGGGCGAAATCGACGAACCGCCCGCAGCCCCTGCCCCGGATTACTCGTTCATAATCGATAGTTACTCTACGCTACTTAAGAAGTACCCTGCAAAGGCCGGCATGGACTCGCTTCTATATACCCTTGGATACGCATTGTATGAGCAAGGGAGGATAAGCGAGGCCATCGAGGTCTTCGAAGACTACGTCGATAACTACACGCAGACCGAGCTCTACCCGGAGGTCGCCTTCAGGCTCGGCGAGCTTTACTTCGACCTCGGACACCTCGACGATGCGCTGAGTTCCTACAAAAAAATACTTAATCTGCGTGACACGGTATTCTACACAAAGGCCTTGTACAAGATAGCCTGGACTCATTACAAGATGGAGGATTACGACAAGGCCATGGTATTCTTCGTAGAGCTCGTCGACGAGCTCGGAGGCGACGTCGACGAGGCAAGCTCGGCCATGAGTAAAGAGGGTCTTGATGCGATAGTGCTCTGCTTATCCCAGATGTCGATACCCGAAGAGGTAGCCGAGAAGATAGATGTAATAAAGGACAGGTCCTACGCCGGCGATACGCTTATATCTCTTGCCAAAAAACTGAACGAACAGACAAGGCACGAGGAGGCGATGAGCGTAATCGAGGTCTTTATCGATAAGTTCCCGGCGCACGAGTCTCTGCCCTCAGCATACGCCGAGCTTGCAAATACGCTCGAGGGCCGCGGCGAGACCGAAAGGGCTCTCGAGGTAAGCTCTGAGATGGTGGAACGCTTCAACCCGGATAGCACGTGGTACAAGGCCATATACAGAGAAAGGGACTCGAGGGAGTCAATGCTCGCAGACCGCGCCGTATCGGAAGCGCTTCTAAAGCTTGCCTCGCACTACCATGAAGTCTCAAAGGAGAGAGACGACCCGGAAGTACTCCTTAAGGCTATAGACGGGTACAAAGACTACCTGCGATACTACCCCGACTCAGAGAACGCAAAGGAGATATACCTGCTCCTTGGCGAGGCAGCATTTGAGTCACGCAGCTACGCGGATGCAGCCGTTAAGTATGAGAGGACCATGGAGCTCTTTGCCGGAGAGTCGAAGGGCGAGGAGGCCGCCTTTGCCGCCTTACTATCGATTGAACTTGTTGTCTCGGGTGCTTCCTCACCAAAAGAAGACGTCGTAGAGATAGACGAAGATGTCGTGGACGTGGAGGATACCGCATCGAGGCTTGTAAGGATAAGGGACTTCTTCGCCGAAGAGTTCACAGAAAGCAGTAGAGTCGGAGAGTTTCTCATAAAGTGCTCAGACCTCTTGCTTGCCCTCGGCTACTACGAAGAGGCGAGACAATCCTTAAGCTCACTCCTTGACGGGCCCTCGGCCTTTGAAGCCCTGAGGAGGACCGCCGAGATATACCTCCTCGAAGACGACCCCGAGGCCGCAATAGTGGCGTTCAACAAGGCGCTTGAGATAAACGACGACCAGGCTATAAAGAACAAGCTTGCAAAACTCTACTACGTAAAGGCGAGCGGGTTCTTTGAAGACGGCGATGAAGAACGCGCCATAAGGGAGTTCAACAAGGTATTCAACCTATCGCCCAAGTCCAGGGTCGCAGAGGATGCGCTCATAAATATAGGTTACATATACACCGAAAGAGGCGATATGAAGGCGTTTAGGTCTATCGCCTCGAAGCTAAAAAGACACTACGGGACATCGAGCGCAATCTTCAAGCTTTATCTCGAGAGCGCAAAGCGCATGGAGAAAGCCGAAAGGTTTGATGAGGCCGCGGAGCTATATGAGCAGGCGAGCAGATACGCAGAAGATGAAAGTGACGCGGAGAATCTCGTATTCATGGCCGCCCGAGTCCTCGAGGACTCGGGCAAGTACGACAAGGCCGCTTTACTTCTGGGCTCGCATTTGTCTTCGGGCACTGTAACCAGGGCCGGACGGCCAAGGGCGCTCTTCAGGATAGGCGAGCTGAATATGCTCGCCGGAGATACCCAGGCTGCCGACATCTCGTTTAGAAAGCTAATCCTAGAGGCAGGCAACTCCACCGACGATGATATGGTCTACGTTGCGAAGGCAAAGTTCTCACTCGCCGAAGAAAAGCTCGAGAACTTCCTCGAACTCGAGATAACACAACCCTTCGAGAGGTCACTGAAGCTAAAGGAGGCGGTGATGAAAGAACTCCTCGACGACTACACCTACGTCTTAAAGAGCAAGGTCGCAGAACTTCAGGGCACGGCCTTCCATAAGATGGGACGCGTATTCGAGAACTTCAGAGACTCGCTCATCTATAGCGAGAGGCCAAAGGACCTTACTAAAGAAGAGCTTGAAGAGTATAACTTCCTGCTTACCGAGCGCGCGTACCCGCTCGAAGAAAATGCAGTAAAGGCTTATGAGAGCGCTATAAAGGCATCGGCCAAGCACGACGACCCGATTACTATCTTTAAGGCTGTCGAGAGGCTCGCAAGACTCAGACCAGCCCTCTATAAGCGCGAGCTAACGGGAGGAAGCGGGCCGCTACTACCTCCCTCCAGACCGGCGGTTATGAAGTAGGGAGATACGAACCCAGGAGACGTGACATATAAATGCGCGGAGTCGANNATTAACGCTTATGGTCCTCGCTGCGGCGTATGGATGCGCTTCGGTAGAGCCGGCTGCGGACAAATCGCCTGCTGAGCTTCGAGAAGAGGCAAGAGAGCTTGCAGAGCTCAAGGCCAAGCGCATTCGCGCAGCCTTTGCCAAAAAAGGCCCCTCGAGCGAAGAGGGCTTCACATTCGAGGGTTCTGTCAAGCCCTCGGCATACACTACCGAGAGAAAGCGGGCGCTTAGGCAATTCAGAGCCGGCCTTGAGCTTATGTACTCAAACCCCGAGGATGCCGTCAAGCAATTCAACCTTGCGCTAATGAACGCACCTGGTTTAATCGAGGCGCGCTACAACCTCGCGCTAACCTATTACCTCCTTGACGACATGACGGGAGCGAGGACCGAGCTCCTTAAGGCCATCAAGGCTGGGATAAAGTCCACCGACGTATACAACGCCCTTGGCAAGACGTACTTCGGTGAAGGCAACTTGAAAGAAGCGGCAAAGGCCTTCAGCTATGCCAACTCGATAGAGGAGCAGCCCTCCACGCTTGTAAACAACGCCCTCATCTACCAGGTAAAGGGAATGCGGGACAAGGCCATGGATTACTACAAGAGGGCGAGTGTACTCGACCCCGACAATCCATACGTAGACTTCAATACCGGCGTACTTATGCTCGAGACCGGCAACTACGAAGAGGCTCTCGAAAGGCTCTCAAGGACTGAGAAACTTTGGCAAACGCACCCGAGGGCATTCTCTACCTACGTAAAGGCCCTATGCGCAAACGGCAAAGTAGACGAAGCGATAGGACTGTACCTTGAACTCGTCGAGCAAAGACCGGAGCTTGTATACCTATACAAAGACATAGCCATACTTTACGAGCTCTACAAGCGTAATACGGAGAAGGCCCTCTCTTACTACAAAAAATACGTCTCTCTCGGCGGAGAGGACTCTGAAGAGGTAAGGCTCTGGATGGAGCTTATAGAGAAAGGACGATAAACTGGGACTATGAGAGCAGCTTTACTTATGATAACCTTTATTCTTGCGTTCGTCTTCACGCACGCACCACAACCGATCGTGGCGGCGGATAAGCCTGCGCGCGAGGAGGCAGTGGAGTTGACCGAGCCCGGTGAAGAGATAATCCACAGGGTTATAAAAATAGAGGGGTCTCTTGAAAAGCCGAGGACGATCTTTATCGTGCCCAAGGCGAATTTGGCAGAGAGCTACCACATGCGCAAGGGCTTTGATGAGCAACTTCTCGAGCCTTTGCCTCCGGATACTTTCGAAGAGATTATAGTGAAGTGAGTTGGGTGTAGCTGCGCCCGGCAGTTTTTTAAAATAATGCAAACAACATCAGGGGGAGGTGCCGCGCCCGATAAGGCCGCGGCGTAAAACAAAAACCAAGGAGGTTACACTATGGAACTCTTCGCATCCTTTATACGGGAAGGCGGGGTATTTATTTACTTAATCCTCGCCGTATCCGTAATCGGGCTGGCGATAATAGTCGAGCGTGCCATAATACTTGTCTTCAAATACTCAATCGACGCAAGGACGCTGTGGACCAGGGTCAGCAAATCCATCAGAGAAGGAGACCCGAAGAAGGCTCTAAGCTTCTGCGCGAACTCGGCAGCCCCTGTTGCTAGGATATTCGAGGGCGGCCTTTCAAGGTACGGCAAGAGCGAGAGAGAACTTCAAAACGCGATAGACGAGGTCTCTCTGGAGGTCATACCGGCAGTAGACAAGCGGGTGCCGTATCTCGCCATGGCCGCAAACGTATCGACGCTCCTTGGGCTTCTCGGCACGATACACGGACTTATACAGGCCTTCAGCGCGGTCGGTAACGCCGATCCGTCACAGAAGGCCGCGCTCCTTGCAAGCGGCATCTCGATAGCGCTGTATACCACGGCCTTCGGCCTCGTAGTAGCGATACCACTGCTCGTGGCATACTCGCTTCTGCAGTCCAAGGCGCACAGGATAATCGACGAGGTCGACGAGTACTCGGTAAAGCTCATCAATTTGCTTGTCAAGAGCGCACCCGAGAGGAGAAGAGATGGCTCGCAGACCCAGCCGTAGACGCCACCAATCGCTTATCGAAGGCGATATCAATTTGGTCCCGGTGATGAACCTGTTTATGGTCTTGATACCATTTCTGCTCCTGACGGCCGTCTTTGCCAGGACCACGATAATAGACCTGCGTCTGCCGCAGGAGTCAATGGCAGAGAGCGATAAAAAAGAGGTCACCTCCGACGAAGTCCTTACAATAAGTGTAACCGACTCGGGCCTTTACTTCAGCGGGCTCGGCAAATCCACCCCTCCGGTAAAGAAAAAGGATAATGAGTACGACTTTGAGCTGCTTACCAAGAGGCTTGAAAAGATAAAGGACGAGCATCCGGAAAAAGAAGAGGTCATACTGCTCTTTAGCCCCGATGCCCCCTATGAGCTGATAATAAGGATGATGGACGCAACAAGGGAGACGAGCATCAAGGACGACTTGGGCCAAACAAGGCGCAGACTCTTCCCTGCGGTCTCGGTAGGAGAGTATGTAGAAGGCCAAGCACGCGCTAAGGGAGGTAGCTGATATGCCTGCCGGTCCGTCAAGAAAGAGACGCAAAAAGAGAGCGACGACGGTTGCGTATTTGAGCATGGTCTCGCTAATGGACATGTTCACCATAATACTGATATTCCTTCTCCACTCGTTCTCGGCAGAGGGCGACACCTTCGCCACCTCGAAGAAGTTCGAGCTTCCGGTATCTACGAGCGAGACCCCATACAGGGCGCGCCTTGCAATACAAATCACGCCAGAGCACATAATCGTCGAAGACAAGAAGGTGGCAGAGGTGAGAGAGCTCGATGCGCAAAAGCTCCTTATTGGGCCGCTTTATAAGGAGCTTGAGGCACAGACAAAGAAGAGCCTCTTTATAGCGGGCGTGAACCCCTCGCTTGAGCTGAGCCGGGAGGTAGTTATAAAGGGAGATAAGTCCATACCTTTTGCCCTGCTCCAGCGCGTGATGTACACCTGCGGCCAGGTCGGGTACAACAATATTTCGCTTGCGGTGGTCTCGGTTGAAGAGTAACTCCAAAAAAGAGCTGGCGGTAGTCTTGAAGAGGACGGGTCGCGCTCCTGAGAAGATAAATCCCTCGGCAGACGTGACATACGGCAGCGACTACGCGGCGGATATTACCGTAGAGGGGCCCGCCGTAGCGCCGAAGTCTACGCTTATAAAGCGAAGCGGCAACAAAGACCTCCTCACCATCAAAGACGGCATCGACGGGGTCGTTAGAAGGGGTTCGAGCAAGGCCTCCCTAAAGGACCTCGCCGGACTCGGAGTCCTCAAGAAAAAGGGCTCAGAGTACGTCTTCGAGTTGGAGCCCGGAGTAAGTGTTGAGCTTAAAATCGGCGACGCGACAATCGGTATCGGCTACGTCGAGGCAGCCGCCCCTATAGAGAGACTGCCCGTTACAAGCCGCCTCCCCTTTGTTGCGTCGCGCGACTCGGCGTTTTTGCTTATACTGGTTGCTTCTATAGCAGCACACGTCGCCTTCGTATACTACCTTGGCACAATAGAGATAAAAAAGAAGGACTCCATCGAAGAAATTCAGGAGATGGACCCCCGTTTTGCGCGCCTCATACTCACGCCCAAGCAAAGGGCCGCCAAGAAAGAAGCAACCATGCAACTAAAGGAGGACAAGCCGGAGAAGGCTGAAGAAAAGGCTTCGGAGAAGGAAGAGGAGCCCAAAAGAGAGGACAAAAAGGAACCGAAGCAGGAAAAAGGCACTCAAGACAAATCGATGACCGCAAAGGTCAAGAAAAAAGGCGTGCTCGGTGTCATAGGGGCCAAGGGCGGACTGCTAGGCGACGTATCGGGCGGCGAGATATGGAACGACGTGGACATGCTCATAGCCAAGGCCGAGACCAGCCGAGACCCCGAGAACCTTATCGGTGATATCTCGGGCACAGGCGGGCTTACCGAGGCCGAAGGGCTTATAGAGGCCGAGGGCCCGCAGCTAAGGAGCTCTGAGGAGATAATAAGAGAAAAAGGCGAGAAGGCCTCTTTTGAAAAAAGGGCCTCGGACGCCGAAAGTGACGAGCATAAGAGGACCGAGGCCGAGGTGCACCGGATAGTAAAGAGATACACCGGTGGGCTTAAGTACCTCTACAACAACGCGCTTAGGCGGGATGCAACGCTCAGAGGCTCGGTCACGATAAAATTCGTCATAACCCCGCAAGGAAGAGTCTCCGAGGCGAAGGTCGTAAGCTCTACGATAAACGCGCCAAGCCTCGAAGAAGAGATAACAAAGAGGATACTGCTCTGGAGGTTTAGGAGTATCCCAAACGGAACTGATTTTTCAATAAGTTATACCTTCGACTTCTCACCTGTAGGTTAGGCGTTGCTTGACCTTTGAAGTACCCGCTCCCCACTTGACTTACTGCGGTAAAAGGAATATCATCAAGTCAGATTAGCCACAGAAATTATCCATTTAAGGAGGTATCTGCAACTTGTCTAGAAAGTGGAAGATAACCAAAGCTGTCTTTCCGGCTGCGGGGCTCGGCACGAGGTTTTTGCCCGCGACCAAGGCCATACCAAAGGAAATGCTCCCGCTTGTGGACAAACCTCTTATCCAGTACACGGTCGAAGAGGCCAGCAGCTCCGGGATAGAGGACGCCATATTCATCACCGGCAAGGGCAAGAACTCAATAGAGGACCACTTTGATATGTCGGTGGAGCTTGAGTTACTTTTAAAGGAAAAGGGCAAGAAGGACATACTAAAGGTCGTAAGACAGGTCTCCGAGCTCGTTCATCATACGTCGACGAGGCAAAAAGAGCCGCTCGGACTCGGCCACGCCGTGCTCTGTGCTAAACGGCTCGTCGGCAACGAGCCGTTTGCAGTTTTTCTCGGTGATGATATAATTGACTCAAAGGTGCCTGCTATGAAGCAGATGGTCGATGTCTTCGACTCGCTCAGTACGCCGGCAAGCATCCTCGCAGTCCAGCGCGTTCCCAAAAACCAGGCTCACCTCTNNATCGGAGAGAGGTTACACAAGGTAAAGGACCTTGTCGAGAAGCCGAAGAATCCGCCCTCGAATCTTGCCATTATCGGCAGATACATACTAACCCCGGAGATATTCGGCGTACTTGAACGGACAAAGCCCGGCAAAGGCGGCGAGATACAACTAACCGACGCATTGAGAACGCTCCTTAAGAGCCAGGACGTCTACGCCTACGAGTTTGAAGGCGACCGCTACGACGCGGGCGACAAACTCGGCTTTCTTAAAGCGAATATAGCGCTTGGACTCAAAAGACGCGACACGAGAGCAGAGCTTAAGAAGTTTATAAAGGGCCTCGATATCTAAAGGCCTCTCCACGATCCAAGACAGGTCAAGCAATGGCAAAGTCGAGAAGATCCGGTTCGGGCGAAAAAAAACAAGGCACGAGAAAAAACGCCTCGGATGAAGAGAGGCATCTCGTACAGTTTTTCCTCGAGGACCCAAGCGCCTCACGCAATAAGATTGGGCCGGAGGCCGTAAGCCATGTGCCTTATATCGACATGTACTCCACACACGAGTCTCTCACCATCGAGGTAGAGNNAACATAAAGGCACAGAAGTACGAATGCTTCGAGGAGGAGACGACAAATTACATCTGCATGGAAAGAAGCTTCGGAAGGGCGCTAAGGACCGTAGAGATACCCGTACCGGTAAATACCAACAAGATAAAAGCGCTCTACAGAAACGGGATACTCAGGATAACGATGCCGCGCATAGAGGAAAAACGCGGGCAACCCAAAAAGATCGATGTCGAAACAGATTAAGTGAGAAGCGATAAATGAACGAAGAGGTAAAAGAGGACGAGCAGCTTATTATACCGGAAGTACTCCCGCTTCTGCCGGTCAGAGACGTCGTGATATTCCCCTTCATGATAATCCCGCTCTTTGTCGGCAGAGAGAGGAGCATAAACGCCGTTGACATGNNTCCACGCAAAAGGACGTGACAAAGGAGGATCCGGAGCCCGAGGACCTCTACGGCTTCGGCACTGTGGGGATGATAATGAGGATGCTCAAGCTCCCCGACGGGAGAGTGAAGATACTCGTCCAGGGGCTGGCGAGAGCGAAGGTGAATACGTTTTTGCAAAAGGACCCCTCTTACTCGGTCGATATAGAGAAGATTTCTGAGACCCATATCGAGGAAAAACCCACTCTCGAGGTCGAGGCCGTCATAAGGAACGTGCGCGATTTGCTCGAGAAGCTTGCAAATCTCGGCAAGATAGCCTTTCCGGAGGTGATGATGGTCCTCGACAACATGCAGGACCCCGGGAGGATAGCGGACCTTGCGGCAGCAAACCTCGGACTCAAGGTAACCGACGCCCAGGATATACTCGAGACCGTCGATTCGGTAAAGAGGCTTGAGAAGGTAAACGAGATGCTCGTCAAAGAGCTCAAGGTCGCGCATATGCAGGCCAAGATACAGACCCAGGCCAAAGAGGAGATGGACAAGACCCAGCGCGAGTATTACTTAAGAGAGCAGCTCAAGGCCATAAAGAGCGAGCTTGGAGAAATCGAAGAGGGCGGCGAGGACGCAGGCGAGTTCAGAGATAAGATAGAGAAGGCAAAGATGCCCTCTGAGGTCAAAAAAGAGGCTCTCAAGCAGGCCGAGAGGCTCGAGATGATGCACCCGGATGCCGCCGAGGCCACACTCATAAGAACATACCTCGAGTGGCTCGTCGAGTTGCCATGGAGCAAGCAGACCAAGGACACTATAAACATAGAGAAAGCCACCGAGGTACTCGACGCCGACCACTACGACCTTGAGAAGGTCAAGGAGCGGATTCTCGAGTATTTGGCCGTAAGAAAGCTAAAGAAGAAGACCAAGGGGCCGATACTTTGCTTTATAGGCCCTCCAGGGGTCGGCAAGACCTCGCTTGGACGCTCTATAGCCAGGGCAATGGGCAGAAAGTTCGTGAGGATATCGCTTGGAGGGGTAAGAGACGAGGCCGAGATAAGGGGCCACAGGCGCACCTACGTCGGCGCGCTCCCAGGAAGGATAATCCAGGGAATAAAACAGGCCGGGACGAACAACCCCGTCTTTATGATGGACGAGATAGACAAGCTCGGGATGGATTTTCGCGGAGACCCCTCGTCTGCCCTCCTCGAAGTCTTAGACCCGGAGCAGAACAACGCCTTCAGCGACCACTACTTGAACGTGCCATTCGACCTCTCGAAGGTCATGTTCATCACTACGGCAAACCAGGGAGACCCCATACCCGGGCCCTTAAAAGACAGGATGGAGATGATAAACATCCCCGGCTACACCGAAGAGGAGAAGGTTCAAATCGCTGAGAGATATATCATATCAAGACAGATAGAGGAACACGGGCTTACGGAAAAACTCATAAATATCCCGAAGGAAACGATAAGAAAGGTAATAAGCGAGTACACGCGGGAGGCCGGGCTTAGGAACCTCGAACGAGAAGTGGCAAGCCTTTGTCGGAAGGTTGCAAAACTCGTTGCGGCAGGCAAGAAGACAAAGACCACGATAACCGCAGAAAAGCTTCATGAGTATCTCGGCACGCCGAAGTTTTTGCCCGAGGCCGAACAAGAGGCCGACGAGGTCGGCGTGGCGACCGGGCTTGCCTGGACGCCGGTCGGTGGCGAGATACTCTACATTGAGACGACGATAATGAGAGGCAAAGGCCAGCTTACACTCACCGGGCATCTCGGCGACGTTATGAAGGAATCGGCTCAGGCCGCGCTGAGTTACGCGCGCAGCAGGGCCTCTCTTTTCGGGGTCTCCGAAGACTTCTACAAAGGACTCGACATACACATCCACGTGCCGGCCGGGGCCATACCAAAGGACGGCCCTTCAGCCGGCATAACCATGGCAACGGCCCTTATCTCCGCGATAACGAAGACCCCGGTCAAAAAGGACATAACCATGACGGGCGAGATATCGCTAAGGGGCAGAGTGCTGCCCGTTGGGGGAATAAAGGAAAAGTGCCTTGCGGCGATGAGGGCCAAGATAAAGGACGTAATAATACCGGAGCGAAATAAGAAGGACCTCGACGAGATACCTGAGAACGTAAGAAAGAAGATGAAGATACACCTCGTCAAGCACATGGACGAGGTACTCGATATCGCCTTTACAAAGAAGATAAAGCTCAAGGGAACCAAGCGCGGCAGTGGCGCAAAGGCCTCGAAGAGCAAACGTACGGTAAAGAGCAAGGCCGCGGCCAGACCGAGGGCAAAGGGCAAGGCTCAGGTAATCGTATAGCAGGGCCCAGACGAATGCTTTTAAAGGACCTCGGCGAAGACGCGATAATCCGGCTCATCTCAAAGGCATTCGAATGCAATGACCCGAGAGTAATAAAGGCCATAGGCGACGATACCTCGGTAACCCTCCTCGACGCCGATAAAGACGATTGCCTCCTTGCAACGACCGACACACTCGTTGAGGGGGTCCACTTCGATACTGCATACACCCCCTACAGACTCATCGGCAGGAAATCGGTGAGCGTATCCCTCTCCGACATAGCGGCCATGGGAGGCACACCCCTATTTCTGCTCACTTCCATAACACTCCCGCCAGGGCTCGAACAAAGAGAGTTCGAGCTTATATACGAAGGCATAAGAGAGGTTACAGCGGATGAGGGGGTATGCCTCATTGGAGGAAACACCACGACTTCACCAGGGCCGATTACCATAACCACCACACTCCTTGGCAGTGCTTCAAGCAGGGAGGTCGTATACAGGAGCGGGGCGAGTGAAGGCGACGACGTATACATAAGCGGGACAGTCGGGGATGCGGCAATCGGACTCGAGGTGCTCAAAGAAAAAGGTAGAGCCGCGCTCGAAGGCAAGTATGGCAGCGCGATAATGAGGCACCTCGACCCTGCACCTAGGTCCAGGGCAGGCAGAACGCTTGCTAAGAGAGGGTTAGTAACGGCGATGACCGACGTAAGCGACGGGCTTATAAGGGACGCATCTCACATAGCCGAGGCAAGCGGCAAAGGGGTGCAAATCAACGCACCACGGGTTCCGCTCTCGGATGACTTTAAAGAGTACTCAAAAGAGGCCGGACTCGGCAAGGAAGCGCTAAGCAAGGCCTTTGGAGGCGGAGAGGACTACGAGTTGTTATTTTGTGCGCCAGAGACTTGCGCCGAGAAGATAGAGGCCGCCTCAAAAGAGCTTGGGATAGACTTTACACGTATCGGCAAGGTTACCCTCCCTGGCGACGGCGTAAAGATAGTAGACGATGATGAGAGGGAGATACCCAGATTAAGTTCCGGGTACGAGCACTTCAAAGACAATCCGTGACTTGNNCGCGCAATTGACACACCCCATCTAAAAGACATATAATCTAAGGGCACTTCGTCGGCAAGAAAACACGTACTCTCGCCACTGATGCTCAGGGCCGGGGTTTTAGGTTAGTTGCCGGCAAAAAATCAGCTTCTTGGGAGCGACCTTTTACAGCCATGAGAGTTCCGTTGGCATACAAGTTCATACTCGGTTTTCTTGCCGTAGTGGCGGCAGCGGCCTTTGTCCCGAACATGGTGGAAAAAGTCGGCGTCGACGAGCGGCTTGTCTCGCCGCTTAGCTTCCTCACGGCAATGGTCGTCGGACTTATACTCGGCTCCATCTTCTCAAGAAGCCTGACAAAACACTTCAGCCTGCTAAGCTCCATGGCCCAGAAGATAAGCTACGGCGACCTGACCGGCTCAAATAATTTAAGGAAGGTAGAGAAGCTTCTGCCCGATGAGACGACCGAGCTCGAAGAGTCTTTAATGCTCGTCTTTACAAACTTAAAGACACTCGTCGGACACATACAGGACACCTCCTTGAATCTCGCCGAGGCCCAGGAGACCCTAAACGATATAATCAAGAAGGGCCACGAGACTTCGCGCGAGGTAATCTCCGGCTCTTCAAAGATATTCGACGGCGCGCTCGAGCAGGCTCACCACATAGAGAGCACCTCTAAGACAGTAAAAGAAGTAGCAGAGCTCGCAGACGAGGCTGCGAACAAGGTCACCGACACCACCAACGCCTCTCAGAAGGTCAACAGCATGGTACAGCGCGGCGCGAGCACGGCGACATCGGCCATAGAGAAGATGGAGACGATATTCAACGGCATTGAGAAGACCGAGGAGGCCTCGATACGGCTAAACGACAAGCTAAGCGATATACCGAAGATACTCGAGGTGATAACCCACATCTCCCGCCAGACGGACCTGCTTGCCTTGAACGCAACAATCGAGGCCAGCAAGGCCGGAGAACATGGTAAGGGGTTTGCCATGGTCGCCGAAGAGGTACGCAGGTTCGCCGACAACACAAGCTCGAGCGCCGAAGAGGTATCTGACATAGTAAAGGACTTGAAAATCGACGTCGAGCGCGTCGTCAAATCCGCCACCGAAGCGACCGGGTCTTTAAAGGAAGGCAGAAATGACATAAGGAAGATACGCGATATACTCGGAGATATCACCGAGTACACATCCGAGGTGGCCGAGAAGGCGACCTACGTACTCGGGCTCACCCAAAAGCAGAAGGAGAAGGTCGAGCACACGGCCGAGACGATCGAGGAGGTGGCCACCATAGCAAGGACCAATCTCTCGAGCACGGAGAAGGTCGACAACGCCGTCGAGAGGCACGGAAGCGCCATAGAGGAGACACTCGATGCCTCAAAGAAGCTCTCGGAACTCTCAGAGGAGCTGAAGTCGGTCGTATCCAACTTCAAGG
>JABAHQ010005338.1_pt7 | contig 17445 bp, 15 predicted proteins | sample 7062091 | NCBI WGS metagenome assembly JABAHQ01 (sample SAMN14534359, study PRJNA622989) | marine sediment metagenome | biome: marine biome [ENVO:00000428]; feature: marine pelagic biome [ENVO:01000023]; material: deep marine sediment [ENVO:00002113] | place: India: Gulf of Kutch | collected...
GATGTCAAAATTCATTTTGTCCTCTCCTCATAGCGACTTCAAAGGGGCTACTCACCTTAAAATGACCCCCATCAAAAAGGCAGCCAACCCACAGCCCAGGGTGACATAAGCCCGAATTAAGTATGGTTTCCAGAGGATGGGAACTTCCTCAGCCACGGCAAATTGAATTTTGGGCCAGGTTACAAACGTGCCATACAGCGTATTGCCGGCCATAATGCCTAAAGCGACAAATTTAGCGACGATCAGGACGAGTTCGAAGGTGGTCTGGGGAGGGTATAGCCAGGTCAAGATAATGCCGGTCAGGAAAATCGTACCCATTGCCAAATAAACCCAGGGAAATACCCTTATACCTTGTTCTATAATAAAATGCACCAGAAACGAACTTCGGCCGGCGCTATTTTTTAGGGCAGGCGGATCAATGATCGAACCCATAAAAACAGCGCCAACCCACAGTGCCGAACTAATTACGTGTATAACTACCAGAACGTTTGTTAACATCGCCATCTCATCTCCTCCGTGTCGTTCTGCAGAAACGATATAGTCCCCATATCAACTTTGAGAGGGATTCCCCTCTGCAGTCGTAACAACAGGCGTTACCTCTTTAGGTCTGCCGCGCCGGGCGCGTGCCCGGTGAATTAACCATTCGGCAAAGATCAAGTTGGGAATCCAACAGAGCCAGGCGTTGACCGCATGGAAATCTGGCAAGGTCATGCCCATCAAGAAGAAAGTGCGGGTGTAGATACGCAAGGTCACGGCGGCGAAGGTCAGCGCATAGTTGCGCGTCATCCACTCTCGATGCGTTTCGACCCGGCCCTGGCGAATGTCGAGATAGGCCATATAGCCAGTGAACAACCAGGCCGCGGCCAGGAGNNCAATTGGGGTTTGGTCTCCTGGCCGCGGCCAGGAGGCCAAACCCCAATTGTGAGGCAGATCCAGCAAATGAAAATGGGGCCATATAGAGGCCGCCCAGACCACCAAACAAAACACCGCTCAGATAAATCCGTCCCAACCAACGGTGGAGTTTCAAATGCTTGGTGCGAATGCCCCGGTGGAACTGAAATGGCCCAATGAGGATCGCCAGCATTGACGGTATGATGTGGAGGTAAGTACCAACGGGATGGGTACTGAGTGTTCGTTGCAGGGCGGGGTGAATTTGCCAGCCGATAGGACTGGAAGAAAAAAAGGGCACCACCAGATAGAAAGCTGTCGCATACCCAAAGATGGCTACAGCCAAAAATGTCATTAACCCCCACGTAATTTTCTGTGATCGTGTTTTCATCTTAAGTCATCTCCTACAAATTTGTTTGAAGAGTGGTAATTAGTAACTGGTTATGAGTTATTAGAGATTAACCCAATTACCAATCTTAATCTCCACTAGCCCGTCATATAATCTAAAGCTTCTTGCAAAGCTTTGGGAAACGGCGCGGGGGCCAACTGCTCGCCATTGCGTCGCATACAGGCAATCTGCTGCTCGCCGCGAGCGATCAGTTCTTCACTATCGCCTTTTTGACGCCAATATTCAAAGCTCATCGTGGCCCGGTTTTGGGTGTGTGAGGCCAGGCGCATCCGAATGACCAGTTCGTCAAAGGCCACAAGCTCAGCCAGATATTCGCACGATACCCGCACCGTTACCAGGGCCAGGTCCCGCTGAAGTTCGTCAATCACTTCGGGCGCATGGTCGCGCAAGAACATCTCCCGGCAGCGCCCCTGCCAGTTTAGATGATTAGTGAAATACACGTTACCCACCAGGTTCGTATCTGCAAAGCTGATGATGTGCCGGTATTCATAGTAAGGCTGCATGGTCATCCTTTCACGAGCACAGCCAGCACCAGCGGGTCCGGGCCGGATTGAATTTGGGCCACGTAGGTGGCCGTGACCAGTGAACCGGCTGACAGTAAGACCCATCCATCCGGATTGGCCGAACCCAGGGTCAAGGCTGTGTCTAGCGGCGCACCGGCCTTTTTCAAACACTCGCCGGCCGCCCATACCCGCGTTGCGGCGGTATCCTGATCTTCATGAGCAGTCTGGGCTACCACATCGACTAATTTGAACCGCTCCAAACCAAGCAAATCTTGCCACACCGCTTCAGAGCGAACCTCAACCGGCTCCACATCGCAGCCGATGGCGCCATTTTCTCTGGGACCGGCCACCGCCAGGGTTAGCTCAGTCGTATGAGCGACCGACACCACGCGTCCATCGATCACCTCCGGCTTGCCATCCGGCCGCCGTTGGATCGCGATCTTCTCTCCCAACGCTCGCTGAAGCGCCAGGTCGCTCCGCGCCCGGCGGCCGGCATCAGGATCTCGTTCTACGGCTACGGTCACGTTTGAGCCGGGTACGAGTTCTTTCAGATGGCGTTCCAGGTAAGGGCCTAAAACCGGTGGCGACCACGGGCCGGTAAACGTGGCGCCCTTGACCATCGTTACCTGTAACCCCTGCCAATGTTCCTGTAACTCGCCCTCCGAGCCGGTCACCGCCACGTCAAAGACTAGCGTATTCCCATCAGCCTCATCAGACCGCTGGCGGATATGGACGTAACGAGGGCCATCTGTCCCGACCACGCCAGGCACTACCCGCGCCACGCCGACGGGTAATAGCGTGGCCTGGGGCACACACGCCTGGATGCTGTGAATCATCGCATCACGCGCACCGGGGTCACCCAGAACCAGGTCGGCTGGTAGATAACGGCTGAACCAGGGGGTGCCATCGGCCGGGGTCAGCTCGGCCAGAGCATGCCGGGCTGTCAACTGCCGGTAGCCCCCCACCCGCCGGAACCGGCCACGATGGAAGAAAAGTTTCTCATACAACTCCCGGTTGGGATCGAGCTTGAGGGGCGGGAACTGATCCACCGGCCTGACTGCCAGGACAGAGGTATCCGGCACTTGCTGGCCAAAATGACAGGTGGCCTGGAAGTGATCCACCTGAAAGGCAGTTTCCTCACTACGCAGGGCCAACTCGATCTGACCTGACTCGCGGCTGAGGGCAGCCACACGGATTGTCACCGTTTCACCCTCCGGCACAACGATGGGACGCTTGAACTGAACTGATTCAAATACCGGTGGTTCACTCGATCCGGTCAAGGCCATCGCGACCTGGGCCATCGCTTCCAGGCCCATCACGGCCAGGAAGAGGCGGTCGCCCTGGAAGACGTGATCGGCCAGATAGGGATCGTTATCGGCTGATAGCGTGGCCTCAACCACCAATTCGACGCCGGGATAGTGAACCCTGACCTGTTCGAGAAAACGCCAGAAAGGCAGCGCCGGCTGCTCGACCTGGACGGTGGCCGGTGTGCCAAAGCGACCGGCCACCACCACCGAAGATGGCAGCTCAGAGACAGCCAGCAGCCGGTGAAGCATCTTCACCCCTTCGTCGAGGGGGATGGGGCTAATCCCTTGCTGAACCAGGCCATCTAACGTTCCCAGACGCTCACCCATTCCGGCCCCGGCCCACACCGACCAATCGATGGTCAGGCAGCGGCAAGCAGGATGCTCTCGTTGGAAACGTTCGGTCAGCTCGGCCAGCCACTCATTGGCCAGGCCATAGTCGGCCTCACCGGGCAGACCGATGCGGGCGATGATGGAGCCGAAGGAAACAAACAACCGCAATTGGGCCGGGTTGATGGCGGCTAACAAGTTGCGCGCCCCCTGAATTTTGGGGGCCAGCGTGCGCCCGAAACTCTCTTCGTCAAGGTTGCGGAGCCGTTGCGGCACGTTGCGAGCCGCGCCGTGCAAAATGCCGGTCACCGGTCCCAGAGTGGTTTCAACCTCGCGCACGGCGGCTTGCACAGCCTCCGAGTCGGTCACATCGGCGGCGATGTAACGAAACTTCACGCCGGCCGCGGCCATCCTTTCAAGGTTAGCTGATAGTTCGGCATCAGCCTCCGGCTGCGACCGGCCCAGCAGAGCCAGGCGTACCCCTGCTTCACGAGCCAGAGACAGAGCACATTCTGCTGTGATGCCCTTGCCGCCGCCCGTAACTAATAAAACATCATCGGTGCTGAGGGGCAGGATCATTGACGCATCATTCAGCGGCAGCAAGCGCATGACCGGCTCCCACCGCCGGCCGGAATCATCATAGCGGACCTCGGTGTAGCCCGTTGCTGCCATTGCTTCGGCTGCAACCCACGCCGCAGCCTGCGGATGGTCGAGAGGAACATCGACAACAGTGGTGGTCATCTCCGGTTCTTCCAGGTGAAGGGTGCGGGCAAAGGCGGCTCCACCGCCGTCGTGCTGGACCAGCACAAACTGGGGTGACTCCGTAAGCGCAAACGCGGCCTGGGCGCTCTCCAACAACAAGCTCAGATGATGCTCGCCAGGTTCTGGTGGCAGACAGACGACCACGCCGCCCCCTGCCGCCTCGGCAAAGGCTTGCTGCAGGGAAACGGTCAGGGGATAGTCAGGCGGGGCGATGACCTGCCAGGAGCCTGAACCCGGCCGGGGCCAGCGGTTGGGCAAGGGACGTTCCACCCATTCCGTGGTGAAGCTCCGTATCCACGTATCAACCCCCGGCGGTGATTTTTCCCGGTCAGGCGCTGTCGCACCGCCATTACGGACGATCTCTTCCAGAGTTTCGGCGATGTCAACCACGGTTACATCGGCAAACTCGGTCGGGGCAACCGGGGCAGGCAAATCGAGGTACCGGGCCGCCTCGGCCACAATCTGGCTGACCGTGATGGAGTTCAAGTGCAAATCGCTGAGCAGGCGATCCTGGTCACTTACCGCCTCGAGCGGCAGTTCCACCCGTTCAGCCACGAGACGCCGTACCAGACTCACTGGGTCTTTAGTAGCTCCGTCATGCGCTCCCGTTTCAGAGGTTTCCAGGCTTCCTAAGCCCCGGACGGTTTCGCTGGATGGAGCCTGTCTCTGAGATGGGGGCACCTCTGCTGTTTTGGGTATGAGCAAGGTGGACCAATCAAGGGCTGCAGCGCTATCAGGCACCGGGGCCAGTTCACACGGGTTTACCAAAAAGCGAGCCTGCCAATCCAAATCGAAGGGGCGAGTGAAGCGGTCGGCAAATAGGATTTCGTAGTTCAGAGGAGCCCCCAGGGCAAAGGCTGCTCCGGCTGCTTGCAGGAGCCCTTTCAATGAAGGGCCACCGGCATCTAGAGCGATGACAGGTATATCGACAAATTCAGCGACCATCCTGCTCAGGGTTTGACCTGGCCCAACCTCGATTAAAAGGTCCAACTCTTGAACCGCCTGGGCCACCGCCTCGGTAAAACGCACCGGTTCGGTCACCTGCCGACAGAGCAGGGTGCGTAAATCTTCATCCGGGGCAAGCGCGGTCCCGGTGACGGTCGATACGACCGAACGTTGCAGTGGCCGGAAATCCTCACCGGCCAGATAGTCTGCCAGGGGCCGGGCCGCCGCCGCCACCAGGGGGGAATGGAAGGCGTGGGACACAGGAATATTCCGGGCCTCCAGGCTCCTGGTTTGGGCGCGAACTACAACCGCCGCGACTGCGCTGGCCTCGCCGGAAATGACCGTCTGGCGCGGGGTGTTCAAACAGGCAATCGTCACCGGTTCGCCGTTGAGCAAACTTTCAACCGTGTCACGGCCGGCTCTGATAGTGGCCATCGTGCCGGTGGGATCCCCCAATTCGGTCATGGCCTGGCCACGAGCGGTGGCGATACGTAACAGCGTTGTCTCGCTCAAGGCCCCGGCCCAATGCAAAGCGGTGATCTCACCCAGGCTGTGTCCGACCGCAACCTTAGCAGTGAGACCCAGCCGGTTCAATACTCGCAACCCGGCCAGCGAAGCGGTGACCACAGCCGGTTGAACGACGGCGGTTTCTACGCCAACGGAGCCATTCTTGGGAAAATCTGTTTGGGTGTATAGTTCTGACACGAAATCAAACCGGTGGTGTAAAGCACCGCCGTCGAGATAGGCGCGGGTTCCCTGGCCGGGGAAAAGATAGCCCAGACGCACCCCTTTGAGCCCGGTTCCGAGGAACAGGCCCGAACGAAGGTCCAGACGTTCGGTGATACCTTCAGTGAGCCAGGTCTGTAATGTTTCCAGGCGATTGGTCAATTCAGTGGGGGTAGAGGCGACTATCGCCGCTCGCACCTGGCCCTTGCATAACATCCGTTGCAATTGGGTGGCCAGGTCAGTCAGTTCGGCCAGAGAAACTTTGGCGGCAAAGGTCAACAAATGCTCGACCTGCTGCTGCAACTCAACTTCATCCGGGGCCCTGAGCAGGAATAACTCAGCGTCCTGAGGCGATGAGATTAATCGCTGCTCCCGCCGGTCTGGCTTGTGGTTACAGCGCCCGGTTGAAATCCCTTCGAGGACAAGATGGCTGTTGATACCACCAAAACCCATTGCGCTGACTCCGGCTCGAGGCGGCTGATCGTCAGGCCAGCACTGTCCCTCAGACCCGATTTTGAGGGCGGGCGTGTCACCGGCCAGTTCCGGGTGAGGCTCGTCATTGCCCGTATTGGGCGGGATGATTTGGGTATAAAGGGCCATCGTCGCCTTAATCACGCCGGCGACTCCCGCCGCCGCTTTGGTGTGACCGATATTGGCCTTAACCGAGCCAATGACCGCGGGCGGTGCATCAGGCGCAGCTTGCCGCCGGGCCTGGGATAAGGTTCGGAGTTCGGTAGCATCGCCCACGGCGGTGCCGGTGCCGTGACCTTCAAAGTAGGCCACCGTCTCAATGCCGAAATTAGCCCGGCGATAAGCCCGCTGTATAGCTAGCATCTGCCCTTCAAGCTCAGGCCGGGTGATGCCCCCGCTCCCATCCGAAGAGATGCCCCAACCGCGAATCAGGGCGTAAACTCGGCGCTGTTGGGCCAGAGCGTCTTCAAGGCGCATCAAAACCACAAAACCACACCCTTCGCCGGGCCAGAAACCGGCGGAACGTTTGTCGTACACCCGCATCTTTTCCGGGGCCAGGGCCGAGGTACGGGCAAAGCCGACCAACTCGAACGGGTCCAGGCTCAGATCCACCCCTCCGGCCAAAGCCACGTCCAGATCACCCGCCACCAATGCCGAACAAGCCGTGGTCATGGCCAGCAGCGAGGAAGCGCAGGCGCCATCCACGGTGTAACCGCCGCCTTTGAAGTCGAAATAGTTGCAGATGCGGCCGGCGATCGTGTTGGACAAGCCGCCGGCCAGGCTTTCTTCGTCAATGGGGGGGAAAGGGGCTTTATATTGTGCTTCCAGGTTCAACAGGAAGTCGCGGCGCTGTTCCGGCGACCAGCCTTGCTCCACCAGGGCAGCTTCCACTGTGCGTCGCACGTAAGGCCAGCGGAGTCTCAGCTGGTTGGCCCGCGAAAACTCCCCGGTTAAAGTGTTGCCCAGGACAACCCCGGTCGTCTCCCGGTTCAAGTCTTCGCCGTCGGGAAAGCCGGCATCGACCAAAGCCTGAGCGGCCACCTCGAGCGCCAGCCAATGGGCCAAATCTGTCGAGCGATAGGTGCTCCCGGCTACCCGGAAATTGACCCGATCAAACTCAAAATCTTTGAGAACGGCCGCTTGTGTAATGTATATATAATCCGAGGCCGCCTGATCTTCGGAGTAATAATCCTCCAGGCGCAGCCGTTCCGGCGGGATACGCCGGAAGGCGCGGCGCTGGGCCAGGACGTTTTCCCACAGCTCGGCCGGCGAATTGGCATCGGGATAGCGACAGGCCATCCCCACAATAGCGATTGCAGGTTTCATCATCGATTCTCCTATTCAGGTGCTCCCACGCGACTGACCCCGGCCATGACGGGGGGCGGGGCCTCGGCAGGGGTCGGGATGGGGCGGGTGAAGAAGGCCTGGGCATACAGCCATAAGCCTCGGACGGTGCAAACGATAATGAGGGCGAAGAAAATGCCGAATACGACATGCATTGTCACCAGCAAGGCATAAGCCAAGCCGGTGGCGGCCCCAAACGCCACCTGGGCTTTGGTCTCAAAGGGGGTCGTACCGGGATCGGAAATCATATAGAAGGTGAAGAGGATAAAGGCGATTCCGGTCATCGGCAGCAAGGTTGAGGCCAGCGGTGTGCCGAAGATCTGGCTGCGGATCACGGCCTGGGCGAAAAAGCCCCCCACCCAGCCCAAAATGAGCGGCATCTTACGGGTGAAGCCAATATTCAGGTAGCTGCCGGAGACGATAATCAAGACCGGCAAGGCCCAATCCCAAAAACCAATCACGTTTTCGGTGAAATGATAGGGCGGTGCGATGCCCACCCAGGGGAACAGCAACAAGGTTACGGCGATGCCGGTGTTAGAAGGGTTGAAGAAGTGCCGGGTCGTTGGGCCAACCCGAACCCGAAAGATATATTTTGAACCAATCGCTATGGCTACGGCCATCGCCATAGGCCACAGGCGGTCGTTGCTGTAGAGCAACATCGGCACAGCCAAACCGGTAATGTGAGCCGGTAGGATGAAACCGAGCAGATTGTTCATCCCTCCGGCAAAGCGCCGGGGCCGTTGCTCGCCCCAGGCGCTGAACGTCTCAAATAAAAATTCCAACAGATAAGCTGTAATCAGGCCAACCACCGGCTGGGCCCAGGACTGCTCGAAGCCCAGGTAAAAGTGTCCCAAAAGATTGAGCAAGGTGATGGCCACGGCAAAGCGCCATAAGGCCGCTAGACGAAAATCTGTTTTTTTCCTGGTCATCGACTGACGCTCCTTTCATTGCCAAGCAGGATGGTGTGCCAGCCTGGAGTCAATTGGATGGTTTGTTGGTTGATGTACCCATCTGAGTCCCGCCACTGTAATTCGACCGAGAGCCGGGTCTCGGGGTCGATGTTGCCTAAGCCAAAATGGATGTCGGAACTGCGCTTTCCCGATTGGCCGTTCCCACCATCGACCAGGCCGATGAGCGGCTGCCCGTTGGGCAGGTGGACCCTGGCCACTGCTCCAATCGCCGGGTAGCCGGGGGTGTCGGAGCCGGGATGTCCGGAACGGATGAACTCCGGCGTAATATCCTCACTCCCCCGGACCGGCAGCAGTACATGCAAGCCCAGAAAATTGGGGCAATGAGGGCAGTCGTTGCGATAAAAGAACGACGTTTCCCATTGGTTGGCCACAGCAAAATCTAGATCGCCATCGCCATCGACATCAGCCGTGGCAATGCCCCGGGTAACCTGAGGTTGGTCGATCCCCAGCTCCGGGGCCAGGTCATAGAAGCGTCCATCCGCCGAGCGGACGAAGAAGGGATTGTGGACGTGCCCGTTAAGGTCGTCACCCAGTTGGAAGTGCGACCAGTTACCGGGGTAATGGGTCAGTTCATCGTTACCCAGCCCCAGTTCCTGCAATTCCGGCCAGCGATTGACCTGACCTTTCATAAAGCCGGTGGCCTGGATGGCTTCGAGGACGCCATCATTGTTGAAGTCGGCCAGCCGGGATTCCCAGGACCAACTGCTACGGGAGAGGCCCAGGTCTTCACTGGCATCCTCATAGGGGGCAAGGCCCTGCGCCATAAGTTCGGGTTGACCGGTGCTAAGCCAGGCAAAGTGGCTCTCGTGCAGGGCATAGTCGGCGGCAATATTGCTCACATACATATCGAACAGGCCATCCCTGTTCAGGTCGCCAAAATCAATGCCCATCCCCTTGAAAGAGTCATCCCCCAGCACCTTAGACTTGGGCGTGGTAAAGTGGCGCTGACCTTCAAGCAGAGCGAATTTAAGGTCTCCCGGTTTGGAGCGATTATGGAGCAGTCGGTCAGGCCCATAATCATTTGAGAAATAGATTTCCGGGAGGAGATCGCCGTCGAGGTCGGCCGCGCCAACAGCCAGGGTCCAGGCATAATTGACATCCTCGGCCAGCACACCTTTGACTTCTTTAAACTGGACGGTTGGCTCGGGTCCGGCTGTTGCTGATGCCCACAGGAAGATATGGGTGCCACCACCATTAAAAGCCCGGGATAAGGAGCGTTCCATTTGGGTCAGGGGTCCTTCTTTGGACCCCAAAAGGACCGTGTTGTCGGGGAAGTAGTTGGTCACAATCAGGTCGGCATGCCCGTCACCATCGAGATCGGTAAAGGTAGCGGCGCTGCTCCACCAAACTTCTCCACCCGGCAGGATGTCGATGGGGATGTAGCTGGCGCTGCTTAAACCTGAGGCTGATCCTGGGTTATTCAGAAAGACAATCGGGGTGCGTCCCCAGTAGTAGACCAGGATATCCATACGTCCGTCTTCGTTCATGTCGTTCGGTAAGCAGCCCACAGGGGCCATCGAAGTCGAGCTATAGGGCACACCGGTGGGTTCTAAAACAAACGGTTCATAACGAGCAGGAGTTCCAGGGGCGGGCGAAATAATGACTTGATCAATACGAATGTCAATGTGGCAAACGTCGTTGGGTAAGCCATCTCCATCCAGGTCGTTCAAGGCAATGGCGGCTCCCATTGCCGAGAGCCAGCCAGCGATGTGCTCCAGTTCAGGATGGACCTGGCGAATCGCCTGATATTTATAACCTGATAGTTCTGGTAGTGAGGTACTGGTGAACTTGAAATGAGCCGCCAGCGTGGCCCGTTCGGCAGCGGGTAGCTGTGGCAGCCGGCTCATCCCGTACAAAAATAAAATGACGGCAATTGCAGTCAAGCGGGCAGTCTGGTGACGAACTATTTTCATTTGGTTAAATCCTCCTGACAGATAAATTGGGTTTGGATCCGTCGTCGCCACACCTCAAAAGCCGGTTCAGGTCCATTGGTGGGGAGGGTCTCGCCGGTCACATCAAAAAGATGGGCTGCTTCAGCTAAGGACATCCCACAGACGATCTGGCAGGCTAACTCGGTATGGGAGGTAGGATTTCCGGCTCGGAGGCGCGTCTTCGCAGCAAAGACGACACCTTGAGCCAATTGAGGATGGTAGGCGCCCGCAGCGTGGGCCAGGACGTCGATGGCCTGGCGCTCCACGCCGCCGGCATAGCCACAGGCCAGCCCAACACCACTCCACAAATCAGGCTGGCGAGCGGCGGGGAAAGCTGCAATAGTGACCGCAATGCGGGCCACATCAGCGCCTTTGACAAACCAGAGGCAACGCCCCAGGCCCTGATCAAACCCTCGGCAGGCATAGCCGCTGAGATGATCAGGGATCACTTGATTTTCAATATAGCGGGGCCAATTAAAATATCCTTCATGAAAGCCATACCCATCCAAGGCCAGCCATTTCACTACAGGGTCAAGCTGGTTCAGCCAGCTTTCGATCGAACGGCGCAGCCGGGCCAAGGCCCAACCTACCCCGACCTGAATCATATAAGCGTGGGGTGCGCCGGGACCAGCCAGGAAATCTCGCAGGTGATGTTGGCGCCAGGGGCTGAAGATATCTAGCAGGGTTAAGCCCATTGCTGCGCCTTCGTAGGCAAAGCCTTGAAACTCGGTCTCAATTTCAGCTAACTGGGCGGCGAGGGCCGTTGGTTTGGGATCGAGGAGAGCAGTATGATAGCCCTGGACAAAGATACGACCAATTTTTTCCAGGTGTTCCCGGATTTCGTCATGGCTCACCGCAAAGCCACGGCGAGAAACCGTAGTTTCCTCGAGGGAAATGCCGAAGATAAGTTTACGTAATTGTCCTAACATAGCTTCCTCGTTTCTGCCAAACCAAAAGACTCTCTGCTCAAGCCAGATAGGCCGAGACAGAGAGTCCTGGTTTGACAAAGCCGAAGAATCTATTACAATCTCAATCGACCTATCTGTATTCAGATGGGTTACACTAATAGCTAACCTGTGGCCCATCAAAGCATGCAGGTTAGCTAATTTTTTTGGCACTCACCCTTAAAGTAAAATATTGTCAGGACTCATCCATACTTACACGACCACCTCTACTTCAAATGGATAATGGACGTTTAGTCTGCCAATACATTACCTATGTCCTATATGCTAACCAGATTCGCACTGAATTTATGTAAGGAGGCTTACGATTCACCGTGTCACTCTGATCACTTTGTCACTCTGAGGTGGAGCGAAACGAAGCCGAAGAGTCTCATCCGCTGGTGAATTGGAGATTCTTCATCATTTCGTTCCTCACGCATGCGTGATAGATAGGTGAATAGCTACGGGTACTCAAATTCTGTGAAAGCAATTAGCGTTGAAGCCAAGTATGCTCAGCCAGTGGTGATCGACTTCTGGCTGGGCTTAAGCCAGCAGGGGTTACAGCAGTGCGAACGGGAGATGATCCGCCGCTATTTGCCCGCTCAAGGGGAACTGCTAGATGTGGGCTGTGGGCCGGGGCGGGCGGTGTTGGCCCTGGAACAAATGGGGTACCGGGTGAGTGGGATTGACCTGAGCCTGCCGATGTTGGCCGCCAGGCGTCATCTCTCCAGCGAGGCCCGTTTGAGCGGGGCAAATTTACTGGCCCTCCCTTTTGCCGACGAGTCCTTTGATGGGCTGATCATGTTTTTTGGCGCCCTGCAACATATCCCCGGTCGCCATAACCGCCGCCAGGCCATGGCTGGCATGGCCCGGGTGGTCAGGCCGGGGGGACGTTTGATTTTCGGGCTGGACAATATCGCCCCGGGCTTGATATGTTATGGCTACTGGCTGCGGGAAAAACTGCTGGGCCGAAATGGAAAGCCCCCCGGTCAAGGGGCAGCGGCGGGGACGGCGACCGATACCACCCTCTGGCGTCGCCGGACGCCCCCTTTGATCTGGCAGGCCCGGCGGCTGATACGCACCCTACGCTGGCGCACCTGGCCCGGCCTGGTTGATCTAACCCGCCGGCTATCCCCGCTTCCCGGCGGCGCCAAGCCCGGCGATACCCAGGTGGCCCAATTCAGCCTGCCCCCGACCCCCCAGACCACCTATTATCACCTCTACCGTGTCACTGAACTGATCGAAGATGCGGCCAGCGCGGGTTTGTGTCTGCTGGGTTACCACAGCGGCAGCGAACTAAGCGAAGGTGTCACCTACCCCCCTATAATTCGCCAGCAAGATAAGCAGCTCTTTTTTGCTTTTCAGAAGCCTCTGTAGCCCACCTTCTCGGAAGCTCGGCCAATATCTCTGCCTGCCGGGTGTTTTCAGGTGAAGTAGATAGGTTGTGCTGAAATCTGGGTTCAGCTTCCGGGAAGGTTAAGCGGAGTCGCCGTTGAACCGAAAACGATTTTCTGGTCTGATAAAGTCTTGTATTGCACCCCTTCCCACGCCCTGACTCTCTCTAACGACGAAATTGACTACAGGAATCTCTGATCAGAACTGATAAGCGACATTCATTGGAAACGATGCTATAATATTACTGTTATTATTCCATTAGGAGTTGAGACTAACCATGAGCGTGACGATCCAAATTTCGCCAGAAACTTATGAATTGCTGCAACGCCGGGCCAAAGAAGTTCAATCTACGCCGGAGCAAATTGCCGAGACAGCCATTCGTTTACAACTGGGCAATACGGTCCACATTGAGCAAAAGCAAACGCCATCCGGCCCACAAGCGTACCTGCGTGGGACTCGAGTGGCGGTACGTCATGTGGCCGCGTTCTTGAAGGCTGGTTATGCGGCTGAAGAAATTATGCATACAGGCCTACCGCACGTTCCCCCCGCCGCAATCTATGAAGCTATTGCCTATTACTATGACCATCAAACAGAAATCGAAGCGGAACTGACGGCTAATTCTCAAGAAGCCGTTCTACCCCAATTACGTGAAAAGTTATCATCAGAACAGTACGCTCGTCTCACAGGTCAGACAGCATGAGCNNGACTGGTTAACGTTGGGCAAGAAATTGGAGTAGATGTGTTGCTGGTGCAAACAAGACTTCCAGCTGGCACTGACGACGAAGAGGTGCTTACTTTCGCTGCCAGCCAGGAGCGCATCTTGCTCACCAGCAATGCTCAGGATTTCGCCCCTTTAGTCGCTGAATGGTTTCTGGCTGAACGTGAACATTGGGGCGTTATCATCGTGCCTGGACAAACGGATAAGAGTCTGTTAAGTCATTCTCTTAAAAACATTGTCCAGCAATATACTGCTGACTCATTCAAGAATACCTATCGTTTTATTCAAGAATTTGTCTGATTTATACACGGCTGACCTCCGCCAGAAAGCCCGCACCATCCTCTTCAGGGAATGTAACAGGCGTTTCCTCAACATAACGCATAAACTTCTTCAGGGCCGTCGCTTGCATCTCCTGATGTAAGGCAATTTCCTGGCGTAAATCTTCAATCGTGGCCGGCATAATGTGCTCCGGGGCTATATCTACTTCTATGAGTTCTGGCCCGAGCTTACGAAAGATGTTCCGCACCGTCTGAACTTGTAAAACGGTTTTCCCGGCTTCGTTTTGGTACACGTCAAGCACGATGCCGTGCCAGGAACGCAGCTTAATAATATCCCCGACTTTTGGTTTATAATTCATCTTGTCATCCCTTCCAAGCCACCGATTAAAGCCGGTTGGCTATTTTGAGCTTTCGGGAAGATTACCGAGGAGGCCGTTGGGACTGGGTCAGCCGCTGTTTGGTGGTGCGGAGTTGATCCAGGCCGCGTTTCAGGGTACGGCCTAGAGGGGAGTGGGGATTAATGATGCGGGTAATCTTCCAATCATTTAGCCCCAAGATCTCCCGTTCGAGCGGGTTCATCTGCGCCTGAACTTGGGGGGAGAGCATGACTTGTTGGTTGGTTTGCTGGCGGTGGTCAGCCCGGTTGTAGTGGCCCAGCAGGGCGCGGCGCTCGGTGTCGGTGGTGTTGGCCCCGCCGGTGTGCCAGCAGTGGCCATTCATCACCAGCACATCCCCCGCTTGGCCCTCGACGATGAGTTCATCCGGATGGGGTGCGTAAATATCGTCCATAGCTTCTTTAGGCACGGTGTTGCTGCGGTGGCTGCCCGGCACAATATGAGTCCCCCCGTTGGCTGCGGTAAAGTCGTCGAGCATCCAGATGACGGTCAGAGAATAAAACCCCTTTTTGTCCGGCTTGCCCCCGTAGTCGGTATCGGCGTGCCAGGGCATTTTGGGGTCGGTGTGGGGCGGAATCGCGCGGGCGTTCAGACTGCCCAGGCGAAACTTTGGCCCTAAGACGATTTCGATGGCCTCCAGAAGGAGGAGGTTCGTAAATAGGGGCTGGAATATCTCCCCTTTATTGATCAGATTGGCCAGCCGGCGCACGCCGGGTTCGATGATGACTTCATGGCCGGCCTGTTCCCCTTCTTCGAGCCACAGCTCCTCCAGCCGGGCCTTGAGGGCGGCAAGCTGTTCGTTTGACAAAACCCCCGGTAAGATGGTAAAACCGTCCTCGTTTAGTTGTTGGCGTTGGGTTTTGGTTAAGATGTTGTCCATCTTTAAACTCGCTTGATTGTAATAGGCCAGATTATACAGTCTCAAGGGGTAAAGCGGCAATTCCGCTATTGGGCGTAGCACCTTCCCGGAATCCTCCCTTCCCGGAAGCTTCGTCACCACCCCCATTGGCAAGGTGCTTGGAGATGAGCAGGAGCCATGCGTTCAAGTCTATTTGATGCTTCCGGGAAGGTTAGGCGAAGTCGAGGTTGGGACGCGAAACCTTCCCGGAAGCCTGAGGGTGGCTGATGGTTGTGGTTGTTTGCGGCCTGGCGAGGTAGGTGTTTGCTAAGGGCAGGTGTGAGCTTCCGGGAAGGTGGGGTTGCGATGCCTTCCCGGAAGCTTTGAATCCATCTACCCATGCAAGATAGCTGCGATTTGACAGATAGTGCTATGGAAGCCTATCCTAAGCTTCCGGGCAGGTTTCGATAAGGAGAAGATGATGCCTCATCGGGGAGATATTTTTGCACCAGGCAATGCTTACCACCTCTACAACCGTGGCCTGAACAAAGCCGATATCTTCACTGGCGCCGATAATTACCGTTTCTTGCTGGGTAAAGTGAAACGGTTGTTGAAAGAGATTCCGGCCACTGTCATTGCTTATTGCTTGATGCCCAACCACTATCACTTTGTCATGCGTCAAGAGGGTGAAACGCCGTTATCCCAATTCATCGGCCGGTTGTTCCAGAGCTATACCCAGGCCTATAACCGCCAGCAAAAGCGAACAGGTCCTCTGTTTGCCGGGCGATTTCGATGCGTTCACGTTGACTCGGAAGAATATTTGTTACATTTGTGTCGCTACGTTCATCTCAACCCTGTTGCGGCTGGCCTGGTGGCTCGACCCGAGGATTGGCCCTTTAGCAACTACCTGGAATGGATCGGCCGACGCGAGGGGACGTTGGTTGATCGTGCCTTAATCGGGGCATATTTTGATACCCCTGAAGCGTATATAGCCTTTGTTCAGGCTGAATTATCGGACCAGATGGCTAAGAAGTTGAAGCCATACCTCTTGGATGAGTGATGAGATATACTTCCCCGTAAACTGCACACTCCTCCCTTCCCGGAAGCTTCGCCGTCAGTTACGTTGGGCAGATACTTGAAATTTGATTGGAACCTTGAGGTGAAACCTGCTTAATACTTCCGGGAAGGTTAAACGAAATCGAGGTTGGGGCGCGAGACCTTCCCGGAAGCCTGAGGGTGGCTGATGGTTGTGGTTGGTTGTGGCCTGGCGAGCTAGGTGTTTGTTGAAGGTTGGTGTGAGCTTCCGGGAAGGGAGAGGACGGTCCGCCCTTCCCGGAAGTTGCGCCACCGCCCCCATTGGCAAGGTGCTTGGAGATGAGCAGGCTCCATAGTGTTGAAATCAACTCGCAGCTTCCGGGAAGGTTAGGCGAAGTCGAGGTTGGGGCGCGAGACCTTCCCGGAAGCCTGAAATTGGCTAAAATTTGTGGTTGTTTGCGGCCTGGCGAGATAGGTGTTTGCTGAGGGTGGGTGTGAGCTTCCGGGAAGGGAGAGGACAGTGAGCTTCCGGAAAGATGTTCGGCGTATTCATATCATTGGTGGGGCGGGGAGCGGTAAGACGACCCTGGCCAGGCTGTTGGCGGACCACCTGGGAACACAAGCCTATGATTTGGACGAGGTGGGGTATGAAGGGGGCGCAGGTCCTAAGCGCCCGCTGGATGTCCGGCTGGCCGACGTGCGCCGTATCGCGGCCCGGCCGAGTTGGGTGACCGAGGGGGCTTTTTTGTGGTGGGTAGATGATCTGGTCAAGACCGCCGACCTGATCATCTGGCTCGATCTGCCCTGGCGTATCGCCGCCTGGCGCATCGTGACCCGGCACCTCAAGCTGAGCCTGGCCGGGACCAATAAGCATAAAGGGATCCGCAAGCTGTTGGGGTTCCTATGGTGGACCCGGTCTTACTACACCACAACCACTGTCATCCCCCCTACCTCTCCCGACGATGACGGAGCCACCAATCGCGCGGCCACCGCCCTCTACCTGGCCCCTTACACCGACAGGCTGATTCACTGCCGGGCACCGGCTGAGGTGGCGGCTTTGAGGCGGGCTTGGGAGATTGGGTGAAAATAGACTTGTTCCTTTTTCAGGGAGGGGACAAAGGCCTCTTTCGAGTTTACCCGTTTTCACCAGAATGAACAAGCCCACGCAATACGGCCAGCAATTGTTCTATCGCTGGTCGGTCAGTTGGATCGTGGCTGCGGTAGGCCAGGCGGATAAGCCCTTGAGTGTCCACAATGAAAT
>JABAHQ010003125.1_pt3 | contig 17441 bp, 20 predicted proteins | sample 7062091 | NCBI WGS metagenome assembly JABAHQ01 (sample SAMN14534359, study PRJNA622989) | marine sediment metagenome | biome: marine biome [ENVO:00000428]; feature: marine pelagic biome [ENVO:01000023]; material: deep marine sediment [ENVO:00002113] | place: India: Gulf of Kutch | collected...
TGGCTTAAGGCGGCGCCCTGCTAAGGCGTTTGGGCCGAAAGGCTCTCGAGGGTTCGAATCCCTCCCCCTCCGCTCACGACGGCGGCGCCCGCACCCGCTCCGACGCGGCGCGGGACGTTCGGACAGGGATGGGTGTCCGAGTGGCTTAAGGAGCACGATTGGAAATCGTGTGGGGCGCAAGCCCTCGAGGGTTCGAATCCCTCCCTCTCCGCCAGCCCTGCTCGCGGTTCTGGCGGCCCTGGCCCTCCCGGCCGTACCCGCGGCCGCGGCGACCAGCCACCCCGAGGCCACCACCCTGGAACGGCCCGCCTCGCCGGCGGAGCTGGTCCGCATCCGGGTCCTCGACAAGGTGGAGGACCGCCGGGTGGTGATGACCCTGCCCCTGGGGGTCACGGTCCCCCTGCCCGATGTCCTCCACAGCATCCGGGTCACCCGCTACACCGCGGACTTCGCCCTGGCGAAGCCGCCGCGGCGGGATCCGGGGGAATCCGGCGAAACGGAGTCCCCGCAGGGCGATCCGACGGAATCGGCCCCCGCGAAGTCCGCAGCCGGCCCGGAAGCGGGAGAGGAAGCGGTGGAGCCCGTGCCTCGCGAGAACAGGCAGGCCAATCCGGCCGCTCACATCGTGCTTTTCCGGGAAGGCGAGCCCGTGGGGAAGAGCTGGATCTTCCAGCGGGCCCCCTACTTGTTCCAGCCTTCGAACATGCGCTATACTTTCGCCCTTCTCGGAGCCCGGGGCTCCGGGTAGCTCGCGACGCGCCCGTAGCTCAGCCGGATAGAGCAACTGACTACGAATCAGTAGGTCGGAGGTTCGAATCCTTCCGGGCGCGCCATCACTGCCGCCCGCCCCTCCGCCGGATCCAGGGCGCCGGCCATCCGGGCGGGCCCGGGGCCTGGCCGGCGCAGCCACCGGCCAGGCCCCCTCATTTTGTACCCCTAAACCGCCCCGGCGGCACCACGGTCCGAATAGCGTGACGTACCGCACCGAAGACCTGCGCATCGCCTCCATCCAGGAGGTCATCTCCCCCGCCGAGCTGCACCGCGAGATCCCCCTGTCCGGGCAGGGCACCGGAACGGTGCACGGCGCGCGGCAGACGATCCAGGGCATCCTCAAGGGGACCGATGACCGTCTGGTGGTCATCGTGGGCCCCTGCTCCATCCACGATCCCGGGACCGCCCTGGACTACGCCCGCCGCCTCCGGGGGAAGGCGGAGCGCCTGGCCGACGACCTGCTGGTGGTCATGCGGGTCTATTTCGAGAAACCCCGGACCACGGTGGGCTGGAAAGGCCTCATCAACGATCCCGGCCTGGACGAGAGCTTCCGCATCAACGACGGCCTGCGCATCTCCCGGCGTCTGCTGCGGGACCTGGCGGAGATGGGGGTGCCTGCCGCCACCGAGTTCCTGGAGCTGGTGGTACCCCAGTACATCGACGATCTGGTGGCCTGGGGGGCCATCGGCGCCCGCACCACGGAGAGCCAGGTCCACCGCCAGCTGGCCTCGGGGCTTTCCTGCCCGGTCGGGGTCAAGAACGGCACCGGCGGCAGCCTCCAGGTCGCCGTGGACGCCATCCGCTCGGCGGCCCACCCCCACCACTTCCTGTCCCTCACCAAGGAAGGGCACTCGGCCATCTTCACCACCACCGGCAACCCCGACTGTCACCTGATCCTGCGCGGCGGGCGCCGGGGGCCCAACTACGACGCCGCCAGCATCGACGACGCCGCCGGCCGGCTGGAGACGGCAGGCCTGCCCGCCCGGACGATGGTGGACTGCAGCCACGCCAACTCGGGCAAGTCCCCCGAGCGCCAGGGCGAGGTCTGCCGCGACCTGGCCGCCCGCATCGCCGACGGGGAGCGCCGCATCATGGGGCTGATGATGGAGAGCCATCTGGTGGCCGGCCGCCAGGACCTGAAGCCCGACCGTGAGCTCGCCTACGGCCAGAGCATCACCGACCCCTGCCTGGGCTGGGAAGAGACCGTGGAGCTCCTGGAGGAGCTGGCCGGGAGCGTCCGCCGCCGGCGCCAGCACTCCGCCGCCTGAGCCGCCTCTCCCCCGGCGGGGGATTCCCCCCGCCCGGCCCTTTCGCTATCCTCAAGGAACTTAGCCGCCTCCCCACCGTCGGGAAGACCCCGGGAGGAATCTCCATGATGCTCGGTGAGATCCAGGCCCACCGCCCGGCAGGGGCCCCCCGGGACGTCCGGCTGGTGGAGCTTGCCAGCCCCTCCCTGTACGCCATCAGCATCCCGCGGGCGGACATCCCCGGCGCCGCGGAGCTGGCGGAGCTGGCGGGACCGGGGATCTTTTTCCTGGTGGGCCCCGGCGCGCACGCAGGAAGCCGGCCCCGGGTATTCATCGGGGGCACCCAGGGCCTTGCCGGCCAGCTGGGAAGCCACGCCAGGGAGGCCCCCTTTCNNCGTGGCCGTTCCCCTGGAGCCACCCAGGGTCCCGCGCTTCCACAAGGAGCTGACCAAGCTGGTGCAGTTCCACTGCCACCGCCGGGCCGTGGAGGTTCGCCACCACGAGGTGATCAGCCCCGAGCCCACGGCGCCCTCGCTGGTTCCCGCCTTCGTGGATCGGGACCTGGGTACCAGCCGTGCCGCCATCCAGACCCTGCTTTTCGCCCTGGGCCACCCCGTGCTGGGCTCCCAGCTGCGGGTGGTGAGGTAGAAGCTAAACCGGCACCTCCTCCCAGCCCGAGCCGTACCGGCGCAGGTACCCGGTGGCACCGGCGGCGGTAAGGATGCACCACACCGCGAACAGCGCCCCCGGCAGGGCCGCCTCCGGCTCGAAGTGCGCCAGGGCCAGGGCCACTCCCAGTCCCGCGTTCTGCATGCCGATCTCGATGGCCAGGGTCATGCGGTGCCGGGCATCGAAGCGGTAGAGGCGCCCCAGGCCCCAGCCCGCGAGGTACCCCAGGGCGTTCAGCCCAGCCACCAGGGCCAGCACCCCGACACCCACCACCGCGATCCGGTCGGCGTTGGCCGCCATGGCGTAGGCGCAGATGAGGATGATGGCCAGGGCCGCCACCGCCGGGGCCGCCTCCTCGGCCCGGGCCCGCGCCCGCCCGAGCCGGAGGCGGACCAGCATGCCGGCGGCCAGGGGGGCCACCACCGTCAGCAGGATGGTCTGCATCATGGGCCAGAGGGGGATGGGCAGGAAGCGCCCCCCCAGCGTCTGCACCAGCCAGGGGGTGAGCAGGGGCGCGAGGAAGGTCGCCACGGTGGTGAGGGCCACCGAGAAGGCCACGGCCCCGCCGGCCAGGTAGACCATGACATTGCTGGCCATCGCTCCCGGGGCCGAGCCCACCACGATGAAGCCCAGGGCCAGGGCCGGAGAGCCGCTAGAGCGCTCCACCACCAGGGCAGCGGCAAAGGCCAGGGCCGGCATCACNNGCCCGATGCGCACCGGCCGGGTCCAGGCGTCCCGGGCCTCGTCCGGGTCCAGCACCAGGCCCAGGCAGAACATGGTGGCCGCGAACAGCCACAGGAACACCTCCGCGAAGACCAGGAAGGCGGGCGGATAGAGGAAGGCCGCCGCTGCCGCCGCCAGGGTGAGGGGGGCCAGGTTGCGGGAGATGAAGCCCAGCATGGCGCGTATCCTCGGGTCGGGGGACCCCAATGCTAAACCATGGACGCCGCACCGGCGATGGCCTACCATCGCTCCAAATCGTTTCCGTTTTGGACCCGAAAGCCCCCCGCATGGAGTCCCTGCTCGCCTTCCTCCGGCGCCTGCGCGACGCCGGTCGCGACCTCCTGCCCATCGTTGCCGTCATCGCCTTCTTCCAGGCGGTTGTCCTCCAGCAGATGCCTCCGTCTCCAATCGCCACGGTGGCCGGGCTGGTGGCCGTCATGCTGGGCCTGGCCCTGTTCCTGCAAGGTCTGCAGGTGGGGATCTTCCCGCTGGGAGAGAGCATGGCCAACCAGTTCGCCCGCAAGGGCTCGGTGGCGGGGCTGCTGGCCTTCGGCTTCCTGGTGGGCTTCGCCAGCACGGTCGCGGAGCCGGCCCTGATCAGCATCGCCGAGCGGGCCGAGATCATCAGCGAGGCCCGGCTGGACGCCCTGCACCTGCGGCTGACGGTGGCGCTGGCGGTGGGCCTGGCCCTGGTCGCGGGGATCCTGCGGATCCTGCTGGGCCACCCCCTGCACTACTACATCATCACCGGCTACCTGCTGGTTCTGGCGCTGACCTACTTCGCCCCCCGGGAGATCGTGGGCCTGGCATACGACTCCGGGGGAGTCACCACCTCTACCGTCACTGTGCCCCTGGTGGCGGCCCTCGGGGTGGGCCTCGCCTCCACCATCCGGGGCCGCAACCCCCTGATCGACGGCTTCGGCCTGATCGCCTTCGCCAGCCTGACCCCCATGATCTTCGTCCAGCTCTACGGGATCGGCGTCTACGCCCTGACCGAGCCCGCCGGCGCAGTGGCCGCCGGGACCAGCCTCGCGGGGCCGGGAGAGGTGGAGAGTCCCCTGTCGCTGTGGGCCATCGTGGACGGCCTGCTAGGGGTCCTCCGGGACGTCCTCCCCATCATCCTGGTCATCCTCGGGAGCCAATACCTCGCCATACGGCAGCCGCTCACCCACCCCAACCGGGTGATCGGCGGCTTCGCCATGGTCATCCTGGGGCTGTATGCCTTCATACTGGGGCTGGACCTGGGCCTGTTCCCGCTGGGACAGGCCATGGCGCTCCAGCTTACGGAGGGGACGGGATGGACGGCGATCTACGCCTTCGCCTTTCTGATCGGCTTCGCCACCACCATGGCCGAGCCGGCCCTGATCGCCGTGGCGTCGAAGGCCCAGCAGGTCAGCGAGGGCAGTCTCCGCCAGGGGACCCTGCGTCTGTTCGTGGCCGCCGGAGTGGGGGCCGGGATCACCCTGGGCTGTCACCGGATCATCGCCGGCGACCCCATTCACTACTACATCATGGCGGGCTACGCCGTGGTCATCGTCATGACCCCCCTCGCCCCCCGCTACCTGATCCCCATCGCCTACGATTCCGGCGGGGTGACCACCTCCACGGTCACCGTGCCCCTGGTGGCGGCCCTGGGCCTGGGCCTGGCCGAGAACATCGAGAGCCGGGATCCGCTTGTCGACGGGTTCGGCCTCATTGCGTTCGCTTCGCTGTTTCCCATGATTACCGTACTGGGCTATGGGCTGGTCCGGGAGCGAATTCTCCGGCGGCCCGGGGAGGAGAGACCATGAGATTTTCCGTGCTTTTGGCCGTTCTGCCCGAGGAGAAGGAGGAAAAGGCCATCGCCGCCGCCAAGCAGGCCGGGGCGGGCAGCGTGACCGTCCTGCGTGGACGGGGCCAGGGCCTGGAAGAGCAGAAGACCTTCCTCGGCCTCACCTACGAGGGCGCGGAATCGGTCCTGCTGTTCGTGCTGGAGCGGCGGCTGTCGGTGGAGGTGCTCAAGCACATGCAGACCGCGCTCGACCTGCCCCACTCCGACGGCTTCGCCTTCACCTTCCCCGTGGAGCACCTGGCGGGGATCACCTTCAAGGAGCTCTCCCACTTCGAGGAGAGCGTCAAGGAAGAGATCTGAGCCATGCTGGTAAAAGACCTGATGGTGATGGAAGCTGCGACCATCTCCCCCCTTGCCTCGGTGCGGGACGCTTTGACCACCATGGAAGAGCAGGGGGTGAAGTCCCTCGTCGCCGAGAAGCTGAGCCCGGACGACGCCTACGGCATCGTCACCTATACCGGGATCCTGCACGCCATCGTGGCCGAGGAGGGCGACATCGACCTGGCGAATGTCTACGACATCTACGTCAAGCCCGCTCTGTCGGTGTCCAAGGAGCTCAACGTCAAGTACGTGGCACGGATGATGATCCAGCAGGACGTCAAGCGCCTGCTGGTGGTGGACAACAACCGCCTGGAGGGCCTGATCTCCATGAGCGACATCGTCCACAACGTCCTGCGCATGGCCGATGCCGACCGGTAGCGCCCCGCCGGAAACGGGCTCCGAAAATCGGCATTCGGGTGACCAGCCGGCGTGATCCACCCCTTATTCGCCGGCCAGGAGCTCCAGGATGGGCCGCTTGAACTTTGCCGAATCCATCTCACGACCCCCCACGGCCTTGAGGGCAAGGCGGCCCTGGCGGTCCACCACGAAGGTGGCGGGCAGTCCGGGAGCCGGGTACCGCTCGATGACCTCGGCTGCGGGGTCGAGAAGGATGGGGAATTCCAGCTCCGCGGCGATCTCCCCCCGGGTAAAGGAGAACACCGTCTCCTCCCGCTCGCCGACATTGACGGCCAGCACCTCGAAATCCCGCCCCGCGAGCTCCGCGTAGAGCCGCTGCATGGAGGGCATCTCCTCCCGGCACGGCGGGCACCAGCTGGCCCAGAAGTTCACCAGCACCACCTTCCCGCGCAGATCGGACAGGGTGTGGCTCCCGCCGTCGAGCCCCTTGAGGGTGAAATCCGGGGCCTGCGGCCGGTCCGTCACCGGCCGGGGACCCGCGTCCTCCATTCCGGACGCTGTCCCGGTGGCCGCCATCAAGACCAGGCTTAGGCACAGGACGCCAAGAAATCGCCTCCGGCTCACAGAGACCTCCCCGTGCTCAGTTGTTGGCTGCGCCGGCCGGCGGGCAGCGCAGCCCTTTCAGCACCGCCCTTTCGCGGTCGCCGTCGCGGGCCCACCGGGCCACCAGATCGAAGCGATGTCCCGGCTCCAGGCCCACCGATAGCATCCCCATGACCCAATCATCCCCGGCGAAGGTCGCGGAAGGAGGGAACAGCGCCCAGTCGAAGGCGGCCCGAGCCCCGCGGGAAATTCCCATCTCCCGCCACAGGTCGTCCCAGGCCGACTCCCGGGGGATCTTGCGAACCTCCCCGTCCACCCGGACCCGCCAGTCCGCCAGCCGATAACGCAAGGAGCCCCGCACCTTGTTGCGCAGGGTCAGGGCAAGGACGCAGCTCTCCGCGAACTGCCGGGCGGCGCCATCGGGGAAGCCCCGACCCAGGAAGAAGGCACGGGTCTGGGCCGGCAGGCGTCCGGCCACCTTCAGGGACGCGCCCTCCCCCTGCCACCTCCAGACCGGTACCCCGGTTTCGGGGTCCTCGGTCCGCTCCACTTCGGCCCCGGCGGCCGGAAAGACAAGGACGAGCAGAAGGGGAACAGCCCGAGCCCTTAAACAGCTATGCTTCGCCACACGCACTCCCAGGTGTCGGAAAGGGATTCGGTGAGAGGCTGGTGGAGAGCCCCTTCCAGCCGAAGCTGGACCAGGCGGACGGGCATGCCCAGCAGGGCGGCCGTGGCCAGCACCTCGTCCATGGGCCGGATCTCCCCGGCCGCCATGCCTTCGGCGATGATGCCCTTGATCAGCTCGAAGGGCTGCGAGGAGCAGATCGGCTTCTCCCGGGGCAGTACCTCCCGGTGCTTGAAATACAGGACGTACTCCATGACCTCCGGGGCGGCCTCGGTGGTCTCGAACAGACGCCGGACGACATGGTAGCAACGGTCCCGGGCCGTGGCGTAGCCGTCGTAGACGGCCCGGATATCGCTCTGGACGAATGCCAGGGTTTCGTAGAAGAGCTCGCGGGCGATCTCTTCCTTGCCGCTGAAGTGGTGATAGATGGAGCCGATGGAGAGGCCGCTGGCGCAGCGGATGTCCTGGATGGAGGTGTTGAAGTAGCCGTGCTGGGTAAAAAGCTGGCGGGCCGCCTCCAGGATCCGCTGCCGGGCTCCCTCGGCGGCTTCCCCGGGAGTGCCCGCCCTGGCAGCGATTCCCTCGCCCATGGCGATGCGACCCTTGGGTGACCGAATACCCGTTCTAGGCTAGGCCAGGGTCCGGGGGGTGTCAATCAAGCCCGCTCCCGGGAAAGCGCCCCCCGCAGCCCGGAGCGCAGGTGCAGGCCGTGGCTGCCCAGGAATTCCCGGGTCGGCGATACGCAGCGCTCCGCCAGCCGGGCACGCTGGAGGCTTCGCCGGACCGCCCGGGCCAGGGCCCGGGGCTCCGGAAGACCGGCGGCGGCGTAGACCACCGGCGGGGGATAGAAGCACTGCACGACGAACTGCCGGAAGACCTGAGCCACCAGGACCTCGAGGGCCCGGCGCCGGGGTCCGGAGAGACCGTCCAGCCTCTCCCCCGCCTGCTTGCGGGCGTAGGCGATGTGCCGGGCCTCCTCGCGGCGGTGGATGTCGGCCACCTGGCGGACCGCCGCCGGAAGGCGCTCGTCCCGGTACAGGGCCCGGCTGATCTGGTCGGGAACCGCCTCCCCGATCAGAATGGTGATCCAGAAGCCCGCCGAGTCGAACGGCGCCAGACGGGCGAATGCGGTCGCCGCACGAGGACGCGGGATCCGATCGCCAAGCCCGGGCAGGCCGCTGCGCCGGATCATCTCCACGAACATGAGACTGTGACCGGCCTCCTCCCGGAGCTCGTGAAGCTGGTAGGCCAGATCTCCACAACCTTCCCCGGCTCCCCGACTGATACGAGTGGCCAGGCGCTGCATGAGCAGGCCCTCCAGCCAGAGCCCAAGCTCCAGGAAGACCACGAGCTCATAATGGCTCAGGCGTTGGCGTTGTCCGAGGTCCAGGGCCTCCCATTCGGGCAGCCCGTACAGGGAGACCAGCTCGTCGGGCATCCAGGGCAGGGCCCGATCCAGGGTTTCCCACGCAACCCGCGCCAGCGGATCCCGGTAATCGGCGCTGCGGGCGGCGAGCCGCTCGGGGAGGGAAGGCAGGGGGGTGATCGCGGTCATGAGCGGAGCTAGTCGCGGCGGGATGGGTGGCAGAGCTCCCAGCAAAGATCGATGCAGTTTGCCACGGAATAGTTGGATCGCCAATGCAGCTGCTCCCGGGCCCGGGAGCAATCCAGTACCAGGGGATAGCGGAGTCCACCGAGCCATCCGGGGTCTCCGAAACGCCCGGAAAACTGCCAGAGGAGCCGGTGGATGGTCCGGGCCAGACCGTAGGGAAGACCAACGGGAACACGGTGGTGGCGGGCCACCAGCTCGGGCCAGGGCAGGGGGCGGTAGCCCGCGATATTGAATATTCCCGGCAGCCTGCGGGCCAGAGCCACCAGAATGGCATCCACCGCGTCGTCCTCCCACAGGCACTGCACCAGCGGTCCCCCCGGGGCGCCGCGGATATAGATCCGACTGCGAGCGATGCGGTTCAGCAAGGGCTGCGCGCTGCGGCCCACCACGGCATGCAGCCGCAGGCGGGTGATTGCCGGGGGCCCGGCCTCCCGTTCGAAGCTGTCCAGCCAGAACTCAACCGCCGCCTTGTCCTCGCTATAGCCAAACCCGGGAACGGGCCGTCGGGGGGCCTGCTCGGTAAGGGGAACCGGATTGTCGGGCCAGGTTCCGTAAACCGCGGCGCTGGAGGTGTAGATCACCTGGCGCACTCCGGCCTCCCGGGCGGCCTTGAACAGATTGCGGCTGCCCTCCAGGTTGATGGACCGCATCAGATTGCGCTCCTTGCGCCGACGGCCCAGGGAGGAGCCCAGCACCACGAAGGCAAGGTGGATCACCACTTCCACCCCGACCAGGTACTCCTGAAGCCGGCGGTCCCGGATATCCAGCCGCAACCCCTGGAAGCGGGGATGGGGATAGACCATCGGACTCCAGTCCAGGCCGATGACCTCCTCCACCCCGGGCCACTCCAGGAGCCGGGGCAGCAGGGGCTGGGCCAGATGGGAATTGACGCCGGTGACCAGGACGCGCATGCCGGGGGCTCAGGCCGCGGTTCCGAAGCGGGGCAGAACGTGGCGGGCCAGGGTCTCCAGGGATTCCCGGACGACCCCGGTGGGCAGGGCCCCCGCGCCAACAGCGCACAGCAGACGATCCACCCCGGCGCTCCGGAACTTATCGAGCTTCCGGGCACACTCGTCGGGGTCGCCGACCACCACCATGCCCATGGCCTCCAGGAGGGGCAGGCGCACCGACCGCTTGAGCAGAGGCTGCAGGCGGCCGAGCTTCTGGTAGTAGTCGTAGCTCTCGCGGAAGCGCTCCAGAACCGGCCGGGTCTGGCGCAGCAGGCGCTCGTAGTACCAGGTGAAGGGCTCCCGGGCCAGGGCCCGGGCACGGGTCCCGTCCTCCAGGCACAGCACCCCGACGGTCATGCCGAACCCGGGATTGGCCCCGGGCGGGGCGGAGGTGCCCTGGTGCTCGGCCCAGGCCCGGCGGTATTCCCGCAGGTCCTGCCGGACCAGGAGCCAGGGCTTGAAGGGCCCGGCCAAGGCCCCCAGCCCCTCGCGGGCGGCCCAAGTGAAGGTCTCCGGGGAGACCGCCGCCGTCCACAAGGGCGGGTGGGGGACCTGGACCACCCGCGGCAGGATCTCGATATCGGCAAGGTCGTAGTGCTCGCCACGGAAGCTCACGGTCCCTCCTGCGAAGGCCCGCCGCAGCACGGCGAGGGATTCGTCAACGAGGCCCCGGCTGTCCTCCATCCTCGCCCCGAAGACGGCGTACTCCCGGGGCGAGAAGCCCCGGCCGATGCCAAGCTCCACCCGGCCGCCGGAAAGGATATCCAGGGTGGCGGCGCGCTCGGCCACCCGCACCGCGTGGTGGCACGGCAGCACCACCACCCCGTGCCCGAGCCGGATGGAGCGGGTGCGCTGGCTGGCGGCGGCCAGGAACAGCTCGGGGGCGGAGGAATGCGAGTATTCCCGCATGAAGTGATGCTCCACCAGCCAGGCGGTGCTGAAGCCCAGCTCGTCGGCCAGCGCGATCTCCTCCAGGGTTTCCCGGAAAACATCCGCTTCCTCCCGTTCGCCCTGGTCGGGAACCGCAAGCTCGAAAAAAAGATCGAAATCCATCCGGTGAACTATCCCGGTGCACGGCGGATTCGTTAAGATTCCACCGGATTCTACCGCAGGCGGGGGGAAGGCTTCAGGGGTATACGCACGGTTTTTCCCTTGAAGCCTCACAGCTTGAGCCCCTTTCTCGGGAGCATGGTGCCATGGCGGAGGATCTGGATCACCGCAGCGTCCGGCAGAGCATGACCTTCGACCCCACCCGGGTGGCGGAGATCCGCGAACGCTGGACCCGGCTCATGGAGCTGGCGGTCTGGGGGGACCTGCGAGCCGAGGAGATCGGAGGCCTGCCCCAGCTCCGCAAGCGCATGCTGGCGCTTGGGGAGAAGGTCCGCTCCCTTTTCAACGACCGTTCCTGGATCCCCCGGCCCCGTGAGCAGGTCAGGAGCGTGCTCACCGCCAGCCTGGACGTCCGGGACAAGCTCCAGGCGGCCGAGAAGGAGCTGGACCGGCTCGGGGGAGGCAAGGACCTGGAGCGGGTCCAAAGCGAATTCGACGCCCTGCGGAAGGAGCTCCTGGCGCTCATGGAGAGCCACGAGGCCCTGTGGCGGGACCTGTTGAACCGCCTCTACGACGGTTACGATAAACAGGAGAGCACTCGCGAAAGGGGCGACCCCCAAGCCTGAAATCCCGCCGCCGGCCGCGGGTACGGCGGTTTCCGGAACCGAGGATTGCCATGCAAGCGGTTGTCATGCCCGCGCCCGGGGGACCGGATGTCCTGGAGCTGCGCGACGTTCCCGCGCCCCCTATCCGGGCTGACCGGGACCTGCTGGTCCGGCTCAAGGCCGCCGGCCTCAACCCGGTGGACACCAAGCTGCGCGGCAACGGAACCTACGGGGGCGAGGAGCCCGCCATCCTCGGCTGCGACGGCGCAGGGGTGGTGGAGGCCGCCGGCGACGCCTGCTCTCGGTTCCGCCCCGGGGACGAGGTCTACTTCTTCAACGGCGGCATCGGAACAGCGCCCGGCAACTACGCCCAGTACACGATGGTGGACGAGCGCTGGGCCGCTGCCAAGCCGCAGAACCTATCCTTCGCGGAGGCGGCGGCGGTGCCCCTGGCGGTCATCACTGCCTGGGAGTCCCTGTTCGACCGGGGTCAGCTCCGCTCGGGGGAGCGGACGCTTATCCACGCCGGCGCCGGGGGGGTGGGCCATCTGGCGATCCAGCTGGCCCGGGACGCCGGCGCCGAGGTGTGCACCACCGTGGGCTCGGAGGCGAAGGCGGAGATGGTCCAGAGCCTGGGCATCGNNCATCGAGCACACCATTCCTTACCGGGAGGTTGATTTCGTGGAGGCGGTCCTCGCCTGCTCAGGGGGGTCCGGGGCGGATCTGGCCTTCGATACGGTGGGCCCTTCGGTGCTGGAGGCAAGCTTTCCCGCCGTGCGCTTCTTCGGCCGGACGGTGACCCTGCTGGATCCCAAGGGGGTGAGCTTCAAGCAGGCCCGGCTGCGGAACCTGACCGTTGCCCTGGAGCTAATGCTGTCCCCGATGTTTTTCGGTCTCCCCGAGGCCCGTACCCACCAGACCGAGATCCTGGAGTACGCGGCCCGGATGGTCGACGACGGCCGGCTGCGGGTCCACCTGAGCCGGACCTTTCCGCTGGCCGAGGCGGCCGAGGCCCACAGGCTGCTGGAGGAGGGCCATGCCACCGGCAAGCTGGCCCTGACCATCTGACCGGCCGGTGAACGCCCCGGGATGCACACCCGGGCTCAACCCGCAGGGACCCATGGCCGAAACCCCCGAACTGCTGGCCCCCGGCACCCTTTGGGAGCGCCTTCGCGCGCAGACCGCCCATGCCCTGGAAACCGGGTCCCTCAAGCCCATCCCGACCCAGTCCGTGATGGTCTCGGATGGGGGCATGGACTTCCAGGTGCGCATCGCCCCAAGCCTGGAAGAGAAGATCCGGGAGAACCGGGAACAGCGCGCACGCGCGGCCATCGGCCAGGATGCCGACCCCTTCCGTCCCCCCGAGCCGGATCTGTTCGTGGGCTATCTCACCCCAGCCCATTTCGGACTTCTCAACAAATTTCCGGTGCTCCACCATCACCTCCTGCTGGTCACCCATGTCTACGAGGACCAGCTCACTCCCCTCCGGCAGATGGACTTCGGGGCTCTACACGCAGCGCTCACCGAGATCCCAGGCCTGGGCTTCTACAACGCCGGGCGCACGGCCGGGGCAAGCCAGCCCCACAAGCATCTCCAGCTCGTACCCCTGCCCCTGGATGGNNTGGCACGGACCCCCATCTCCCCATCGAGCGTTTGCTCCATCCGGAGGCGCTCACCAACGACCCCGGGCGCAGCCCGGACATCCCCTTCCCGCACGCGGCCTGCCGGGTGGACTTCGCCGCCGACGGCGCAGCCGGGCTGTTTGCCCGCTTCCTCCGCCTGGTCCAGGAGCTGGACCTGGAGCACCACGGCGCCACCTACAATCTCCTGGTCACCCGGGAGTGGATGCTGCTGGTCCCGCGCACCCGGGAGCGGTTCGAGGGAGTGATGATCAACGCACTGGGCTTCGCGGGGGGCTTCCTCGTGCGCCACGAGCGGGATCTGGCCCTGCTCCGCCGGATCGGGCCAATGCGCGTGCTGCAGGGGGTGAGCGGGGCTCTGGAGGAGGCCGGATAGGGGTGGGAGCGGGACTTTTCCTACACCACGGCCTCCGCGAGGAGGCCGGGCCTCCCGGGCTGGACCACTCGGGCCCACTCCTGCGACCGGGGCCGATCGAAGCGGAACCGTACCCAGTCGTCGGCAGCGGCGATCTCCCCGTGGGCCTCTTCCCATCCCCCTTCCCGGACCGTCCCGTCCATCCACTCGAACAGGTTGTGCAGGGCTGCGGCCATCGAGCCCCGCCGGCCGAAGTCGAGACCCCGGGCGAGCCAGGTGGCACGGGCGGGGGCAACCCCTTCCCAGCCGAGCCGGAGGAGATGGGCGGTCAGGGTGGAGCGCAGGAGACCGTCACCCACGTCCGCTCGAAGGGCGGCCAAACGCTCGCAGTCCGGCAGACGATCCGCAGGAAGCCGCTCAGCCAAGAAGACAGGTAGCAGCGAATCCAGCCGCTCGCCCCGGCTTCCTGTTACCAGCAGATCCTCGTCCACCATGTGCTGGAGCAGTGGGGCAGGGTCCACCCCCGTGCGGCCCGCCAGCTGGACCATCGCCTTTGCCCGGGACCGATGGCTGGTGAAGGGGAACCCGGGGATCCAGTGATCGAGCAGGGCGTGGATCAGGGCCCAATCAGGCCCCCAGCCCGCCTCACCGGGGGTAGCGCTCCTCAGGCTCGGCTCCTCCATGGCCGGATCCAGCCGCCACCCGCGGGTCCCGGAAGCATCGCTCCATGATGCCCGGTAGGTGGCCTCCACGGTCACCACACCCTTTTTGATCCTGCCCATGGACGATTCCCTTTCCGGACCGCGCTGGACGTATCCCCGCGTACCGCTGACGGCGCCCGGAAGGGCTCCTCGCGGGGATCCGGTGTCGGTCCCCAAATCTCCGGGACACAGCCGACACTTTCTCCCCGCAACAAGGCTGCTCCTTCCCGACCGGGCCGTTGCGGCACGGGTTCCGCCACGGGATCAAGACCTTGGTCCCTCCCCTGCGGAGACAGTTGCCTGCCCGTATGTCCAAGGTAGCCGGCCCAGGGGAATGGACATATCAGGCCGCTTCCCCACGCCGATGGGGCTTACCCCTATCGGAAAACGCTTGCCATTGAGGAGCTTGGGCCTATTAGGACAAGCGGACGTTTCACTCGCCGCTCCCCGGCTCCGGCCGGGGGAGGGAGAATCCGCCAGGAGCCGGTAAAAGCCAAAATCCGGACTGGCTCCGGGGGAAGGGGAAGGTGGGTCAGCGGAAAAGCGGGGGTTTTCCCTGTCGATACGGGCAGCTCCCGGGCCCTCTACGGGGTAAGGGCGGGGCCCGCCGCTCGGCCGCGTGCAGCAACGGTTATCCGCCACCGGGTCAGGGCTCCTCCGGGGCCCAGACCAGACTGAGCAGGACATCTCCTCCAGCCGGCCCAGGGCCGGACAATCGGGACAGCCCGCAGGAGTGGGCGGATTGGGGCATCGGTAGCACTTGCGGACCTGGGCCTCAGCGGCATCCACAGCGGCGATGAGGGCCTGGGCGACGTTCCGCAGGGCCTCCGGATTCGTCAGGAGGTGGTGGACCCTCCGGCCCGCCTGGTCCCCGTTGTCACTCGCGTTGCGATTCTCCATGGGTCGGCCTAGGATAGGCCGACCGTCCGGAATGGGCGTAAACCCAGACGGCCTCCCCCACGACCAGGAGCGGCACATGAAAAAGGTGATCGCTGCGGGCGTCGCCCTGCTGGCAGCAGCCGGGGCAGCAGCCCCCTATTTCTCCGGTATGCGGGCCGAATCCGTCTTCCGGAAAAACCTGGATGCCATCTCCGAGCATCCCCAGCTCGACATGGAGGTGGTCCGGTACCAGCGCTCCTGGCTCGGCGCGGAGGCCCAAACGAAGCTGAAGCTGAACCTGGAGATGGAGGCATATTCGGATACGGAGCTTGAGTGGCTCGCTCCCGGGGAGCCCCTTATCCTCGGCCTGCGCCACAGCATAAGCCACGGGCCCACACCCGCCACCCCCGCTCTGGCCGAGGTGGTGACCACCCCGATAGTGCCCGAAGAGCATCGCGAGGCCTTCGCCCATTACTTCGGGGACAAGGCTCCGATGACCCTGGAGCTGCGCATCGGGCTCACTGGCGGACAGCACCTGACCCTCTCCTCCCCTCCCTTCCATGGGCCGTCGCTGGAGAACCCCGAGGCCCAAATCCGCTGGCAGGGCCTGAAGGGAACGGCCGATATCGCAAGGGGAGGCGACAGCGCGACCTTCCATCTGGAAGCCCCGGGCCTCGACGTCACCGGCGAGAAGGCCAACTTTACCCTGAATCGGGTAAGCATCGATTCCGACCTCCACCGGCAGGCCGGGGATCTCTGGCTGGGAGAAACCGAGCTCGTCGCTGAAGGCGCACAAATCGACGAGCGGACAGCCGAGGACGGCGATCCCGATCATGCCGTTCTGCGCGGCCTGAGGATCCGCCAGCACATCTCTCGGGAGAATGACGCCGAACTTCTCCGTCTACAGGGAAGCTGGGAGCTCGACCAAGCCACCATCGACGAGCAAGCCCTGCGTGACGCCACGCTCGCCCTGGAGCTGAGGCACCTGGACGCCGAGGTTTCCCAGGAATTCAAGCGCCGATTCGAGGATCTCCAAAGACAGGCCCTCCCCCAGGAGGAGATGGCCAACCGCACCCTGGTCCTCGTTCAGGAGCTTCTCCCCCGATTCCTGGAGCGCTCCCCCGAGATGGCAATCACCGACCTCTCCTTCGATGCCCCCCAGGGGGAATTCCAGGGCAGCGCTCGGGCCCGGTTCGATGCCGGGGAGGAGAGCGTCGAGGAGGCCTTTGCCAATCCCGCCCTGCTTCTTCAGCGGGTAACCGCCCACGCCGAAGCCCGCATGGCCAAGCCCCTGCTGACCTTCCTTCTGCAGACCGCGGCCGAAAAAAAGGCTGCAAAGATGGCGGGCCCGGATACACCACCCGAGCAGGTGAAGCAGATGGCCAACCGCATTGTCCGAACCCAGCTGAACATCGCCCAGGCCATGGGCTTCCTGGTGGCGGACGGCGACCATTTCACCACCGCGGCGGACTGGGAAAAGGGCCGGATCACCATCAACGGCAAGCCGCTCGGCCTAAGCCAGGGGATGGGCCCCGGCGGCGGTGGCGCGACCCCTCCCGGGGCGCCGGGGATGCCGTAGGTCCCCACCTGCCGGAGCCCGCTTCAGCAGGCGATGGGTTTCCCGGCCAACGGCAATCGCCCCGCCACTAAACCTCTACGGGCTGTGCCACTTGCAAGGCGCTGTACCCGGTTTAGTGGCGGTGCTCCTACAGGGCCGGGATTCGGCGCAGGCGCTCGCCCACCCTTGCCCCCAGCACCAGCAGCGCCGGGGTAACCACCAGGGTGAGCACCGTGGCGAAGGTCAATCCGCCGGCGATGGAGGTGGCGAGCTGGACCCACCACTGGGTGGACGGCGAGCCCACCTCCACGCTCCGGTGGAGGATGTCCAGGCTCACCTCCAGCACCATGGGCAGCAGGCCGAGCACGGTGGTGGCCGCGGTCAGCACCACCGGGCGCAGGCGGACGCTGCCGGCGCGCACCGCCGCCCGGGCGGGCGGTTCCCCCAGGCCGCGATACTCGTTGTAGGTGTCTATGAGCACGATGTTGTTGTTCACCACCACCCCCGCCAGGGCGATCATGCCCACCCCGCTCATCACCACCGAGAACGGCTCGCCCCGGACGAGCAGGCCCAGCAGCAGGCCGGCGCTGGAGAGGACAATGGCCGACAGCACCAGAACCGCCTGGTACAGGCTGTTGAACTGGGTGATCAGGATCAGGGCCATGAGGAAGACGGCCAGGGCGAAGGCCTGCTGCAGGAAGGCGGCCGCCTCCCGGCGGTCCTCGTCCTCCCCGGCCACCCGCAGGCCCACCCCGGGCGGCAGTCCCCCATGGTCCAGCGCCGCCTGCAGGGCGGCCACCCGCTCCGCCACCAGCTCGCCCGGGGCCACGTCGGCGGAGACGGTGCGCATCCGCCGGGCGTCCTTGCGCTCGATGGTGCCCACCTTGGGCGCCGGCTCCAGGCTCACGAAGTTGTCGATGGGCACCTGGCCTGCCTCCGTGGGC
>JABAHQ010001599.1_pt3 | contig 17433 bp, 14 predicted proteins | sample 7062091 | NCBI WGS metagenome assembly JABAHQ01 (sample SAMN14534359, study PRJNA622989) | marine sediment metagenome | biome: marine biome [ENVO:00000428]; feature: marine pelagic biome [ENVO:01000023]; material: deep marine sediment [ENVO:00002113] | place: India: Gulf of Kutch | collected...
CCGGAAACACCTGCGGGACCTGGACCGAATCGGCATCTATCCCGCCAGCCATTACGTCACCCCCCGGGAACCCTTGCAACGCGCCATCCAGGCTATCCGGGAAGAATTGCTGGAACAAATCCATTCATTCGAAAGCCGCAACCTGCTGGTGGAAGCCCAACGAATCGAACAGCGAACCATGTTCGATCTGGAAATGATCAAGGAAATGGGATATTGCCAGGGCATCGAAAACTACTCGCGTCATCTCATGGGCCGCAAACCCGGGGAGCCTCCCCCCACGCTGCTCGATTACTTTCCCCAAGACGCCCTGTTTATCATCGACGAAAGCCACGTCACGCTGCCGCAATTACGGGGCATGTATAACGGCGACCGCTCTCGCAAAGAGACGCTCGTGCGGTACGGTTTCCGCCTGCCTTCGGCGCTGGACAACCGACCCCTCAAGTTTGAGGAATTCGAAACACGCGTCCAAAATTTGATTTATGTTTCCGCCACTCCGGGCCCGTACGAGATCGAAAACTCCCAGGGACACGTGGCGGAACTGATCGCCCGTCCGACGGGTCTGGTGGACCCGGAAATCGCCATCCAGCCCGTGTCCGGGCAGGTGGACCACCTCTACCAGGAGATCCGCGACCGCTCGGAACGCAACGAACGCACCCTGATCACCACCTTGACCAAACGGTTCGCCGAAGATCTGACCGAGCACTACACGGAGATGGGGCTCAGGGTCAAATACCTGCATTCGGACATCGCCACGCTGGAACGCAGCCAGATCATCCGCGAACTTCGCCTGGGCGAATTCGATGCGCTGATCGGGATCAACCTGTTGCGGGAAGGGCTGGACATCCCGGAGGTGTCGCTGGTCGCCATCCTGGACGCGGACAAGGAAGGGTTCCTGCGGTCCACCACCTCGCTGATTCAGACGTCGGGCCGGGCGGCCCGGAATCTCGGAGGTAAAGTCATCCTGTACGCCGACACCGTGACTCCGTCCATGAGAAACGCCATCGACGAAATGAATCGGCGCCGGGACATCCAACTCGAGTTCAACAAAACCCATGGAATCACCCCGGCCTCGATCCAGAAATCCATTGGCGAGGCCCTGGTCCAGAAGGAAAAATTCGCGGCCGTCCCCCTGGTGGCGGAGGAGGAGGAGGAATACCTCTCCAGCGAAAATGTGGTGGAACGGATCGGCAAGTTGGAGAAAGAGATGTTCGCCGCCGCCCGAGACCTGGAGTTCGAAAAAGCGGCCGAACTGCGGGACCGCATCGCCAAGCTGAAAACCAAAGACCTGTTGCTTACAGTTTAGCCCGGTGCCGTTCCCCGGAGCGCCGGTCGATCACCCGGCTTTCGATAAACTTGCGGAGGATCTCCTTGTTCGCTTCCGAAACCCGCACAAACTGCAAGCCTGTCACAAACGGCTCCCTTACGATTTGGGGGTTTTTGCGGATATTGCGAACCACCGCTTCCAGGTTTTCCAGGTTTCCGGTCGGCAGATTCGTTTTGATGTGAACCAGGCTGTCTTTGGGGATCGGCTTGGAATGCGTGAACAACAGACCCGAGAGGCTGAGATCTCGAATGGTTCCATTTTCGGTGAACCCGGCTCCGGCAATATCGTAGGTGTACGAAAGGGGGAAGTTGGATTTGAACCGTTCGTTTTTCCTCAGGTTGTACATCTCAAAGGTTTTGGGATATTCGATGATCAGAAGGGTCACGACCTGGGCGAGGGCGTAAATGACGGTGGATCGGAAGGAGACGAACATCCCGTTTCGGATAAAATTAATCGAACATCCCGTCTGGGCGGCGACCCGGAAATGTTCTCCGTTCACCGTGGGCAGGTCGGTGATGATGTATTTTTGAGGCAGCCAACCGCGAATCGCCACGCTGTGTTCTTCCCCACGCAGGATGGCGGTGGCTTTTTGTCCCAGAATCAGCGGTAATTCTTTACTCATTTTCTTGGAGGGTGTTGAAAGATCCCGGTCGATCCTTTCCGATGAAGGATGAATCCAGGGGATAATATTTGAAATAAGTGCGAATGATTTCCCGGGCGATCGGCGCGGCCGCGGTGCCTCCATGGCCCCCGTGTTCTACAAGAACGGCCACTGCGATCTCGGGTTTTTTAAAAGGGGCATAGGCCAAAAACCAAGCGTGGTCCCGGTACTGGTAAGGCACCTCTTCCTCGGGCTCGACGTCCTGAGTCACCCGGATATGGACGACCTGCGCGGTTCCCGTTTTCCCCGAAACCGGGATGTCTTCCAGGCGGGCCCGCCGGCCAGTGCCCTTGCGTCCGTTGACCACATCCAACAACGCCGTTTGGATGAGTTCCAGGTGTTCGGGGTCCACATCGATCCGGCGGACAATATGGGGGAAAAACTCTTTGATGACTTTCCCGGAAGGGTGCTGGATTCTTTTCACCAGGTGGGGTCGGAGCAGCATTCCCCCGTTGGCCAGCGAAGCCATCAGGTTGACCTGCTGGATGGGCGTCACCAGGTTATACCCCTGTCCGATGGAGGCCGAGATGGTTTCCCCAGGCAGCCAGGGCTCTTTTTTCTTTTTCCGTTTCCATTCCCGGGAGGGGATCAAGCCGGCTTTTTCGCCGCTGAGCCGAATCCCCGTGTAATCGCCCAAACCGAACTCGAGCGCGTACTTGTTGATCGTATCGATGCCCAACCGGTGTCCCAGGGTGTAAAAATACACATCGCAGGATTGGACCAGGGCGTCATGAAGGTTCATCGCCCCGTGCCCTCCCCGTTTCCAGCACCGGTAGATGCCCCGGCCCAAGCGAAAATGCCCGGGACAATAAATCGAGGTTTCGGGAGTGATGATTTCTTCCTCCAGCCCGGCCAAGGCCACCACCATTTTGTAGGTGGACCCCGGCGGATACAACCCGTTGATCACCCGGTTCTGGAGCGGATGCAGCTCGTCCCTCACCAACTCCCGCCACTTCTCCCGGGAAATTCCAGCGGCAAACAAGTTGGCATCGAAGGACGGTTTGCTGATCACGGCAATGATTTCCCCCGTATGGACTTTCATCACCACCGCCGAACCGTTGAGAGGTTTCTCGGGGGTTCCTTCCATCAACCGTTCCAGAGCTTTTTGGACTCGCACGTCCAGCGTCAAGACCAGGTCATCCCCGCTTTCCGGAGGGAGTTTCCGCAGGGTTTTCAGTTCCCGTCCCGAAACATCGACCTCGACTTCCTTGTACCCTTTTTCGCCCTGGAGCATCGATTCATAAATGAATTCCAAGCCGTCCTTTCCCACCATGTCGCCGAGGCGGTAACTGGATCCCTTCAATTTTTCCAGGCGGTCCTTGGAAATTTCGCCCACGTAACCCAGAACGTGAGCAGCCATATCTTGGTGAACATAACTTCGCAACGGTTCGGCCTTGATGTGGACTCCGTGAAGCTGCATTTTATTTTCCTCCACGAAAGCCACCTGGGCGCGGCTGATGTCGGCCCGGATCAGGACATCTTTGAAGGGCCGGGCATTGCGGATCTCCTGCCGCAATTTTTCCTCGTCGAAGGAAACTTTCTCTGAAATCAAATCCAGGGTTTCATCGAGATTGGCGGCATCCTCGGGCGTGATGTAGAGGTTGAAAGAAGGCCGGATGCTGACCAGGGTTTCCCCGTTCCGGTCCTTGATGGTGCCGCGGTAGGCGGGAAGCGACACCATCCGGACCCGGTTGTTTTCCGACATTTCCCGGAAATACTGCCCTTTGAGAATCTGCAGATACCAGACCCGCATCCACAGGCACAGGAAAGCGACCACCACCAAGATCACGAAGATCTTGATTTTTTTCCGGACCGCATCCGAGACCTCGGTGCTGTAGCGAAACATGCTCATGGCGGACCCAGAAACGGATTGGGGTATTTGCGGACGACCCACTTTCGGTAGCCGTCGAGGCCATAAAACATCAAGAGGCCCACGGCGGCATTATACAAAGCATACACCGGCAGGGAGGAAAACAAAAATTTCCCCGACAGATCGCCCTTCAGCAGGGTGATCAGCACCAGGTAAAAAATGAAGCCGTCGATCAGGGAAGCGGTCACCAGGAAAAAACAGATGGGGATTATTCCTTCCACGATGATCTTGTCCTTCAAATTGGAAAAAAAGAACCCGATCAAACTTTTGGAAAGCGTGTTCACTCCCAGGATGCCGCCCGAAAGACAATCCTGAATGAATCCCACCAGGAAACCCATTCCCGTGCCCCGGTTGCCCTGAAAATGAATGCCGCAATAGACCACGAAAATCAGCGCCAGATCCGGGGTCACGCCGGCAAAGGCGACCGATTCCAAGAGCGTGGTTTGGACGGCGAAAAGAACCAGGAGAAAAAGGAACTGGATCAGGAAGAACATGGGAACCTTCCGGCTCAGGGCAGGAGGACCAACACCTCCTCCAGTCGGGAAAGGTCGCTACTGGGTTTCACGGTGATATCCTGGAACAACCCCTGTTTCTTTTTGACGACCTGCGTCACCGTCCCAATCATCAGACCTTTAGGAAAGATGCCCCCCAAGCCGGAAGAAATAATCACGTCCCCGGTATTCACCCCCGCGGTAATCGGCACATATTTCATATCGCAAATTTCTTCCCCGGTGCCCGCCACCACCCCGGAAATGCGGGTTCTTCGAAAAATCGCATCCACCGAACTGCGGCTGTCCGTGATCAGCAACACTTTGGACGTTTCGGCGGCGGCCTGAAGGATGTGGCCGATCACGCCGGCATCGGTGACGACCGCCAGGTTTTCGTTGATGCCGTCCTCGGTGCCTTTATTGATGAAAACCACCTTGGACCACTGCGTGGCGTCGCGGCCGATGACGGTGGCGACCACAGCTTTTCGTTCGTTCAGTTCTTTGTAGTCCAGGAGCTTCATCACCCGGTCCTGCCTTTGCAGCTGTTCGAGCAATTCATTTTTCTCTCTCACCAGGCGGTCGATCTCTTGCCTCAAAACCTCGTTTTCCCGCGAAACATTCACGACAAACACATAGTGGTCGAATACATTGGATACCGATTGGATGGCGCGGGTGAACAAGACCTGGAAGGGGGAGAAAATCCAAAGGACCAGCGACTCCAGGGAAAAGGGTCCCTGCTCGCGCTTGAAGTTCACGGTCATCAGGATGAAAGAGAGGATCAGAATGGTGGCCAGGACGGTGATCGTCTTTTTGCTTTTGATTCCCCTTTTGGGCACCGCTAAATGGTAACCTTTTTCAGAAGTTTGGGTTCTTTCAGAATTTTCCCTGCGCCCAGGGCAACCGCCGAGAGGGGATCCTCGGCCAGGGTGATGGGCAACCCGGTCGCTTCTTTAAGCAGGATGTCCAAGCCCTTGATCAAAGAACCGCCGCCGGCCACCACCACGCCTTTGTCCACAATATCCGCCGCCAGCTCGGGCGGGGTGCGTTCCAGGGCGATCTTCACCGCTTCCACGATGGTGCCGAAGGTTTCCGTCAACGCCTCCCGGATTTCCTCATCCGAAATCAGCAGGGTTTTGGGGATTCCCGCCACCAGGTCGCGCCCTTTCACTTCCATGGTCATGCGTTTCTCCATGGGATAGGCCGAGCCGATCTGCATTTTGACTTCCTCGGCGGTCCGTTCCCCGATCAGCAGATTGTATTTTCTTTTAATATAATTGACGATGGCTTCATCCATCTCGTCTCCGGCGATGCGGACCGACTTGCTGTAAACGATGCCGGACATGGAAATGATGGCCACCTCGGTGGTGCCGCCGCCGATATCGACGATCATGTTGCCCGACGGCTCGGTGATCGGCAGCCCGGCGCCGATCGCCGCGGCCATCGGCTCCTCGATCAGGTAGACCTCGCGGGCGCCGGCCGATTCCGCCGATTCGCGGACGGCCCGCTTCTCAACCTGGGTGATGCCGGACGGCACGCAGATGACGATGCGCGGCCGGGCCAGGGTCTTGCGGTTATGCACCTTCTGGATGAAGTAGCGCAGCATCTNNAAGTCCACCCCGATGGCCGCCGCCATGGGCTCTTCAATCAGGTACACTTCCCGCGCCCCGGCGGATTCCGCCGAGTCTCGAACCGCCCGCTTTTCCACCTGGGTGATCCCGGACGGAACGGCGATCACCACCCGGGGCCGCACCAGGGTCTTGCGGTTGTTGTGGACTTTTTGAATGAAGTGGCGGATCATTTTTTCCGTCACTTCGAAATGGGCGATCACGCCGTCTTTCATCGGCCGGATCGCGACGATGCTGCCGGGGGCTCGACCCAGCATCTGCTTGGCTTCGGCCCCGACGGCTTGCACTTCCTTGGAATGGTTGTTGATCGCCACCACCGACGGTTCGCGCAGGACGATGCCCTGCCCCTTCACATAAACCAAAGTGTTGGCGGTTCCCAAATCAATGGCAAGATCGTTCGAAAACAAGTCCCAGAATAAGTTGAACACCTAAGTTTATCCTTTTTCAGAGGCCAGGCAAAATCCCCTAACCCCTTGTTTTAAATGAATTTCTTTATATCAGGAGGACGGGGAAATTGCAAGCTAAATCCCCCCAAGCCCTTGGAAGCGGGCGAGGAATTGTGAAATAATCCCAATAGACGGGTTTTTCACGCCCAAGGACGGGGATCCCGAGCCTCAGAAAGAAATCCCCGGAATTAAACCATTGCCAATTATTTCGAGGTCTTATATCATTAACAGATTTTTCCAACCGGCGTCATCTTGCGGAGCCATGTGAATGCTTAACCTTATCCGAAAACAAGCCGATTCCTGGATGATCAAAACCATTCTGTGGTTGATCATTCTTGCCTTTGTGGGCACCATTTTTTATTCCTGGGGAATGGGCGGGGCATCCGCTTCCCGCGGAGGGGTGGTCGCCACGGTGGAAGGCCTCAATATCAGTTACGACGAATACGACAAAACCTTTAACCGTCTCATCAACTTTTACCGGGATCAATTTAAAAATCAGTTCTCAGAGGAATTGATCCAACGGCTGGATCTGAAAAATCAAGCCCTGGAGGCTTTGATTCAAAGGAAGCTCCTCCTCCAGCAGGCGGAAAAACTCAACATCCGGGTGAGCGATCAGGAACTGATCGATCACATCAAAAGTTTTCCCGCTTTCCAGAAAGACGGTCAGTTCAACGAAGCCTACTACCGGGATTATCTCAAATTCCAGCGCCTCTCTCCAATGGAATTTGAGGAAAGCCAGCGACAAGCCTTAATCATTGAAAAAGTGGAAAATGTGATTAAAAGCAACACCAAGGTCTCCCGCGCCGAGGTGCGGGAAGCCTACCAAAACGAAGAAGAAAAAATCAAATTGGACCACGTCGTTTTCCCCGAGGACCATTTTGCCGCCAACCAGCCGATCCCCGAGAACCGATTGAGGGACTTTTACGAGAAAAATAAAATCCGGTTCGAAGTCCCCGAACAGATTCGGGTTCGGTACGTCAAGTTGGAACCGGCCGATTACACCGCGGAAATCACGGTTCGCGAAGAAGACATCCAAGATTACTACGAAAACCGGATCGCCGACTTCCGGGTGGAAAAACGGTACAAAGCCAGCCACATCCTGATTCAAACCTCCTCCCCCGAAGCGGGAGACGACACCTCGGAAGGGAAACCGCAGAAAAGCGCCGACGAAAAAGCCAAGGCGGAAGCCGAACGCGTTCTTGAAAAAATCCGGGGCGGAGCCGATTTCGCCCAATTGGCCGAAAAATATTCAGACGACCCCTCCTCCAAAAACAACGGCGGATCGCTGGGCGAATTTCCCCAAGGGTCCATGGTTCCTGAATTCGAGGAGGCCTTGGAAAAGCTCAAGGTCGGGGAAATCAGTGAACCGGTCAAAACGGCATTCGGCTACCACATCATACGCCTGGATGGGAAGCAGGAGGAACGCATCCGGCCCCTGGAAGAAGTCCGGACCCTCATCGAATCCAAAATCAAAGAAACCAAGGCGCGTCAACGGTTGCGTCGAACCCTCAAGAAAATTTACCGGGACGTGCGGAACCAGGGCGACCTGGCCGCGGCGGCCCAAACCCAGGGTGTGGAAACCGATACCACGGACTTTTTTTCCCGGCAAAAACACAACGTGCCGGATATCGGCATCGTTCCGGAATTCTATAATGCCGCGTTCAGCCTGGTCGAAAACGAGGTCAGCCCCCCCGTGCACACGGCCGAGGCGTCCTACCTGATCCAGCTCCTGGCCCAAAAACCCCCTCATATTCCCGAGCTTTCAGAAATCCGGGAGCAGGTGCGGCAAACGGTGAGGGAAGAGCAAAACAAAAAAGCAACCGAAGCCAAGTTTCAAGAAATGAAAGAGCAACTGTCGCAAAATAAAGACCTGAAAACCCTCGCCGACAAATTCGATCTGCGGCTCCAGCACACGCCGCCGTTTGCCCGGGCGGATTCCATACCGGGGATCGGCAACATCGCCGCCATCAAGGAAAAAGCATTCGGTTTGGATGTCGGGGAAACCGCCGGGGTCCACGCGGTGAACAAATACTTTCTTTTCCGCGTGGCCGACCGCATGGAAGCCGGGGACCCGGATGAAAAGCGCTTGGACCAACTGAGGGCCCGGCTGCACCGGCAAAAGGCCAACGTCCTATTCCAGGACTGGCTCGCCAACCTGAAAGAACGGTCCGAAATTTACGTGGACAAAACGCTCCTGTAAACCTGCCGGAGATCCCCCGCGCCCGCAGCCGCCGGAGGCATCAGCGCGCCGCTTTTTTCCGCACCTGCCGCTGAATCCTGAGAACTTTGTCCACCACGGTTTCCACGTCTTCTCCGAGCACGCGGATCATTTCTTCTTTTCCCGGGCCGCCCCGATCGTAAATGACATCCGGCACAAAGCCACACTTGCGGATGGCCCGGTCGGTTCCCCACTCCAAAGAGGATCCTTCCTTTTCTTTGACACGCCGGGGTTCTCCGGCGCGGTCGAACTGCCCCAGTTTGAATTTCAATTTCCGGCATGCGGTGAGCAGGGTGGGGGAAAATTGGATGTTCATGACCGCCCGTTGCGACGGGTCATGCCGCATGGCGGTCAGGATGACATGGGCCACGTGTCGGGAAGCGCCGAACCGCGGCGGAGCCACGGTGACGATGTCCTCGCCCAGTTTGATGATGCGGCCGGGAAAGGCGATCACCTCTTCGTCGGTCCGCGCGCCTTCGAGCGCCATGCCCAGGTTGGACTGCACTTCCGGAACCAGGCGGCCGATCCGGGAAGCTTTCAACCGCTCCACCGCGCGAGTCATCCGCGCCTGCAAGTCCCACCGTTCTTCGCTTTGATACAACCCTGCCAGCGGCTCGCCGCACGCCCGGCCCTGGCCGGGGCGGACCGATCCCGCGATGGCTTTTTCGATGAAACGTTTGGCGAGGCGAACCGCGTCCAACCGGTTTTCTCCCCGCGCCAGGGCCGCGGCGATAGCGGCCGAAAGCAGGCATCCCGTTCCATGCACCGACTCGGAGGTCAGCCGGGGAGCGTCCAGGAGAACCGGGGAGCCGCCCTGGTAGAAAAAATCTTCGGGCCGGCCTCGCAAATGGCCTCCGGTGATCAACACGCTCCGCGTCCCGGTTTTCAAAATCGCCTTCGCCGCCCGCAGCCGGTCGGCGGGTTTTCGAATCCGCACCCCGGAAAGCGCCTCCGCCTCGCGCAGGTTGGGCGTCACGATCTGGGCCTGCGGCAGCAACCGGTCCTTGAGCCGTTGGACTCCCGGGGAGGACAGCAGCGTTTTTCCCTGGGTCGACCGGATCACGGGATCCACCACCAGATTGATAGCCCGGTAACGCTTGAGCAACCGAGCCACCGCCTCCACAATGAATTCGTTGCCCAACATCCCTGTTTTGACCGCCCCGGGTTTCCGATCGGAGAACACCGCCTGAAGCTGACTCTCCACCACCTTCGGCGGCAGATCCTCCGTGNNTTGAGGTCGGCCTGGATGCCGGCCCCGCCGCTCGAATCCGACCCGGCAATCGTCAAAGCCGTCACCACTGATTTCATCATCCGATCCAGCCCGTAGTTGGAATGACTTTTGAAAAAGGAAGAAGCACTCTAGCAGACCGGCTTGAATTCTGGCAACTCTTAATTGAAGGAACCGGCCCGGCTCGAGACTCCGGCGGCCGGAGGAGCCTTTTCATCGACCGGGCCCCGAACGGGACGGGTCAACCCACGGTCACCGATTTGGCCAGGGAACGGGGTTTGTCGATCGTCCGCTTGAGAGAGGTGGCGGTGAAATAGGAGAACAATTGCCCGATCACCAATTGCAGGATGGGGGCAATCAGGGGGGACACCGGAGGCAGCATCAGCTCTTCACTGAAAAGTTCCTTGTTCTTGCCTCGCTCATCGAAATGGATGCCGAGCACAAACCCATTGCGGGCCCGGATTTCTTCCACGCTGTGAAGCGTGGCCTGGTAAAGTTCCTGGTCCTTACGAGGGGGAATGAACACGATGGAATAGATATCCTGATCGATCATGGCTAAGGTGCCATGCTTGAGGAAGCCTCCGGGCATGCCTTCGGCGTGCACGTAAGCCACTTCCTTCATTTTAAGAGCGGATTCCAGGGCGATCGGGTAATAAATGCCCCGCCCCAGGTATAACCAATGGCGCGTCTTGGAATATTTGTGCGCGATCCGGTGAATGAACCCGGAGCGTTCGTTTAAAATCCCCTGAATGATGGCCGGCAACTCCTGCAAATGGCCCAGGGCCCGGTCGTGTTCTTTCCGGGTCAGCTTTTTCCGCTTGAGCCCCAGGCGCAGGGCCACCCGGATCAGGATCACCATCTGGGACAAAGCCGCCTTGGTGCTGATGACGCAAATTTCAGGGCCCGACCTCTGCAGAATAACCTGATCCACCAGGCGGGCGATGGACGAGCCCATGACGTTCACGATTGCCCCCGTTCGGGCGCCCCGGGACCGGGCAAACTTGAGCGCCGACAGGGTGTCGTAGGTTTCTCCGGATTGGGAAATCGCGATGACAGCGCTTTTCCGGTTCACGCTGGCCAGCGCCGCAAACTCATCGGAACTGATGGCGGGAATGAAAATCCCGGCCAGTTGAGACACGATATACTTGGCGAAAAGGGCCACGTAATACGTGGTGCCCACCCCCACGAAATACGCATCCTCCCCCTTGGCGATCAGGTCCGCCAATTCGTCCACGGAGGCCGTTTCCAAGTCCAGGGCCGCGGTCACCGTGTGCGGCTGCTCATAAATTTCCTTGAGCATGTAATGAGGGTAGCCCCCTTTTTTGGACGTTTCGCTGTCCCAATGGATTTTGACGATGGGCTTCTCCACCTCCTCGAGCGTCACCGAGTTTTTGACCACATACGAATCCCGCGAAACGATGGCATATTCCCCATCATCGATGATGACCGCGTTCTTGGTCTGGTCGATAAAGGCGGTGAAATCGGAACCGACGAATTTGGTTTCGTCCCCGATGCCCAGCATCAAGGGCGATTCCCTCCGGGCGCAGAAAATCTGGTCCGGTTCATGGGTGCTGAGAAAGGCAAACGCGTAAGACCCTTCCAGCACATGCAGCACCTTGACGAGAGCCGCCTCCACATCGTGGGTTTCCTGGTAAAACTTTTCCAGCAGGTGGGGAATGACTTCCGTATCCGTTTCCGAGACGAATGCATGGCCCTCCCGAAGAAGCTGCTCCTTCAGGGGCCGGAAGTTGGCAATGATGCCGTTATGAACCAGGGCAAAATGGCCGTCGCAGGATTGAAAGGGGTGGGTGTTGAGAGGCGTGACCTTGCCATGGGTGGCCCAGCGGGTATGGGCGACCCCGATTTTGCTGCGGACCGACAACACGTTCTCTTTCCGGAAAAACTCTTCCACCCCGCCCACGTTTTTCCGGACCACGAGGTGTTTCCGGTTCATCAGGGCAACGCCGCAGGAATCGTATCCCCGGTATTCCAGGTTGCGGATGCCTTCGTAGAGAAGGTTGGAAATATTTTTGAGTCCCACCGCTCCGCTGATCCCGCACATGCCGCCGCCCTCGAATCAACCGTTGGTTACTGAATAGCGGGCGGGCAGAATCTGGTCCGGAGTCACCACCGTCCCCGGCTGGATGGTATTGCCCGCGCCAATGACGACATTGTCCCCGACAAACGCGCCCAGTTTCGTCAATCCCGTGTCCCGCGCTTTGCGGCCGTTCTTGACGGAGATGGTTTTCCAGTCCACCGACCGGTTGACGGTCATCGAACCGGCACCGATGTCCACGTTTTCCCCCAGAACGCTGTCGCCGATGAAGGACAACCGACCGATCCGGGTGTTGTCCAGAACCACGCAGTTCTTCAGTTCCACCCCGTACCCCACCGAACAGTTCCGGCCCAGGGAGGTGAAACTGCGGATCAGGGAGTTGTTCCCGATATAACTGCCCTGACCGATCGAACAGGGCCCTTCCAGCACCGCACCGGCCTTGATGATCACGTCCTCTTCGATACGCACCGTGCCCAGAATGGTCACGTTGGACTCGAGGACCGCCGTCTTGGCGATGGACGACTGATTCCAGGAATTCATGAGGATCTGGTTGGCCGTCAGAATTTCCCAGGGATAGACGATGTCCAACCACTCGTCCTCCCACATGGACGCCTTGAGTTCCCCCTTGTCCACCAGGTTCATCAGGGCTTTTTCCATATTGCCGCCGCAGGATTCCAGGACCTGGAAAAACGATTCGGGCAAAATAAACACGCCCGCCAAAACATAATTCCCCCACTGATCTCCTTTGGGCTTTTCGATCAACCGGGTGATCTTCATGTGGGCGTTCAGGAAAACATTGCCGAACAGCTGGCTGGACGGGGGCAGGCAAATGGAGGCCACCGGGCTTTTGAAGGAATGGAACGACTGCTGGATCTTGGTGAACACGTTTTCGGCGGTGATGATATCGCCGTAGATCAGCAGAAAATACTCCCCGGGAAAAATCTTGTTTTTGACCCGCAAAACCGCGTTGCCGATGCCGCTTTTTTTCCCCTGTTCGATGTAATGCAGGTTCAAACCGTCCTGGACGTGTTCGCCGATCTCCCCGATCAGCTTTTCCTTCTGGTGCTCCACCACCACATAGATATCGTGGACGCCGGATTGGTCCAAAAGATTGAGCGTGTTGTCGAAGATCGTCCGGCCGGCCACACGGAGCAAGGGAATGGGACGGGTCGCGGAAAACGGGTTCAGTTTGCCGGCTTTTCCGGCAGCGAGGATAATGGCTTTCATTGAGGATAAACCCTGGAAACCCAGGGATGCGCGGGATGGTTACGCGGACCGGACTCGGTCCTGCATGATCTGCTCAGCTGTTTTTAAATCCTCTTGCGAATTGATCCCGAAAATCTCATCGGCATCCCCGGTGGAAACGGTTTGGACCGGGTGACCGTGTTGAATGAAAAAAGAAATGGTGTCGGTCAAATAGTATTCCCGCTGAGCATTGTCGGGACGCAAGGCTTCCAATGCTTGGAACAGCAAGGCACCGTCAAAACAATAAATGCCCGAATTGAATTCGTCAATTTTTTTCTCCTCGTCCGTCGCGTCCCGGTGTTCGACGATCCGTTGGAGGGCGCCCGAGGCGTCCCGGACGATTCTACCAAAGTCTTTGTTTTCACTGCTTTTCAATACCAGCAGCGTGACCGCCGCGGATCCCTCCCGGTGGACCCGGATCAGGTGATTTAACGTTTCCGTTCGCAAAAACGGCATATCCCCGCATAAAACCAGGATATCCCAGTGGTCTTCAGAGAGCGCGGGGACCACCTGTTGAACCGCGTGACCGGTCCCCAACTGGTTTTTCTGTTCGACAAACTCGAGCCCCCCTCCGCGGAACCGTTCTTTCACTTCCTCGGCCTGGTACCCCACCACCACGATCCGCCGGTCCGGGCGAAGGTCCCCGGCGGTTTCCAGAACGTAATGCAACAGAGGCCGACCGCTCAGGAGTTGCAGCACCTTGGCCAAAGGCGATTTCATCCGGGTCCCCTTCCCCGCCCCCAGGATGACCACCGCTAGCTTTTTTTGCATTTAATTTGATAGTTCCGGATCTTTTTCCGAAGGGTATTGCGGTTGATCCCCAGAATATTCGCGGCTTGGGTTTGGTTGCCGTTCGTTTTTTTCAAAACGATTTCCAAGAGAGGCTTTTCCACTCCCCCCACAATCAATTCATAAAGGTGCCCGTTCTGGTGACCATCCATATAGGAAACGTACTGTCGGAGAGTTTTGTCGAGCCATTTTTCAAGAAAGGAATTGGTCTTGAGCTTGATCTTGTCTGGCATGGCCGGGCGGCTCAAAAAGAGTTGTAGGACTCCGGTACCAAGAGGGAGGGAATATGTCTTGGTTGCCTGTGTTGTGCGGCGATACTAACAAACTCCCCGGAGAGGGTCAAGCCCCGACTTCGACGCAAACGGGACCGGAAAATAACAAGCGGAAATTCATATTAATTCACCCGGTCGCCTTCATGAATTATGGCCTTCCCTTCTGGTATAATGAAAGGCCATGAAAAACCCTTTTCAATAAGTCCTTATGAAAGTAGCCTTTGCCACGCTCGGGTGCCGCACCAACCAGCACGACACCGCCGAAATGCAGACCCTTCTCAAAGAAGAAGGATTCCAGATCGTCCCCGCCTCGGAACGCGCCGACGCCTACGTCATCAATTCTTGCTCCGTCACGCAAAGAAGCGATTACAGTTCTCGCTTGGCGGTCAAAAAATCCCTGGCCATCAACGACCGAGCCCTGGTGGTGTTCACCGGCTGCTACGCCCAGTTGGCCCCGGAAGAGGCCGCCCGGGTGGAGGGGCTGGACATCGTGCTCGGCAATGCGGACAAGCTGGAAATTGCCCGGCTGCTCCGGCAAAAACTCGCCGGAGCCACGCCCTGGAAAAAGAACGGACCCGCGGAAATCCACCTGTCCGACATCCAGCGCAAGCGGGTTTTCCGGACGCTCCCCGTCACCCAATTCCAGGGCAAAACCAAGGCCTTCATCAAGGTGCAAACCGGATGCGATGAAAAATGCTCCTTCTGCACGGTGGTCCGCGCGCGGGGCCGGTCGATCAGCGACACCCGGCCAAACATCCTGAACAACGTCCGGGAAGCCCTGCAGGCCGGATTCAAGGAAATCACCCTCACCGGCATCAATCTGGGCACCTGGGGCATGGATCTCCAACCGGCCGAAACCTTTTCTTCGCTGGTGGCGGAGATCCTCGAACTCGACGGCGACTTCCGGGTGCGCCTGAGTTCCATCAATCCCATGGAAATCGATGACGACCTGATGCGGTGGATGGCCACCTCCGACAAACTGTGTCCCCACCTGCACATTCCCCTGCAAAGCGGCGACGACCGGGTCCTCGCACGCATGCGACGGAACTACAACGCCCGGCAGTACCGGGACCGGGTTCAACGGGCCGTGGACCGCATCCCCAATCTGGCGCTCGGGGCCGACGTCATTGTAGGGTTCCCGGGCGAAACCGAGGAGTGTTTTGAAAACACCCGGCGGATGGTCGAGGCCCTGCCCTTTTCCTACCTGCACGTGTTTTCCTATTCCCCCCGCAANNCCCGCAAGGGCACCGAGGCCCATGCCTTCAAGGACAACACGCCGAAAAAAGACAAAAAAGCCCGCAACCGCATTCTCACCGAATTGGCGGCGCAAAAATCCCTGGCGTTCCGCCGACGATTCCTTCACCAGACCGTTTCCGTGCTCATCGAAAATCAGCGCGACCCGCACACCGGTCTCCTGCGCGGACATTCGGAACACTACATTCCGGTTCTGGTGGATGGCAAGGATTCCCGGGCCAATCAGATCGTGCCCGTCACCCTCACCCAGGTTTCCGAACCCCAGGTTATCGGATGCGTCCCCTCATAACCCTGACCACCGATTTCGGGCTGGAGGACCCGTTCGTCGGCATCATGAAGGGGGTGATTTTGAGCCGGACGCCCAACGCGCACCTGATCGACCTCACCCATCAGATCGAGCCCCAGAACGTGGTTCAAGCGGCGCAGGTGCTGCACGCGGCGTATTCGTATTTTCCGAAAAAAACCGTTCACCTGGTGGTCGTGGACCCGGGCGTCGGCGGCGCCCGGCGGCCCCTCGCCGTGAAGACCCGAAACTACGCGTTCGTGGCGCCGGACAACGGCCTCCTGACCCCCGTGCTGGAGCCTTCCTGCCGGGTCTACGAACTGACCCAATCGCGTTATTTTCTACCCACCGTGTCCTCCACCTTTCACGGCCGCGACATCTTCGCCCCCGTGGCCGCCTGGCTCGCCCAGGGCACGCCCATCAACCGGCTGGGCCGCAAAATCCAGGATCCCCAGACCCTTGACTTTCCCCAGGCACACGTTCAGGATGACCGGATTACCGGCGAAGTCATCTACATCGACCGGTTCGGCAACCTGTTCACCAACATCTCCCATCACCTGCTGCGCACGTTCTTCCACCCTCCGGCCACGCCGCGGATCCGGATCGGCCACAAGACCGTGCGGAACTGGGTGCGCAATTACTCCGATTGCAAAAAAGGCGACACCGGAGCACTCATCAACAGTTGGGGTCAGCTGGAAATTTTCCGCCGGGAAGGACACGCCGCCCGCCACCTGAAATGCGGGCTCGGCACCCCCCTTCAGGTCACCCGGACGAAAAGGAAACCATGAGCACCATCAAAATCGTCTGCCAGAACAAAAAAGCCCGGCACGACTTTTATATCGAAGAGACCTTCGAAGCCGGACTGGTGCTTCAGGGCACCGAGGTGAAATCCCTGCGCGAAGGCAAGGCCAACCTGATCGATGCCTACGCCACGATCCAGGAGGGGGAGGCCTGGCTGCACCACTGCCACATCAACCCCTACACCCCGGCGCACCAGTACAACCATCCTCCCCTGCGGACCCGCAAACTGTTGCTTCACCAAAAAGAGATCGCCCGGTTGATCGGCAAGACCCGGGAAAAAGGGTATACCCTGATTCCGCTCAAACTGTATTTCAAAAACGGCAAGGCCAAGGCCGAACTGGCGCTGGCGCGCAGCAAGAAAAAACACGACAAACGCGCCGCCATCAAGGCGCGCGAAGCCCAGCGCGAAATCGACAAGGCCCTCAAAAGCCGTCCCCGCTGACCGCCCCCTCCCCACGATTTTCAAATTTAGGCAAAAAAAAAGCCGCCTACGAATAGGCGGCGATGGATTCAACCGAAGTTGAATTGTCCTTGGGAATTTTCCTTTATTGTGGGAAACCCCAAGCACAGGTCTGTTACACCACTTGTTATTTTACCCTGAATTATGGTAATGTCAAGCAAATTCCCCATACCGAAAAATTTCCAATCGGGCAAAAAGGAGGATGACCATGTCTTACATTTTAGGTCTAGACTTGGGCACCAACTCCATCGGTTGGGCCTGCCTGGACCCAAAGAGCCAAAAAATTATTGCCCTTGGATCGCGCGTGTTTCCGGAAGGGGTCAACAGGGATAAAGGTAAAGAAATTTCCAAGAACGCCACCCGGCGTGTCGCTCGCCAATCCCGCCGCCAATATGACCGAAAAAGACAGCGAA
>JABAHQ010011820.1_pt2 | contig 17423 bp, 12 predicted proteins | sample 7062091 | NCBI WGS metagenome assembly JABAHQ01 (sample SAMN14534359, study PRJNA622989) | marine sediment metagenome | biome: marine biome [ENVO:00000428]; feature: marine pelagic biome [ENVO:01000023]; material: deep marine sediment [ENVO:00002113] | place: India: Gulf of Kutch | collected...
CAATTCGAGGCTAACGGCGGCGGGGTGGCCATCGGCGATTTAGACAACGACGGCGATTTGGACGTGGTGCTGGCTAATCACCATGAGCCAAACACGGTCTTGTGGAATGAGGGTCATTTAACCTTCAGGGCCGAGCGCATGCCCCATGGCGACACGCGGGCGGCGAATATCGTTGACGTGGATGGCGATGGCTGGCTGGATATTGTGCTCACCCGCCGCTTGAGCATCCCTGACTACTGGCGCAATGGGGGTCAAGCGGCCGATCACTCCCCTTTGGCCGAAGGAGAATCACGTTTTGCTCAACGTTTCGAACAAAAGCTGCTCCCGGGCGTGCCGAAATATGCTTATGCGATGAATTGGGGCGATCTGGATGGCGATGGCGATCTAGACCTGGTCACCGGTTCGTACAATGCCAGCCTATTGGTTGACTTGGGCAATAACTTTCTGTTAGGGGGAGGGGGAGGCATTTTTTATAACGAAAATCGCGGGGATAGGTTTGTGCCTAAGCAGTTGGCCTCGGAGGCTCAGGCTTTAACAATTGAGTTGCTCGATCTCAATATCGACGGTCATCTGGATATTTTGGTGGGCAACGATTTTGCTGTTCAGGACCAGGCCTGGATACGGTCAGGCGACGGGTGGCTGGAATCAACTCCCTTTACAACCACGACTCACAGCACGATGAGTTTTGACCACGGGGACATTAACAATGATGGCCAATGGGAGCTTCTCTCGACCGACATGAAACCGTATGAGCAGGAGCCTGAGGCGTTGGCCGCATGGCAACCACTCATGGCCGATATGGGGGATGAGACCCACTTGCCGGGTGATCCTCAAGTCATGGAGAATGTGTTGCAAGTTCCCACGGATTCGGGCACATTTCGTAATGAAGCGGCCAGGTGGGGGGTTGAGGCGACCGGCTGGAGTTGGTCGAGCAAGTTTGGTGATTTAAATAACGATGGGTTTCTGGATCTGTACGTGGTCAACGGCATGATTGAGCGAGAGATGTTCGCTCATCTGCCCAATCACGAGTTGGTGGAGCAAAACCAAGTCTTTCGCAACGATGGTCAGGGGCGATTTGTGCCCGCCCCTGAGTGGGGGTTAGGTTCTACCCTCAGCGGACGGGGTATGAGCATGGCCGACCTGGACGAAGATGGCGACCTGGATATCGTGATCAATAATTTACGGGGGTCAGCCCAACTGTTCGAAAACCAACTGTGTGAGGGAGCAAGCCTGCTAGTCGATCTTTTCTGGCCCGATGGCGCCAATTCGCGGGCTATTGGGGCAAGCGTGGTTTTACACACCGATCAGGGCGACTACTACCGCCAGGTTCGAGCCGCCAGCGGTTACCTATCCGGCGACTCCACCCGCATCCATTTTGGCTTCCCGGTAGAGGCTACGCTTCAGGCCCTGGAGATTCGCTGGCCCGATGGCCTGATCTCTCGGGTAAGTCAACTTTCTGCTGATACGCGCTTAAGGATTGCGCGTTAATGACTTGATCCACCTTGAAATGTCACTCATGTTTTTTCCCGGTTATTAAACTCCCTTCAATTCCAACTCCTCAGCAAAGTGACAGGCCACAAAATGGTCTGGCTTAAGTTCTCTGAATTTTGGTATCTTTGTTTTACACCGCTCCTGGACATAACGGCAACGGGGGTGGAAGAGACAACCGGGTGGTGGGTTAGCAGGATCGGCCACATCACCCTGCATCAGGATGCGTTCCTTCTTGCGGGTGGGGTCGGGCCTGGGCACAGATGACATCAAGGCTTCGGTATAAGGGTGCAACGGATTAGAATATAGCTCTAAGGAGTTGGCCATCTCGACGATCTTGCCTACATACATCACCGCCACCCGATCCGAGATGTGCTGGACCACGCTCAAGTCGTGAGCAATAAAGATATAGGCAAGGTCAAAATCACGCTGTAGGCCCTTCAGCAAGTTCAGGGTCTGTGCCTGGACAGAGACATCCAGGGCCGAGACAGGCTCATCACAGATAATTAACTGGGGATTTAAGGCCAGAGAACGGGCAATGCCAATGCGCTGTCGTTGCCCCCCGGAAAATTCGTGCGGATAACGGCGGATGTGTTCCGGCCGCAGGCCCACCCGTTCCAGGAGTTGGACGACATTATCTTCGGTGTCCGGCCCAACCTTATGATGAATGACCAGTGGTTCAGTGATGATGTCATAGACGGTCATGCGGGGGTTGAGGGAGTTAATGGGGTCCTGAAAGATCATGGCGATATCCTGGCGAACCAGCTTCATTTGCCGTTTGTCCAGAGCCCTCACGTCCACCCACTCAGCCTGGCCGGTTGGTGATAAGGTTCGGGATTTGAACTTTATTTCACCTCCGGTGGGCTCGTAAAGACGCAGGATGGTGCGGCCGGCGGTGGTTTTGCCACAGCCACTCTCGCCAACCAGACCCAAGGTCTCCCTGGCCCTGACAAAAAAGGTGACCTCATCAACGGCCTTGACATGCCCGACGACCCGCCGCATGACACCGGCGGTAATGGGGAAATATTTCTTTAACTCTTGTACATCCAAAATAATGTTATTCGTTGCGTGTTCTTGCCCAGTCATGTTTCTGCTACCTTTCACATACTCAAATGTATGCAGAAGTACTCGCTTCACCCAGGATTGCCCCAACCGGGGTCTTATGCCCTGTCCACGAGCGTTACGCCGACGTAGCCACTACCGGCGTACGGTTCGTCATAGGCCAACCGGAGAGCCTCTATCTCAATGTTCTTGCTGGCGTTCCAATCACGGTTATGCAGCGAGCCGCAACCTGCGCAGACCCACCTCCGGTCTGAAAGCGTCAATTCCGCATTGACGGTGCCGCAAGCCGAACAGGTTTTCGACGAGGCGAAAAATCGCCCCACCTTGACCATCAGCCCCCCGGACGCCTCCGCCTTGTATCCCACCTGTCTCAGGATTTCGCCCAACCCGGCGTCGGCTATGGAAAGCGCCAGTCTTCTGTTTTGCCCCAGCCCCTTGACGTTCAGGGCTTCCACGCCCACGACCTGGTACGTTCTGGCAATCTCGGCCGTCATCTTGTGAATGGCGTCCTTGCGGCGGTTGGCGGTCCGTTCATGGAAGCGTGCCAGCCTGACTTTGGCTTTGTGCCACCGCTTTGAGCCTGGCTGCCGGCGAGCGAGGGTGCGGTTAAGGCGCTTTAGCTTCCTGAGTTCGGACCGTAAGAGCTTTTGGTTTTCAAACTCGCGGCCGTCGCTCAAGGTGGCCAACGTCTTAAGCCCCAGGTCTACGCCCACAGAGCGGCGAGGAAATTCGACCGGAGCAGGTGGTTCTATTTCAACTGTAATGGCGATATACCACTTGCCGGCCGTACAGGAGATAGTCCCCCATTTGATTTTGCCGATAAAGCGTAAGGTTTCAGCCATGTTAATTGAGGTTGGAAGTTTCTGGATCCGCAGCCAATGATCATCCACGGTAAAACGTTCGTAGTCGAGCGTGAATGATTGCTTGCTATGCTTCTTGGACTTAAACTTGGGAAAGCCCACTCTCTCGCCCTTCCGCTTACTGTTCTTGCTGCCAAAATAGTTGTTAAGCGCATTACTCAAGCGACGGAACCCGTCCTCAGCGGCGTTCTTGGTAACTTCCAAAGTCCAGGGGAACTGTTCCCGTTTAATGGCGTTGAATTCTTTCTTGATCACTATGGGGCCGTAGTTTTCCAGGCCATGTTCTTTGGCTTCTTTCCAGCGGGCCAGGCCCCAATTGAAGGCAAACCGGGATGTGCCACAAGCTTTCTTCAGGTAGATTTCTTGCTCAGGCGTCGGGTTTAGCCGTATCTTGTGCGCGCGGATCATCATCTCCTTCCTGTTAGGGTAGACCTGAATTCAGTTCAGAGTTAGGAACCCGAAACTCTGAACCCAGAACTCAGAACTCAAAATCCTTTTAGCCGGCTGCAGCTTCGACAGCTTGCAGTTCTGTTGCCTTGATGGCTTGCGCCTCCGGGGTCTGGGGCCAGCAGGCGTCATAAAGTAAACAACGCGCCCAGCGATTCTGACCTATTTGCCCATATTCCGGGACAACCCGGTCGCATTTGCCCGGCATATAATCAGGACAACGCGGATGGTAGACACAGCCTGGAGGAAGGTCGAACGGATTGGGCACCATCCCCTTGATGGTAGCCAAGTCCTGATCACTTTTCTGACCAACATGAGGGATTGAGCGCAGCAAATCGCGGGTATAGGGATGCTTGGGCTCCTGAAACAGTTCAATCGTGCTCGCCCGTTCCACCTCTTTGCCCATATACATAACCACGATATCGTCGGAAATCTCAGCCACCACACCCATGTTATGGGTGATAAACAAAATAGCCATATCGACCGTTTCTTGCAGTTCACGCATGAGGTCCAGAATCTGGGCCTCGATGGAGACATCCAGGGCGGTGGTCGGCTCGTCGGCAATCAGCAGGTCTGGGTAGGTGGAGAGGGCAATGGCGATCATGACCCGCTGTCGCTGGCCACCGCTTAATTCATGAGGATAGCTATCGACCCGACTCTCTGGCTTGGGTATCCCGACCCGGCGCAACATGTCAACGGCAATTTCGCGCGCTTCCTCTTTGCTGACCCCGCGCTTCGTTTGGATGTTCTTGGTCATGGTCTTGCCGATGGTTTCGATGGGCAGGAAGCGATGCAATTTGACCGCTTCTAAGATATGAAAACCGGCGGTGTAGACCGGGGTCAGAGAACTCATCGGCTCTTGAAAGATCATAGCGATATGACCTCCCCGGATACTGCGAATCTCCTCCCCATCCTTATCCAACTGGTCGATACGCACTGCTTCGATGTGGCTGCTACCATTACCTTCTATCTGGCGGTAGAAGGTAACCTCACCTTCCACTTTACCAGGCCTGGGAACCATGTTCATGATGGCCTTGGCCGTTATGGATTTACCACAACCACTCTCGCCGATAATGCCCAAGGTTTTACCCCGCTTGATCTCACAGCTAAAGCCATCAACGGCCTTGATAATGCCATCCCGCACGTCAAACTGGACCTTAAGGTCCTTGACATCTACGAGCGTATCAGGCTCACTCATTGCATATGCCTCCTAACGTATTTCGTATTGCGTATTCCGTATTCCGTTGATGATTACGCAATACGGAATAATACTGATTATCCGCTGTAAGGATCCATCGCATCCCTCAGGCCGTCGCCCAGCATATTGAATGACAGAACAGAGATGATAATCACCGGCACGACCCACAGCAGATGGGGGGCAAAGCGGATAGCTCGGACGGTACCGCCACCTTGCAGGAGCACACCCCAACTCACCGTTGGGGGTTGCAAGCCTAAGCCGAGAAAACTCAAGACCGTTTCCAACAAAATCATGCCCGGGATCATCAGGGTGCTAATGACGATGACGTGGCTCATAGCGCCAGGGATAAGATGTTGAAAGATGAGGCGTCTATCGCTAGCGCCAAAGCTCTGGGCGGCCAAAACATACTGGCTCTCCCGCAAGGAGAGGATCAGGCCGCGCACCTGCCGGGCCAGACCGCCCCAGCTGACAAAAGCCAACAAAATGGTAATCCCGAAAAAGACCCAGGTTTGGGGCCAGGTAACCGGGATAGCCGCCGCCAGGGCTAAGAAGAGCGGTTCCCGGGGGAAAGCGGACAAAAATTCGGTCGTCCGCTGGACCAGGGTATCAACCGGGCCGCCGTAGTAGCCGGAAATAGCCCCCAGCACCGTGCCAAAGAAGAGAGTGGCAAAGACGCCAGCCAGGCCGATAACCAGGGAGATACGGCCGCCGTAGATAATCCGCGACAGGAGATCACGGCCTAGCCGATCGGTCCCTAAGACAAAAATGTTGGCCTCTTCCCTGGCATCAGGGTGCGTGCCAAAGAGGTGAATGTTCATGGGAATCAGGCCCAACAGCTTATACTCCTCAGCCGGGACAAAGAGATAGAGGAAATATTTCTGCGAGGGGTCGGGCTCAAAGGTGCGGACGCGCAGTTCCGGGTCGATCTTTCTCTCGTAACCGTACCAGAAAGGCCGCAGGCTAAAATTGCCCTCGGCATCAACCCAATGGGGCCCCGTCGGCTTCGCTTCTAAAACATTGGACTCACGGCGCCCTGTATAGGGGGCAAAAAATTCGGGGAAGAGGACGCACACAATGTAAAATCCAATCACCATGATCGCCCCGAAGACGGCCAGCCGGTTTTTCTTGAACTTCCACCAGACCAGGCTCCAGTAGCTCTGGCTGATTTGTTCTCTCTGTTCTTCCCCCGGCAAAACCTCAGCTACAGTATCTGCTGTTGCCATAAGATTAACCTCCAACCAATCTCTGTCTGCTAACTAGTACTCGGTGCGAAACTGTAGCTGACGCATCCCCATGCGTCAGCGGTGGGGCATAGGGATGCCCACCTACATTTCGCACCAAAAACTAACTATTCAAGCCGAATACGTGGGTCAACCCAGGCCAGGGTAATGTCGGCCAGGATATTTCCCACCAGCAGAATGAGGACGAAAAAGACCAGGATTGTCCCGGCCAGGAACATATCTTGGGTGAGCAAGGCCCGGATATAGAGCGGACCTAGCGTGGGCAGATTAAGGACGATGGCCACCAGGGCGTTGCCGGCAATGATGCCCGGCAAGGCTTCGGAGCCCAGGATGACGATGAGGGGGTTAATAGCCATGCGCACCGCATGCCGCCAGACAACAGTTCGTCTCTTCAGGCCCCGGGCCCGGGCCGCCTCGACAAAAGGCTGGCCCAGGGTATCGAGCAAGTTACCGCGCATAATGCGGATCAGACCGGCCGTACCGGTGACCGCCCCAATCACGGCGGGCACCCATAAATGCTTGAGCAGGTCCCAGACTTTGGCCAGGCTCCAGGGGGCATCCTGAAAATCACGCGAAAAGAGACCGATCACGTCCTGACCTAAGATGACGATGGCTACATAGAGGACCAGCAGGGCCAGCAGGAAGCCAGGCGTTCCCAGGCCGATGAAGCTGATGGTGGTGAAGATTTGGTCCCCCAACGAATATTGGTTGACCGCCGAATAGACGCCGACCGGAATGGCGATGATCCAGGTCACGGTCAGGGTAGCGGCAGCCAGGACAAGGGTCAAGGCCAGGCGCTGGCCGATCAAGTCACGGACGGGGCGCTCGTATTCAAAGGCTTCGCCGAAATCGCCGGTAATAAAATTGGTGGCCCAAATCCAATACTGGGTTAGCAGTGGTCTGTCCAGGCCGTAGCGGGCCCGGTATTCAGCAACCCGGAGTTCGGCGCTCCTGTCGCCCCGGGCCTGTAACTCGGCCAGTTTCTGGGTCAGAAAATCACCCGGCGGCAACTGGATGATGATGAAACTGACGAACGAAACCAGAACCAGCATGATGACGGCGTAAAAAACACGGCGCACAATAAAGGGAAGCATGAAAACCTCCTCATTACCCAATGGATTACGATCCTTAGTTCTTCATAATACAAAACTGCGTAATGTGTAATGCGTAATGCGTAATGAGCTGACAAGACAAAATCCTTACGCAGTACGCAGTACTTATTAGGTTATGTGGCGGACAGGACTTCCCTGCCCGCCACATACGCCCCTTCACTTACAACGGCCTATTATTATTCATCGATCCAATACTGCTCGGGATGGGTGTTGCCGGGGCTGCCAGGGGCCCAGGGACCCAGGACGCCGACTTCCGGTACACCGCGGAAGTTCTTGCTCAGGATCACGGGCATCGGCTGGTCGCCGGCCGCACCGAGGGTGAAGGGGCCCTCTTCAATATGAATTTCGATAGCTTCCCAAACCAGCTCGTGCCGCTTGTTGATATCGGGTTCGGCCAGGCCACGGTCGTAAATTTCTTGCAGTCGGGCGGCCGGGCTGCCCGGTGCCGGTTCGATGCCTTCCTCACCGCCGGTCTGGCGCCATTTGCCTTCCAGCGGCCAGGCACGGTTGTCGCGCAGAGGGAAGATCCAGTCCGGGTAGGTCCAGATGTCCACCTCGGAGGCATGGCAGTTACGCAGCATGTACAAGCCCTCTGTTTGCCGCAACTCCCAATCGGGGGTGTCAAAGAGGCTGTTGATCAGCGTTTTGATGCCGACCGCTTCCAGATCCCCGGCAAACGACTCGGTGCCATCGGTCGAAACCCGGACACCGCCCCAGTTCCCCAGGTCCAGGATGAGGGTGAAAGGGGCGCCGCTGGGCAGGTCACGCCAGCCGTCGCCATCGGCATCGAGCAGGCCGGCGGCGTCAAGCAACTCATTGGCCAGGTCCACATCGTACTCAGCATCGGCCTGCTGCCAACGCTCAAAAACCTCCTGCCCCTCGGGGCTGGCGAAGTGCCAGGCTTGCGGGCTGATGGTCGCCTGTTGCGGCGTGCCAATGCCCCCCCAGGCGACATCAATGAGGCGCTCGCGGTTCATGGCATGGGAGATGCCCTTGCGGAAGTTCACATCACGGAGAACATCCTGAATCTCCTCCCAGTTGTCAATGCTGTCGTCGACAAAGTCCTGGTTGATCAGCCAGCAGGGCCAGCCGCCGGCGCCGTTGACCCAGCTTGTTTTCACGATGTAGTTATTCTCTTCGGCGTGTTCGCGCAGGAAGGGAATCTGGCTCGGGTCGTCCGTGCCGCGGAAGGAAGCCGTGTACTTACCTTGTGAGAGCTCGAGGATGCGTACTTCTGCTTCGGGCACGATGGCGATATCCAGCTTGTCAATGTAGGGCAATTGGTTGCCCTCGGTATCGACCTTCCAGTAGTAGGGGTTGCGTTCCATGATGGCCCGCTCGCCCGGCGTATATTGGATGGGCCGCCAGGCAAACAAAACGGGGTGATCAGGATTCTCCCACCATTTGCTCTTCAATTCCAAATCTTCGTAGCTGCCCCCATCGTTGTAGTTGGGGTGGAACTGCTCCAGGTAGTGGCGCGGCTTGTGCAGCGGCTCCCACTCCCAGAAGCCCTGGGCCAGGATGTAGGGGGTGATCCATTGGGGCTTGTCCCAGGTCATGACCATGGTGTAGTCGTCGGGAAATTCGACATCCATGGGGCTGCCGTCTGACTTGAAGCCCCACCAGGGCGGCTGGATGACCTGGTATTCGTCATTCAGGGCCAGGTCTTCCCACCAGAATTTCAGATCATCCATGGTGAAAGGCTCGCCATCGGACCACTTGACCCCTTCGCGGAACTTCAGGGTGACCTGGGTGCCGTCATCTGACCATTCGAACGATTTGGCCAGACCGGGTTCATAACCGGTGTAGTCGGGCTTCCAGCGGATGGGCGGGTCGTAGAGGATCATCTTGATATTGTTGAGGTCGGCCTGCCAGGCCGCGTTAAACCAGGTACCGCCATACTTACCGACGCCCTCGACCGGGGTGACCACCTGAACATCTACCGGCAGGCGCTCGTCGACCGGCGGTAACTCGCCGGCGGCGACCATCTCGGCCAGCATGGGGGCCTCGTTGAACTCCGACACCGCCACTTCTTCTTCCTCGGTAACGGTTTCGCCGGCCTCCACAGCCTTACCAACCTCTACTTTGGCCTCTTCTTTAACCGCTGGTTCTGCGGCCGGCGCCTCCTCGGCTGCCTCTTCCGGGGCGGCCGGCGCAGCGCCGCGAGCACAGGCGGCTAAGATGAGGGATAAAACCAGAAACAAACTTAGTAGCGTAAGCTTTTTACGCATTACTTATCCTCCTTTTGAGATACAGTAAAGTGAAACAAAATAAAATTTACTGATCTGATAATAGGGTCACATCAAATTTGGGTACAGCTTTTTCAAACCTACGGGCATCACCTCCTTCGTCAACTACCCATCTATTAAACCGTCTTATAGGGCTCAACTGCCCGTTGGCGCAGATGAGATTCTCGTAGAATGGGCTTGGCCTCTAAAACGATATGTCTGGTTTCCGTCTTAGATGGGTCAGTAAAAGCATTCAGGAGCAGCCTGGCACTTGTCTCTCCCATCAGATAGGCCGGCGCATCGATAACGGTAATGGCCGGGGACAATAGCGAAGTCCAGGCCGTATCTCCATAGCAAACTAAGGCAACATCATCAGGCAAATGGAGGCCCAATTGATTAAGACTGTGCAAGGCACCGACGGTCAGGTCAGTGCTGCTACAAATGATGGCATCAGGCGGGTTGGACAAGCTCATCAAATCGAGGACCGCACTACGCCCAGCCTCGGCGGTAAAGGGCACTTGAAAAACATACTCCGGGTTATACGGTAGACCAACCGCTTTCAACGCATTTTTATACCCGTCCAGACGCACCCGAACGGTGTCAATGATCTCAGGGCCGTTAATCAAGGCAACATGTTCATGGCCGGTATCGAACAAAAGCCGGACCGCCTGGGTGGTAATGCTATAATTATCAATGCCCACCCCACTTAATTCGGTCGCCCTAACCTGGCGATCCATGATAATGGCCGGAATGCCCAGATCGGGTAACCGTTCAATCTCGGCACACAGTTCAGCCACCGGGGTAATGATCAGACCATCCACCAACCTGGTCAATTTCCGGACCAATCTCCTTTCAATGGCCTGGTCAGAACGGCTGCTGCCAACGATGCAGGTGTGACCACGGGCATAGAGAAAGGTTTCTATCCCTTCCAGGGCATCGCCAAAAAAAGTCGCGTTGGCATTGGGGACAATCACCCCAATGGTCAAACCCTTGCTGGCAGAGGTCACTTTGCGCCTGCGCCGGGGCTGATAATCAAGCCGGCTGATGGCCTCCAACACACGGGCGCGGGTTTTCTCACTCACCGGACGCGGGCCATCGTTGAGGACGTAAGATACGGTGGCGATAGATACCCCTGCTAATTTGGCTACATCCTTCAGGGTAGCGCTCATGTCCTTCCCCGTACTTCATAGTAAACGGGACAAACTTAATACATTACGATCTACGATGAAAAGTGGGGCAAGCTTAACACACCTTGTCTAACTTGTCAAATCGAAAGCGTCTTTTCGCATGAAAATTAGACTAAATCACTCGAATTTAGACAAAACGCAAAAATATCGGGCCAAGGGGTTAAAACCCACACCTGTCGAAGATCCTATAGGAGCGAGGGTGTGTCCCAAATTTTAGGTAATGAAGGATTCCAAAATGCATTTTGGAATCCTAAAATCTGGGACGCACCCTAGGAGCGACCTGGCCTTGACAAACAAGAGATAATTATTATAATGGTCCCACCTTTCCAAAACGACGTTATACAAGATATAACACGCTTATAAGAGAGAGCTCATTGACTGACTACACGATTGGTGTCATTGAAGATGCAATTCATGTCCTGGAAACCTTTCTGAACGGTCGAGAATGTCTTACCTTAGCCCAAATCACTAAAGAATCTGGCCTGGTTAAAAACAAAGTCTTCCGCATCCTCTCTACCCTGGAGAAGCATCGGTTTGTCACTCGAGACGAGGGAGGGCACTACCGGTTGGGGATACGATTTTTGGATTTCGGCCAGCGAGTCCGAGATCAGATGAATCTGCTGAGGGTCAGCCAACCAAGCATGGATTGGCTGGTTGCAGAAACCAGCGAGAGTGTTTTTTTGGGGATCATTGACGGCATAGAGGCTTTGTGCATCGACGCCCGAGAATCGCCCCGCTCTATTCGTTTATTTGCCCAGGTAGGTCGGCGTGCACCGATTTATGCTGGAGGTGTACCCAAACTTTTGTTAGCCTTTATGCCTGAGGAGCAGCGTAACGCTCTACTCGACAGCATTACGCTTGAGCCTCTCACCCCTTACACGATTACCGACCGAACTGCCCTGGAGGAACTGCTTCAGAAAATTCGGCAGCAAGGTTATGTTGTGACGGCAGATGATCTGGATGTGGGGGCCCACTCCATTGCTGCTCCCATTCGAGATCATCAAGGCCAGGTGGTTGCGGCTATCTCGGTAGCCGGCCCTTCCAGTCGTTTTACGGCTAATCATATCGACTGTTATCTAAGCCTGGTCCAGAAAGGCGCAAGCCAGATTTCACGGGCCCTTGGGTACGAAGCCGAGTAGGATGACAAACTAATACCCCGTACCCCGGAGGGCATCTCCGAGAGGGCACAAGAGTTTGTCTTACATAAGTACAAGTAGTAGATAAAGAACATCCTTGATTCAAAATTCGTTTTAGCGAGGAGGCTCCCATTGATGGAAACACTTTATCAACCAACTAAGGCATCGTTTGAGGAAACGCTTTTGCAAGAGCTATCCATAGCTGCTCCCTGGGCTTTAATCGAACGTTTTACTACGCTGGTTCGAGAGTCAGGCAGTGAGGATGAACGGATCGCAGCGCAATACATCTCAGACCGTCTCAGTGAATTTGGTGTGCCACACCAGGTTTACACTCCGGAGCTTTTCTTGAGCGTGCCTATATCGGCCTCTCTGGAAGTGGGAGGGCAGACCTTGCGCGCTAAAGCTCCCTCCTGTTCCGCCAGCACCGGTCCTGAAGGCGTCAGCGGAGAGGTTGTCTATCTCACCCGGAAAGCCTCGACAGGGGTGGGGGATTTTTTTGACTTCTCGGCTGATGAAGCACTCGACCTACACGGTAAGATTGTGCTCGTGGATGGCATGAGCGTCCCTAAAGCCGTTTGGGAGCTCAAACAGCGGGGGGCCATCGGCCAAATTTACATCAACCCTGGCGTGGACATCCACTGGGGGACCTGCACTACCATCTGGGGCGCCCCAGATCTGGACTCTGATCCCCGCCAGCCTAACACGCCGGTAGTCAACATCAACCGGCCCGATGGGGATGCGCTGATCAAGCAAGTGCAAGCCGGTAAGGTCGAAGCAACGATACGAACTGAGATGAAAGAAGGATGGTTTCCCTGCCCGGTGGTTGTGGCCGAAATTGAAGGTCAGGTGGAACCGGAGCGATTCTTACTGGTCCACGGCCATCTTGACTCTTGGGATGTGGGCATCGGAGATAACGCGGTTGGCGATGCCACCCTCCTCGAGTTGGCCCGAGTCTTCCACAAACACCGCGATCAACTGGCCCGCAGCTTGAAGATCGCCTGGTGGACGGGACACTCGACCGGTCGCTACGGGGCTTCGACCTGGTATGCCGACACCTTCGGCCTGGAATTGGCCCGTAACTGCATCGCTCAGGTGGATATCGACTCCCCCGGTTGTCGCTGGGCCACCGAGTACTATGACATCTCCTGGATGACCGAAGCTGAAGACTTCTGCATCCAGGCTATTCGCGATGTGACCGGCAAAGAGGCCGCCGGCGAACGTCCCCACCAGGCCGGAGATTACTCGTTCAATAATATTGGTCTCTCCAGCTTCTTTATGCTGCTATCGACGATGCCTGAGAAGTTGCGTGAGGAGAAGGGCTACTACCCGGTTGGCGGTTGTGGAGCGAACATCGCCTGGCACACTGAAAACGATACCCTTGAGATTGCCGACCGGGACAATCTGATGCGCGACTTGCGGGTCTATGTGGCTACAATACAACGGGTTCTTAATAACCCCATCCATCCCTTCGACTTCCGCAAGCTAGGCGCAGAGTTCCGCGAGACGCTCGATCGTTACGCGGCCGGTGCGGATAACAGCGTTGATTTCTCCATGGCCTACCAGGCCCTGGATACCCTGCAAGGGGCATTGGCCAATCTGTATGAGCGAATTCCATCCTTGCAGGGCAAACCGATCAATGACCCCGCCGTACGCGCCGTCAACGAGGCCATCTTAAAGTTGGGACGTATTCTCATTCCCATTAACTACACGCGCCATGGCCGATTCCGCAATGAGCCGGCCACACCGGTCCCCCCTCTGCCCGACATTGCGCCCGCTCAGGAATTGGCCGAGGCTGAGGGGCACCGAAAACACGTCATCCAGACACACGTTCGACGGGGTTTGAACCGCGTGACCTGGGCTTTTGAGCAAGGGGCCGAAGTCGCGCAAGAAGCTTATTAGGAGGTAACGATGAAAATTGTTTATCTTATCCCCGGTCCGATGGGGAGAACGCCAGAGGGAAAAGCTGAGGTAAAACGACGCGGGGAATTGCTGAAACAGTACGCGGCCCCCGGCACAGAAGTTGACATCGACGATGTTCCTTCCGGGCCAGCCTCTATCGAAAGTATGTATGAAGAATATCTTTCGATTCCGGCCACGGTACGGCGGGCGATTGAGTTGGAAGGACAAGGCTATGACGCGCTGATCCTGGGGTGCTATGGCGATCCAGGATTGGACGCCCTGCGCGAGTTGGTTTCGATTCCGATTGTTGGTCCTGGCGAGGCAACAGCGCTAATGGCCGCCTCCCTGGGTCACCGTTTCTCTATTATCACCATCACCGAAAGCGTCATTGCTTTCACCGAACGGCTGGTCCGCAATGTCGGCCTGGGGGAGAAGTTGGCCAGCGTCAGGGCGGTCGATATTCCCGTGTTGGAACTTCACCACGACCGTGAGCGGACGATTGAAGCCACGATCGATGAAGGGCGCAGGGCCATGGAGCAAGACCGGGCGGATACCCTTATTTTGGGCTGTATGAGTATGGGCTTTCTGGAGGTCGCCGAGGCCGTGGCCCCAGAATTGGGCATTCCGGTCCTCAATCCCGGCCGGGTGGCTCTGAAATATGCCGAAGCGCAAGTGGGTGCGGGTTTGACTCATTCTCGACGGGCCTATATGACGCCCCCCAAACTGGCTAGTGGAAAGGCTGAATCCGCCGCAGAACTACTCCACGCTGCTGCGTAGGTGAGAATCGACGTCTGGTCATTTGAGCCGGAGTTATCACGAGCTGGCGCTCACCACCAAGGACGAAAGTGGCGTGCAGCCCTCACCAGGATCTTCGACAAAGCAAGCTTTGCACTCCAGGTGAAGAAGAATCTCTGTAGGGAGTTGAAATGGAACGGTTGCTGACAGGTTTTACGCTGATTGATGGGACCGGCCGGGACCCTCTATCCCAGGCCGCCATCTACGTGCAGGAGGGGCGGATCGCCTGGGTTGGCCCTCAATCAGATTTACCCGCGGAAGTCCGCCGGACCCCGGAAAAAGATATATCAGGCCGGACGGTCATTCCTGGCCTCATCGACGCTCATGTTCACGTCTGCTGGAACGGGCGGGAGGATGTCTTAGCGCTGGTCAGAAGAGAACGAGATTTTCTGCTGCTGGAGGCCGTGGCGACCTTGCGGCATATCCTGGCCTCGGGGACAACGACCGTCCGGGATATTGGGGGGCAGGATTATATCGAAATGTCCCTCCGTTGGGCTGTTGAAGCCGGTTATATCCCCGGGCCGCGTATGCGCACCTCCGGCAAAATCATTACTATGACGGGCGGGCACGCCCACTTTGCCGCCCGCGAAGCCGATGGGATTGATGAACTTCGTAAGGCGGCGCGGGAGCAAATCAAAGCCGGGGCGGACACCGTCAAGCTCATGGCAACCGGCGGCGTAGCCACGAAGGGGCAGGATATCGAGGCCAGCCAGTTTACGGTAGAAGAGATGGCCGCCGCCGCGCAGGCGGCACATGCTATGGGACGGACGGTCGCCGCTCACTGCCATGGCGCTAGGGGGATCAAAAACGCCTTGCTAGCCGGCATCGATTCCATCGAACACGGGACATTCCTGGATGAAGAAGCGGCCGATCTCATGCTAGAGCGAAACGCCTCCCTCGTTCTCACCCTGGGAGTGGCCAATCCTGACACGGAAACTATGTCGCCGGCCGCCCAGGCCGAGGTGGAGCGCATGAAAGAAGCTATTGAGATGCTCCGGCCGCCCCTTCTCAAGACAGCAGAAATCGCTCGTCAAAAGGGTGTCCTGGTCGGCTCGGGATCCGACGCCGGGGGTAATCCTCTGGCTCCCCATGACTTCAGCATGGCCCAAGAGTTAGAGGAATTGGTTGACTACGGTTTTTCGCCTATGGAAGCGATCACCATAGCCACTCGTAACAACGCCCATATCCTGCGCTGGGAGCAAGACCTGGGGACCTTAGAGCCGGGCAAGTTGGCCGACTTTGCGGTTCTAACGGATGATCCCCTGGCAAATATTTCTAATGTCCGAAACGTAGAAGCTGTCTTTAAAGAGGGGAAAAGCGTGTTTTGATAAATGAAATTACTTATAGGCGAAGCTATTTAAGGAGGAAAGAAGAACTATGGGACTATAGATCTCACGCTACGGTCAAGAAAGGTCGTTGTAAGATAAGCTTCAGCTTGTCCCGGTACGTGACAAACTAAAGTTTGTCTTACAAAAAGCACTTTCCTACACAAGAACAAAGTAAAACTAACTCAGTTTTCTAAATGTAAAAGGAGAGAAAAGCGTATGAAACGGTCAAACATAGTCTGGTTGTTTACCTTATTCACCATTTTGGCCATGTTGGTGGCGGCCTGCGCACAGGCCGCCCCGGGCGGCTCTGCAGCGGTCGAGTCTGAACAGGCCGCGGCAGAACCGGCCGAAGAAGTGGCTGCGGAGACGGCAGAGGAGACATCTGGGGAAGCGGCGGCAGCGGCTGAGACTGAGGCAGAGGCCGAAATGGCCGCCGGAGAGTCGGTGGCCCCCATTACAGTCCTGTCCAATGTCCAGGCAGCCGACCCGATTGAATTCGAATCGACTCGCCTGCTGGTGGAGAATATGCGCCAGTTGGGCTTGGAGGTCGACCATCGGGCCATGCCCTGGGAACAGCAGGCAGACCTGGTCTGGTTCAACCGCTCAGACTGGCAGATGACGGCCTGGCGCATGGTTGGTCGCCCGGAGCGCATGGACCCCGATGAGTTTGTGGTTAACCTATTCCATTCTTCCACCGCCGAAAATGGGTACAACTTCGTCGGCTTTACCAGCCTCGAGTATGACGAGCTGGCAATTGAACAACGGGGCATCACCGATCGAGAGGAACGCCGCCAGGTCATCTATGAGGCGCAGGAGATTATCGCCGATCAACTGCCCTATCTGTACGTCGCCCATCCCAAGCTCCCCTTTGCTTTCCGGTCCGATGTTTGGAATCCGGATACCGTCGTTGAGGCTCAGGGAATCGGCATCAAGAATTTCTGGACCTGGATTCAGGCCGAGCCGGTCGGCGATCAGAAGAGCTTCATTGCCAACACCGGCGATGTCATTCAAGCCATCAATCCCCTCTATATCTCCGGCGATGCCGACTCCCGTGTTACAGAAATCATTTGGGATCGCCTGATGCGCATCGGGCCGGACGGACTGGCCCAACCCTGGGCAGCAGAGTCGGTCGAATGGGAGGATGAAACCAATGTATTGGTTAAGTTGCGCGAGGGGATGACCTGGCACGACGGAGAGCCGGTTACTGCGGCCGATGTCGAGTTCTCCTTCCGGGCGCCGGCCACCGGTGAAGTGCCCATGTATAAACCCTTTGTGGACAAAATCGCCAATATTGAGATTGTAGACGACCTGACCGTGCGCTTCACATTGAGTGAGCCGTGGGTCGCCTTTGAGACAGCTTCGCTGGCCAAGCTAAATCTGGTCCCGAGGCATATCTGGGAACCCATCTTGGAAGACTTGGCCGGTACCGAAGACAATGCGGA
>JABAHQ010004669.1_pt1 | contig 17419 bp, 20 predicted proteins | sample 7062091 | NCBI WGS metagenome assembly JABAHQ01 (sample SAMN14534359, study PRJNA622989) | marine sediment metagenome | biome: marine biome [ENVO:00000428]; feature: marine pelagic biome [ENVO:01000023]; material: deep marine sediment [ENVO:00002113] | place: India: Gulf of Kutch | collected...
TGATTATGGGACAGGTGGTGCTTCCGCCACCGGTGGTTTCAACATCGGGGTAGGCGGTGGTGCGGCGGCTGGCTCGCAGACGTGTATCACAAAAACATGGTGCTTTTAGCGGACTGGATCTGATATGCGCGTTGCTTATTACCTATTAATAACGTCTGTCGTGCTGGGAGTCATTGGCTTTGCTGTTGCAACATTGCTAGATAAAAAACAGCTCGGCATGGCGATGTTTCTTGTTGGATTCTTTATTGGAGCAGGGTCTGCCATATTTCTCGCGTTAACGAGTGCGAATGCTGATTTTGGCAAACTCGGAACAGGGATAAAAATTGCTGCTGGTGGGTTTGGTTTGATTGTGCTGGGTCAGCTAGCCGACTTTGCGCTCGGTCGAGGCGGTTCTATCGAAAATATTCTTTTCTTTCTTGGAATGGCTGTAATGATGGTCGGCATAGTAGTAGCGGCTTTCCGGATCGCGAAGTTTTAATCCCTCGGATTCAACCGCGAAGTGCAACGGTGAGTTTCATTTGCATATTGTAGAGCACCTCGTGGGGCGTCCGGTAACCGAGGTAGTGTCCAGAATCTTTCGCACTTTTATTTTGGCGATAGCCCGATCTGCGCCTATGCCACTTCGGTCTCGGTAGCGTCGAGATTCTTTAGCAGCTCCATCTTGAGATATCGTTTTGTGCTTCATTGGGTGCCGGCGATGTGGTGCAGCCGGGCGCCGACAACGGTCAAGAGTTCGCCGAGCGCTAGGCCCTCGCCGCCCGCCTCGATGCGCGCTTTTACTTTGTCGACCCTTACGCCTCGTGGCATCGCGGGACAAGCGAGAATGCCAATATGATCCTCCGCCCGGAGCTGTTTAAAGAGCGCGATCTCACCGCGCTCACCGGCGCCGAGATCCGCAAGATCGAGAACCGGCTCAACTTCAGACCCCGTAAGTGCCCCGGATATTAGACGCCACACGAAGTCTCTACGACACTCAATTCGAGTTCACCGTTATGCTTCTTGGTGGAATCGAAGTCATCTTTTCTCTGCGTCCTTTGCGCCTTTGCGCTCCTCGCGTTAATGACATACCGGGATGAGGGTGCCCAACGCCGAATCAGCCGCGGCGACGGTCAGTAGATCCTGGGCGCGCCGGACGGGCGCCTGCGAAAGCGCTTGTAGCTCCACCAGTACTGCTCGGGCCGGCGCCGGATGAGGCCCTCCAGCGCGCGGTTCATGGCGCCGGCCGCGGCGGCGGTGTCGGCCTGGGCGATGGCCTCCCCGCCGGGCTCGAAGTGCAGCTCGAAGCCGCGCCCGCGCGGCAGGCGCTCGGCGTAGGCGAGGACCACCGGCGCGCCGGTGCGCTGCGCCAGCCGCGGCACCATCACCATGGTGTTGGCGGCGACGCCGAAGAACGGGGCGAACACGCCCTGCCCGCCCCCGGGGTTCTGGTCCGGGAGCACGCCGACGAGCTCGCCGCGCTCGAGGCCGCGGTAGAGCGCGCGCACGCCGCGGGCGTTGGAGGGGACGAGCCGCGCGCCGGCGCGCTCGCGCCCGCGCCGCAGCAGCGCGTCGAGCGCCGGGGTGCGGTGCTGGGGGCGATACATGCTCGTCATCGGATAGCGCGAGGCGCAGTAGACGCCCACCGCCTCCCACGCCCCGAGGTGGGGGACGGCGAGAATCGCGCCCCGGCCGCCGGCCAGCGCCGCCTCGAGCACCTCCTCGCCGTGCACGGCCCGCACCAGCCGCAGCGCCCGCTCGGGTGCCCGCAGCAGCAGCGGGCTCGACTCCGCGGCCGCCTTGCCGGTCTCGATGAGGCTGCTGCGCGCGAGGCGCGCCCGGGCAGCGGGATCGAGCTCGGGCATGCACAACTCCAGATTGGTCTCGGCGACCCGGCGCAGGCGGCTCGGCCATGCGCCGGCCAGCCCGCCGGCAAACGCGCCGATCCCCTGCGCGGCGCGGAACGGCAGGGCGGCCAGCAGTCGATAGGCCCATACCGCGGCCCGGCCGCTCACGGGGTCGCCTCCGCGCAAGGGTCGGACCGCCTGCGGCGCGTGGGTCTGCTCATCGTCTCGGATAGAACCGCGGCTCGCCGGGCGGGCGCACCCGAAAGCGCCTGTAGGTCCACTGGTACTGCGCGGGATGGTGCGCCACGCACGCCTCCACGGCGCGGTTGAGCGCCGCCGCCCCCGTCGTCGGGTCCCCGGCCCCGACAGTCTGCGGCGCGGGGACGAAATGCACGCGATACCCGCGCCCGTAAGGCAGGCGCTCGGCGTAGGCCACGAACACCGCGGCGCCGGTGCGTGCCGCCAACCGGGGGACCAGCACCATGGTCTTGGCCGGGATGCCGAAGAAGGGGGCGAACACGCCGCTGCCCCGGCGCGGCTCCTGGTCGGGCAGGATCCCCACCGCCTCGCCGCGCTCGAGCGCGCCGTACAGGGCACGAATCCCGGGCGCGTGCGCGGGGACCAGGCGCGCCCCGAAGCGCTCCCGGGCGGCGCGCACCGTGCTCTCGAGCTCCGCTTCCCGCGGCGGTCTGTACAGGCTCGTGACCGGCCCGTGGCGGTGCGCGAGATACAGGCCCACCAGCTCCCACGCCCCGAGGTGGGGCGCGGCGAAGATCACCCCGCGCCCGGCGGCGCGGGCGGCGTCGACCGCGGCCTCTCCGTGCACGGCCCGCACCAGCCCCAGCACCCGGTCACGGGTGCCGTACCACAGGGCACCCGCCTCGGTGGCCGTCTTTCCGGTCTCGATGAGCGTGCGGCGCAACAGCCGCCGCCGCTCGGGCGCCGGGAGCGAGGGGAAGCAGCCGTCGATGTTCGCGCGCGCGATGTCGGGCACCCGCCCCGGGAACGTCGCGAGCGCCAGGCCGAGCAGCGCGCCCACGCCGTGGCTGACCGGCAGGGGCAGCGGGGCGAACAGGCGCAGCAGGGCTTTGATCAGCCGGGGGCTCACGCTCACTCGCCGCCGGCGTCGAGCTCGGCGGAGAAGTCCGTGCCGAGCACGCGCAGGGCGCGCGTCACGTCCTCGGGCGCGACCTGGAGCTTGATCCAGCCCACGGCGATCGCATAGAGCCAGTCCGCTTGGACGAGGTGCTCGTCCGCCAGGGCGCTGGGGATGCCCTCGGCGGCCAGCCGGCCCTGGGCGATATGGGCGTCCGGCTGGTTCTCGAAGGTCGCCACCGTCACGGTCGGCACGCCCTGCTTGTGGGCATCCTCTACCACTTATGCACTGTTTCTAGCTCATTGATATCAATAAATCCCCACATTTACTTTAAAATTAAAAAAGTGGGGAGCAAACAGCGTTATCGAGTTCATAATGATATATAAGTGGGAAACGTTGGACGGCCCGGGTCGTCGCCGGGACGACGGCCTCGCCTCGCGCGACGGGACGCGCCCCGCGGATCCGGCGCCCGTGGGGCGACATCGCATGGTTCCAGGGTCCGGGGGTGTCCGCGACGGAGATCGGCATGGCTGCATTTTAGCAGGCGGCGGGCGGACCCGGCAGACGCCCAGGCAGCCGCCCCGACCCGGGCCAACTCACTGTCGTGCGACAGGATTCTCCGCCCCTCCGGCCGCGAAGCCGGGCGCCCCGCCGGTTCCCGGCATGAGCGCCGGCGACACGCGTGTTATAATTTCCCCTTTTTTGGACAAAACTAACGGGACAAGGGTCACTATGCCTTCAAGCCACGACCCCAGAGCGGCGCTCGAGGGGCTTCTCAAAGACCGCATCCTCATGCTCGACGGTGCCATGGGCACCATGATCCAGACCTACAGGCTCGAGGAGGCGGATTATCGGGGTGAGCGATTCAAGGATCACCCCTGCGAGCTCAAGGGCAATAATGACCTGCTCTCGCTGACCCAGCCCAAGATCATTCGTGACATCCACGCGGCTTATCTCGAGGCCGGCGCGGACATCACCGAGACCAACACCTTCAGCTCGACCTCCATCGCGATGGCCGACTATCAGATGGAGGATCTCGTCCACGAGCTGAACAAGGAAGGCGCGCGCATCGCCCGCGAGGCGGCCGACGAGCACACCCGCAGGCAGCCCGACAAGCCGCGGTTCGTCGCCGGCGTCCTCGGCCCGACCAACCGCACCGCCTCGATCTCGCCGGATGTGAACAATCCCGGCTATCGCAACACCAGCTTCGACGACCTCTATCGCGCCTACAAGGAGGCCGTCGCGGGCCTGGCCGAGGGCGGTGCCGACCTCCTGCTCATCGAGACGATCTTCGACACGCTGAACGCCAAGGCGTGCATCTACGCCATCGACGATTTCTTCGAGGAGCAGGGTGTCGAGCTGCCGATCATGATCTCGGGCACCATCACCGACGCCTCCGGGCGCACGCTCTCGGGCCAGACCACGGAGGCGTTCTGGAACTCCGTGCGCCATGCCAGGCCGCTGTCGATCGGCCTGAACTGCGCGCTCGGGGCAAAGGACCTGCGCCCCTTCCTGAAGGAGCTCTCGCAGGTCGCCGACACCTACGTGAGCGCTCACCCCAACGCCGGGTTGCCGAACGAGTTCGGGGAGTACGACCAGGGGCCCGAGCTCATGGCCGAGCTGGTCGGGGAGTTCGCCGCCTCGGGCCTGGTCAACGTCGTCGGCGGTTGCTGCGGGACGACGCCGGCACACATCGAGGCCATCGCCGAGGCGGTCGCCGACAAGGCCCCGCGCACGATCCCGGAGCTGCCGCACAAGACGCGCCTGTCGGGCCTCGAGCCGTGCAATATCGGCGAGGACTCGATGTTCGTCAATGTCGGCGAGCGCACCAACGTCACGGGCTCCAAGCGTTTCCTGCGGCTGATCAACGAAGGCGACTACGAGACGGCGCTGGAGGTCGGGCGTGACCAGGTCGAGAACGGGGCCCAGATGGTCGATGTCAACATGGACGAGGGCATGCTCGACTCCCGGCGGGCGATGGTCGATTTCTTGAATCTGGTCGCGGCCGAGCCCGACATCGCCAAGGTGCCGCTCATGATCGATTCCTCGAAGTTCGACGTGATCGAGGCCGGCCTGAAGTGCGTGCAGGGCAAGGGCGTCGTCAACTCGATCTCGCTCAAGGAGGGCGAGGAGGCTTTCATCGAGCAGGCCAGGCGCATCCTGCGCTACGGCGCGGCGGTGGTCGTCATGGCGTTCGACGAGGAGGGCCAGGCCGACACCGCCGAGCGCAAGGTCGAGATCTGCGAGCGCTCCTACAAGATCCTCACCGAGCAGGTCGGCTTCCCCCCCGAGGACATCATCTTCGACCCGAACATCTTCGCCATCGCGACCGGGATCGAGGAGCACAACAATTATGCGGTGGATTTCATCGAGGCCACGCGGGAGATCAAGAGGCGGTTGCCGTACGCGAAGGTGAGCGGCGGCGTCTCCAACGTCTCCTTCTCCTTCCGCGGCAACGAGCCGGTGCGCGAGGCCATCCACTCGGTGTTCCTCTACCACGCCATCCAGGCCGGCATGGACATGGGGATCGTCAACGCCGGCCAGCTCGCCGTCTACGACGAGCTCGACCTGGAGCTGCGCGAGGCCGTCGAGGACGTGGTGCTCAATCGGCGCGAGGACGCGACCGAGCGGTTGCTCGATCTCGCGGAGAAGTACAAGGGCGAAGCCGGCAAGACCAAGGAAGAGGACCTCGCCTGGCGTGAGTGGACGGTCGAGAGGCGGCTCGAGCACGCGCTGGTCAAAGGCATCGCCGACTACATCGAGGAGGACACCGAGGAGGCCCGCCAGAAGCACGAGCGCCCGCTCCAGGTCATCGAGGGGCCGCTCATGGACGGCATGAACGTCGTCGGCGACCTCTTCGGCGCCGGCAAGATGTTCNNGTCAAGAGCGCCCGCGTGATGAAGAAGGCCGTGGCCCATCTGATCCCCTACATCGAGGAGGAGAAGAGGCAGCTCGAGGACACCTCTCCGAAAGGCAAGATCCTCATGGCCACGGTGAAGGGCGACGTGCACGATATCGGCAAGAACATCGTCGGCGTCGTGCTCCAGTGCAACAACTACGAGGTCATCGACCTGGGCGTGATGGTGCCTTCGCAGAAGATCCTGGAGACCGCGCGCAAGGAGAAGGTCGATATCATCGGCCTATCCGGGCTGATCACGCCATCACTCGACGAGATGTGCAATGTCGCCGCCGAGATGAAACGCGAGGGCTTCGAGATCCCGCTGCTGATCGGCGGCGCCACGACCTCGCGGGCCCACACCGCCGTGAAGATATCGCCGAACTACGACAATCCGACGGTCTGGGTGAAGGACGCCTCGCGCGCGGTCGGCGTGGTCTCGAACCTGCTGTCGGACACGGTGCGTGAGGCGTTCGTCACCGAGATCGCCGAGGACTACGAGCAGGTCCGCGAACGGCACAAGGGCAAGACCTCCCGGCGCCGCGTAGTCTCGCTGGAGCAGGCGCGGGCCAATCGCGTCGACATCGACTGGCCGAGCTACGCCCCGCCCAAGCCTCGCATGACCGGGCTGCAGGCGTTCGCCGATTATCCACTCGAGGAGATCGCGCAATATATCGACTGGACGCCGTTCTTCCGGACCTGGGAGATGAAGGGCAAGTTCCCGCAGATCCTCGAGGACGAGAACATCGGCGAGGAGGCGCGCAAGCTCTTCGACGACGCCGGGGCCATGTTGCGGCGCATCATCGATGAGAAATGGCTGCAGGCGCGGGCCGTCATCGGTCTGTTCCCGGCCAATGCGGTGGACGACGACATCGAGATCTACGACGATGAGTCCAGGCGGCAGGTCCGAGTCGCCGTCCACCATCTGCGCCAGCAGAACGAGAAGCCGCCGGGGCGTCCCAATCTGTGCCTGTCCGACTTCATCGCGCCGAAGGAGACGAAGGTCGAGGATTACCTGGGGGCCTTCGCCGCGACCGCTGGCGTCGGGCTCGACGAGCGCGTGAAGGCCTTCGAGCAGGCCAACGACGACTACAACGCGATCCTGCTCAAGGCGCTGGCCGACCGGCTGGCCGAGGCGTTCGCCGAGCGGATGCACGCGCGGGTGCGCCGGGAGTTCTGGGCCTACGCGCCGGACGAGGACCTGGACAACGAGGCGCTGATCAAAGAGGAGTACACGGGGATCCGGCCGGCACCGGGCTACCCGGCCTGTCCCGACCACACCGAGAAAGGACTGCTCTGGGAGCTGCTCGACGCCGAAGGCAATGCCGGGATCCGTCTCACCGAGAGCTATGCGATGTGGCCGGCCTCCTCGGTCTCGGGCTGGTACTTCTCGCACCCGCGCTCGCAGTACTTCGTGGTCAACCGGGTGGGCCGCGACCAAGTGGCGGATTACGCCGAGCGCAAGGGCATGAGCTTCGAGGAGGCCGAGAAATGGCTCATGCCCGTGCTGGCTTACGAGCCCGACGAGGAAAAAGAGGCCGTGTGATCGCGCGCCGTCCCGCGGAGGCCGAGCACGCTCCCGTCCCGGCTATCGGGGCGGGAGCGTTCTTTCGTGAGGCGGCGATCCCTCGGCCCGGTCCGTATGTACTACAATCGCTGGCGCGGGCCCGGCCCGCGAGCCGCAGAAGCCGACAAAGGAGGCAGAGATGGTTGGCAAGAAGAATGTCGTATTCGGCTTCCTCTACCTCGTGCTGACCGCCGCGCTCGGCCCCTACATGGTGGTGTCGCTGTCGCAGTCGCTCACCGACGCGGGCGGCAAGAAGCAGGAGGTCCTCGGTGAGATTCAGCTCATGAAGAGCAACCAGTTCATGAGCGAAGAGACCCTGGAGACCATGAGCGGGGCGCAGATCGCTAAGAAGAACACGGACGGTTTGCTGGCCATCAACGGTCTGATCAATGCCGAGATGGCCTTCGACCAGGTCAAGGCCAATCCGCACGCCCACGGCAATCTCGAATCGCTGCTCAATATCGCCGCCGGGCTCGTCCTGGGTCTCGTCGCCGTGTCGGCCGCCTTCAAGCAGCTGATCAGCTGGTGTTTCATCCTCGGGGCCCTGCTGCACTCGGGCATGCTCTACCTTCGCGACGCCTTCGGGCTCGGCTGGGCGGCGGCGTGGCTCGAATCACCGCTGGGGTTCATCGGCCCGCTGCTGATCCTGCTCGGCCTGCTGCTGGCGGGGATTGCGGCCTGGGCCGGCTATCGCGGCGAGCCGGTGCGCGACTGAGCGCGCAGCGCGGGAGGCGCCGGTGGCGCTCGCCGCCGGCCTGTGGCCCGCGCGCCCATGAGGGACAGCGATGCGCGAGCTCTATCCCGAGATCCAGCCGTTCCGCTCCCTGCGCTTGGCCGTGGACGATGTTCACACGCTCCATGTCGAGGAGTGCGGTCGCCACGATGGCCTGCCCGTGCTGTTCCTGCACGGCGGCCCCGGCATAGGCACGGAGCCCCTGCACCGGCGATTCTTCGACCCCACCGCCTACCGCATCATCCTGTTCGACCAGCGCGGCTGCGGCCGCTCGACGCCGCACGCCGAGCTCACCAACAACAACACGCACGCGCTGGTCGCCGACATCGAGCGATTACGCCGGGAGCTCGGCATCGAGCGCTGGCTCGTCTTCGGCGGCTCGTGGGGCTCGACCCTCGGGCTGCTCTACGCGCAGGCCCATCCCGAGCGCGTCCTCGGGCTCATCCTGCGGGGCATCTATCTCTGCCGCCCGCGCGACATCCAGTGGTTCTACCAGTCCGGCGCCGACCGGCTGCTGCCCGAGGCCTGGGAGGAGTTCCTCGCGCCCATTCCCGAGGCCGAGCGCGGCGATCTCGTGCGGGCCTATTACGAGCGCCTCACCGGTGACAACGACATCGAGCGCATGCGCGCGGCCAAAGCCTGGGCGTTGTGGGAGGCGAAGGCGGCCACCCTGCGGCCGGAGCCCGCAGTGGTGGCGCATTTCGATGACCCCTATCGCGCGCTGTCCACGGCGCGCATCGAATGCCACTACTTCGCCCACGACTGTTTCCTGGAGGTCGATCAGATCCTGCGCGACACGGGGCGGCTGGCCGAGATTCCCGGCATCATCGTTCACGGTCGCTACGATCTCATTTGCCCCGTCGAGCAGGCCTGGGCCCTGTCGCGCGCGTGGCCGCAGGCCGAGCTCGGCATCGCGCCGGACGCCGGGCACGCCGCGACCGAGCCGGGGATCCGCGACGCCCTGCTCGAGGCCACCGACCGCTTCGCCGAGCGGCTGGGATGAGGGGATGATCGGCCTGCTGCAGCGGGTTTCTCGCGCCCGAGTCGAGGTGAGCGGTGAGACGGTCGGAGCGATCGAGGCAGGGCTGGCGGTGCTGGTGGGTATCGAGCGCGGCGACGCCGAGGCCCAGGCCGACCGCTTGCTCGAGCGCGTGCTCGACTATCGAGTGTTCGCCGATGCCGAGGGCCGGATGAACCTGAGCCTGCGCCGGACCGGCGGGGGGCTGCTGCTGGTCCCGCAGTTCACGCTGGCCGCGGACACCGCCAAGGGGACCCGCCCGAGCTTCACCCCCGCTTCGGCCCCCGAGGTGGGCGCACGGCTGTTCGACTACCTGCTCGAGCGCGCCCGCGCCGCGCACGCGCCCGTGGCGGCCGGACGGTTCGGCGCGCACATGCAGCTCGCTCTGACGAACGACGGGCCGGTCACGTTCTGGCTGCGGGTGCCCCCGGGGCGAACGGCCGAGGCGTGAGCGCCGGGGGGATACGGGGTTCGGTGGTCAACGGGGAGGTCGATGCGCATGATCCACGTCAGTTATCTCGAGCCCGTGCTGGCGCTCGTGGCCGGCATTTTGATCCTGATCCAGCCGCGCACGCTCAACTACGTCGTCGCGATCTATCTGATCGTGGTCGGGGTGCTCGGGCTGGTGCGCTTCTGAGAGCTAGGCCCGTGCGGCGTCGTCGCTGCCGTGCTGGCCGCCGGCGAGCAAACGCAGCGCGCGCGGCTCGTGCAGGCGGATGTAGCGATTCTGCACCTCGAGCAGGCCCTGATCCTGGAAGCGCGTGAACAGCCGGCTGACCGTCTCCACCGCGAGCCCGAGATAATTGGCGATGTCGTTGCGCGACATGCTCAGGTTGAACTCCATGGCGGAATAGCCGAGGTTGCTGTAGCGCTTGGACAGGCTCAGCAGGAAGGTGGCGAGCCGCTCCTCGGCGGTCTTCTTGCCGAGCAGCAGCAGCAGCTCCTCGTCCTGCTGGATCTCCTGGCTCATCAGCCGCAGCAGCTGGCGTTGCAGGCCGCGGATCTGCCCGGCGAGACTCTCGAGCTGGTCGAAGGGGATCTCGCACAGGCTGGTGGTGTCGAGCGCCCGCGCCGAGCAGGTGTGCTCGCCCCGGATGATGGCGTCGAGGCCGAGCAGCTCACCCGGCAGATGGAACCCGGTCACGTGCTCGTAGCCTTCGTCGGTGACGGCGTAGGTCTTCACCGCGCCGGAGCGCACCGCGTAGACGGACCGAAAGGGGTCGCCCGTGCGGTAGACGTGTGCCCCGCGCGACAGCGGACGCTTGCGCTTGACGATCTGATCGAGGGCCGCGAGATCCTCCGGGCCGATCCCGTAGGGCAGGCACAGCTCCTGCAGGCTGCAGCTCTGACACGCGGCCTTGACTTGGGAGAGGTCGATGATCTGACGCTTCTCGTTGCCCATGGATTCAGCGGCTCCTGGCGAGGGGCCCGGCAACGACGGAATTCTCGACCGGGCAAATCAAGTGAACCAAAATCGATGACCCCGATCAAGCCGGTGTTTACCCTGTCGGTTCCCGCGGGCCGGGGCGCCCCGCGTGTTTCCCCGGGCCGGGGTTCGGGTTATCCTAAATATCTTTGCAGGAAAATTTTATCAGCTCCGGGTCCTGGCCGGGGCTCCGTCGGAGCTTCGATGAGCACGGCGCCGCGCGAGGCCGAAATCGAGCGGAAGACCCGCGAGACGCGGGTGAAGGTCGGGCTGCGCCTCGACGGCGCGGGCACCGCCGCCGTGGGCACCGGGATTGCGTTCCTGGATCACATGCTCGAGCAGGTCGCGCGCCACGGCCTGCTGGATCTGACCGTCGAGGCCGAGGGCGATCTGCACATCGACGCCCACCACACCGTCGAGGACATCGGCATCACGCTCGGGCAGGCGCTCGCCGAGGCGGTCGGAGACAAGGGCGGGATTCGTCGCTTCGGCCATGCCTACGTGCCCCTGGACGAGGCGTTATCGCGGGTGGTCGTGGACCTCTCCGGCCGTCCCGGTCTGGTGTTCGATGTCAGCTTCCCCCGAGCGCGCATCGGTGATTTCGACGTGGATCTCGTCCACGAGTTCTTCCAGGGCTTCGTCAATCATGCCCTGGTGACCCTGCATGTCGACGGGCTGCGCGGCCGCAACGCGCACCACCTGGCCGAGACGGTGTTCAAGGCGTTCGGGCGGGCGCTGCGCGAGGCCGTGGAGGCCGATCCGCGCGTCGGCGGGACGGTACCCTCGACCAAGGGCAGCCTCTGACGCACGTCTCTCATGCCTACGTGCATCGCGGTCGTCGATTTCGGGATGGGCAACTTGCGCTCGGTGGCCAAGGCGCTCGAGCGCGTGGCGCCCGAGGCCCGCGTGCGCGTGACCTCCGAGGCCGCAGCGGTGCGTGCCGCCGACCGGGTGGTATTTCCCGGTCAGGGGGCGATCGGCGATTGCATGGTGGAGCTCGCGCGGCTCGAGCTGCGCGAGGTCGTGCTCGAGGCCGCGCGCGCCCGGCCCTTTCTCGGCATCTGCCTGGGCCTGCAGGCGCTGATGGAGTGGAGCGAGGAGAACGGCGGGACGGAGGCCCTGGGCGTGCTCCCGGGCAACGTGCGGCGCTTCGGCGAGCTGCACGACCCGGCGACCGGCGAGCCGCTGAAGGTCCCGCACATGGGCTGGAACCGCGTGCGGCCGACGATGGCCCACCCGTTGTGGGAAGGCATCGACGAGCGGAGCTGGTTCTACTTCGTGCACAGCTACTACGTCGAGCCGGCGAGCCCGGGCCCCATCGCGGGCATCACCCAATACGGGTTCGCCTTCGCCTCCGTGCTCGCGCGCGACAACGTCTTCGCCGCGCAGTTCCATCCCGAGAAGAGTCAGCACGACGGGCTGAGACTGCTGGAGAATTTCGTTCGATGGAGTCCCGAGTAACAACGGGCCAAGAGGATCCGGCGCCGCGCCGTGCCGGGAGCGGTGGCGCGCGGCCGGCGCCCGGCTCGAGACCGCTCGCATGCTGCTGATACCGGCGATCGACCTGAAGGACGGCCAGTGCGTGCGCCTGCGTCAAGGGCGCATGGAAGAGGCCACCGTGTTCGAGCCGGACCCCGCGGCGGCGGCCGCGCGCTGGGTCGAGGCGGGCGCGCGGCGCCTGCACATCGTCGATCTCAACGGCGCCTTCGAGGGCCGGCCGGTGAACGCCGATGCCGTTCGGCGCATCGTCGAGCGTTATCCCGACCTCCCCGTCCAGCTCGGAGGCGGCATTCGCGACGCGCAGACCGCGCGCGCCTACCTCGAGGCGGGCGTGCGTTACGTGATCATCGGCACGCGGGCGGTGCGGGACCCACCGTTCGTGACCGCGCTTTGCCGCGAGCTTCCAGGACGTGTGATCGTGGGGCTCGACGCGCGCGGAGGCCGCGTGGCCGTGCAGGGCTGGGCCGAGGTCTCCGAGCAGACGGCCGAGGCGGCGGCCAAGGGCTTCGAACGCGCCGGCGTCGTCGCGATCGTCTACACCGACATCGGCCGCGACGGCATGATGCGCGGCGTCAACGTCGAGGCGACCGCGGCGCTCGCCGGGGCCATCGATATCCCGGTGATCGCCTCGGGCGGGGTGAGCAGCCTCGACGACGTGCGCGCGCTGTGCGCGGCGGCCGACGCGGGCATCGAGGGCGCGATCATCGGGCGGGCCCTCTACGAGGGCACCATCGACCTCGCCGAGGCGCAGCGCATCGCGAACGAGCGCTGCCGGCCGCACGGCGACTAAGCTGAAGGACCGCTGAACGATACGTTTAACCGCCAACACGCCGAGCCCGCCGAGCAAATGTCTTTGAGTCGAAGAAGCAATGCTTGGCTTCCTTGGCGGCTTGGCGGTCGACTATATATTGAGACATAGGGCCCCGGGCAGAATCTAATGCTGGCGAAACGGATCATCCCTTGCCTGGACGTCGACGCGGGTCGCGTCGTCAAGGGCGTGCGCTTCGTCGACATCCGCGACGCCGGCGATCCGGTCGAGGTCGCGCGCCGATACGACGAGCAAGGTGCCGACGAGATCACCTTTCTCGACATCACGGCGAGCCACGAGGAGCGCGAGACGATGGCGCACGTCGTCGCGCAGGTGGCGGCCGAGGTCTTCATACCGCTCACCGTGGGGGGAGGGATCCGCAGCGCCGAGGACGTACGGCGGTTGCTCAACGCCGGCGCGGACAAGGTATCGGTCAACACCGCGGCCGTGCGCGAGCCGGAGTTCGTGCGCGCGCTGACCGACCGCTTCGGCGGGCAGTGCATCGTGGTGGCGATCGACGCCAAGCGCATCAATGCCGCCGGCGAGCCGCCGCGCTGGGAGATCTTCACGCACGGCGGGCGCAGGCCCACGGGCATCGACGCGCTGGAGTGGGCGCGGCGCATGAGCGACTACGGCGCGGGCGAGCTGCTCGTGACCAGCATGGATCGCGACGGGACCCGCGAAGGGTTCGACATCGAGCTTACGCGCGCGGTCAGCGAGGCGGTGCCGGTCCCGGTCATCGCCTCGGGAGGCGTGGGCAGCCTCGATCACCTGGTGGCGGGCGTGCGCGAGGGCAAGGCCGATGCGGTGCTGGCCGCGAGCATCTTCCACTTCGGCGAGCACACGATCGAGGAGGCCAAGCGCTACATGCGCCGGTTCGGCATCGAGGTGCGGCTCTAGCCCGCGTCCTCCCGGCGCGGCCCGCGGCCGCCCGCTCGCCCGCCGCCGGCGCGCGGGGAGACGATAATCCCCTTCCGGCAGGCACTTACTGCTCAACGGGCCATCTCTGATATGATGTCGAGATGGCCAGACAGAGGGCGGAGCGCCGATGAGCGGGGGCTGGCTCGAGGAGATCAAATGGGGTCCGGACGGGCTGGTGCCGGCGATCGCGCAGGACGCCGAGACCGGGCGGGTGCTGATGGTCGCCTGGATGAACCGCGAGGCGCTCGCCCAGACGGCGGCCACGGGGCACGCCGTCTACTGGTCGCGCTCGCGGGGCAAGCTCTGGCGCAAGGGCGAGAGCTCGGGCCACCAGCAGCGCGTGCGCGAGGTGCGGCTGGACTGCGACGGTGACGTGGTGCTGCTGGCGGTGGAGCAAAAAGGCGGCATCGCCTGCCATACCGGGCGCGAGAGCTGCTTCTACCGGCGGCTGGACGGCGATCGCTGGGAGACCGTGGAGGCGGTGGTGAAGGACCCGGAGCAGATCTACGGTTGAGCCCGCATGGAGCAGGTGCTCGCACAGCTCGCCAAGACGCTGGAGGACCGCAAGGGAGAGGATCCGGAGCGCTCCTACGTCGCCGGCTTGTACGCCAAGGGTCTGGATGCCATTCTCAAAAAGATCGGCGAAGAGGCGACCGAGACCGTGCTGGCCGCCAAGGACGGGGATCGCCACGCCATCGTCCACGAGACCGCCGACCTGTGGTTCCACACCCTGGTGCTGCTCGCCGCTCAGGGCCTCGGGCCCGAGGCGGTGCTCGCGGAGCTCGAGCGGCGTTTCGGCACCTCGGGCCTCGCGGAGAAGGCCGGGCGCGGCGCTGATCCCGCGGGGTGACCCGCGCCGGGCCGGTCGATGGGCGCCGTCGGATGGCCGGCGTCGAGCGGGGGCGCGTTGGCTGAGATCTCGAACGGACGTCGGCAGCGGAGCGGCGGGCGCGCCCGGGAACTTTTATTCAGATGTTCAATCGCTCGGAGGCATGGGTCGCCCAGACCTCCGAGGATCGGGAGAGTCGTGATGGGTATCAGCGTTTGGCAGCTCGTGATCATCCTGGTGATCGTGCTCGTGTTGTTCGGCACGAAGCGCATCCGCAACCTGGGCAGCGACCTCGGCAGCGCCATCAAGGGCTTTCGCAGCGCCGTGCGCGAGGGGGAGGAAGACAAGGACAAGGACAAGGAGTCCGGTGCCGCCCAGCCGTCCGGACGCCTCGAGGGGAGCAACGAGGAGGAAGGGGTCATCGAGGGTGAGGTGACCTCCGAGCAGAGGGAGCGCAAGGACCAGGCCTGAGAGCCTCCCACCGTGGCCGTGGCCGCCGCGGGCGGGCGCGGTCGCCGCACCAGGGCAGTCGCAGCCCGGCTTCGCCGGCGGAACCGCAATGTTTGACGTCGGGTTCTGGGAAATCATATTCATCTCCGTCATCGCGCTCCTGGTCATCGGGCCGGAGCGGCTGCCGCGCGTCGCGCGCACGTTGGGCCTGTGGGTCGGAAAGGCCCGCGGCTTCTACCAGTCGGTGAAGGCGGATATCGATCGCGAGCTCGAGGCCGATGAGCTGCGCCGCTCGCTCGAGCGGCAGATGGAGATTCCCGAGCTCAACCGAGACATCCTTGACGACGACCGGCGCGAGCAGGACAAGCAGGACGAGTACGCCGTCAAAGCGGTGAGCGCGCAGGAGGACGAGCCGCGCCGGGCGGAGGGCGCCGGCGACGAGGCGCCCGAGCCGGCGCAGGGCGAGGACGCCGAGGCGCGCGACGGCGCCGCCAAACCCAGCCCCAGCGACGACGCGGATGGCCAAGCGAAAGAAGGGCGCTCCTGAGCGCGCCGACGAGGAACAGCCCCTCGTCTCCCACCTGATCGAGCTGCGCGATCGCCTGTTGAAGGCGATGCTCGGGATCCTCGTGGTGTTCCTGGCGTTGTTCCCGTTCGCCAACAAGATCTATACCACGATGGCGGGGCCCCTGATGGCCTACCTGCCCGAGGGCAGCCACATGATCGCCATCGAGGTCGCCTCACCTTTCCTCACGCCCTTCAAGCTCGTCCTGGTGCTGTCGATCTTCATCGCCATCCCCTGGGTGCTGCACCAGGTCTGGGGGTTCGTCGCGCCCGGGTTGTATCAGCACGAGCGGCGCCTGGCCCTGCCGTTGGTCGTCTCGAGCTCCATCCTCTTCTACTGTGGCGTCGCCTTCGCTTATTTCGTCGTTTTCCCGCTGGTTTTCCGCTTTCTCACCGGCACGACGCCCGAGGGCGTGGAGATGATGACCGACATCACGAAGTACCTCGACTTCGTGTTGACCATCTTCTTCGCCTTCGGCGTGGCCTTCGAGGTGCCGATTGCGACGATCCTGCTGGTGTGGATAGGGGTGACGAGCCCCGAGGCGCTGTCGAGCAAACGGCCCTACATCATCGTGGGGGCCTTCGTCATCGGCATGCTGTTGACCCCCCCCGACGTGATCTCGCAGACCCTGTTGGCGGTGCCCATGTGGATCCTGTTCGAGCTCGGCGTCCTGTTCTCGCGCTGGTTCGTGCGCGAGGGGCATCCCGCCGCGCAGGGTGCCGGCGCGGATGCGGACTACCAGCCGATGAGCGACCCGGAGATGGACGCCGAGCTCGATCGCGTCGAGGGCGAGGAGCGGACGTCCGGCTCGAGCGGCAGCGAGGGCGGCGAGGACCGTCCGCGTGACTGAGGGTCCTCCGGCGCGGGAACCGCGCAGCGCCCCGCGAGTCTCATAAGAAGAATCCGCTCGCACAGGCCGCCATGCTCCGCCGCGCGCCGCTCGCCGTCGTGCTCGTTCTGCTTGCCGTCCCCTCCGCGGGCGCCGCGCGGAACGAGCTCACCGGCCACCCCTCGCCCTACCTCGCGATGCACGCGGACAATCCGGTGCAATGGCAGCGCTTGGGCCCGGCGCCGTTCGAGCGCGCGCGCCGCGAGGGCAAGCCGGTCTATCTGTCCATCGGCTATTTCTCCTGTCACTGGTGCCATGTCATGGAGCGCGAGAGCTATCGAAGCGAGGCGATCGCGCGGGTGCTGAACGAGCACTACGTGCCCATCAAGGTCGACCGCGAGCTGCAGCCGGCGCTCGATCAGCGCATGCAGGAGTTCATGGCGCGCACCCAGGGATATTCGGGGTGGCCCACGAACATATTTCTGACCCCCGAGGGCTACCCGCTGATCGGGGTGCTCTATCTGCCGCCGCAAGACTTCGGTGAGCTGCTGCTGCGGCTGCACGAGCGCTGGGCACGGGACCGCGCCGCGTTGACCGCGACGGCGGAGCGTGCGGCGCAGGCGCTCGTCCCCGCCCCGCTCGAGCCGCCGCCGCGTCCGCCCGAAGGTCTCGGCGAGCGTCTGATGACGCGCTTGGTCGACGACTCGCTGGCCCTGGCGGACACGGTCTCCGGCGGCTTCGGGCAGCAGGCGAAGTTTCCCTCGGCGCCGCAGCTGCTCGCGTTGCTCGAGCGTCAGGCGCGCCGCCCCGAGGCGCGCCTGGCCGAGCTCCTGCGCCTGACCCTCGACCAAATGGCGACGCAGGGATTGCGCGACCAGCTCGCCGGTGGATTCTTCCGCTACACGGTCGACCCGACCTGGCAGACGCCGCACTTCGAGAAGATGCTCTACGACAATGC
>JABAHQ010001048.1_pt4 | contig 17410 bp, 13 predicted proteins | sample 7062091 | NCBI WGS metagenome assembly JABAHQ01 (sample SAMN14534359, study PRJNA622989) | marine sediment metagenome | biome: marine biome [ENVO:00000428]; feature: marine pelagic biome [ENVO:01000023]; material: deep marine sediment [ENVO:00002113] | place: India: Gulf of Kutch | collected...
CCCTCAGCTTGGGAAGCTGATGCTCTGCCAACTGAGCTATTCCCGCTTTCATAAATAGCTTTAATTTATAGGTTTAAAATTTCTTTGTCAAGGCATTTGTATTCTGTGTATTTTTTTTACATCTGCCAATTTTTTCTTTGACTTACATAAGGTGATTTATTATATTATCTGTCCCATATTTCTTCTATTATATTGTTTTTAATAAGGTTAACCAAATTAATTATGTTTAACCAAAAAATGGGTCGCTGAATGGTACAAGAGCTACGGTCCCTCCGTGTCAATCACCGTTTTTCCCTTGAGAAGTATTTAGATGAAATTAGTCATATTCCCTTATTAACTCCGGAGGAGGAGATCACCCTGACCAGAAGAATAAAGCAAGGTGATCAGGAGGCTTTACAAAAATTGATCAGGGCGAATTTGCGGTTTGTCGTAAAAGTCGCCAAGGAGTATCAAAATCAAGGCTTACCCCTCATCGATTTAATTAATGAAGGCAATTTGGGTCTTATAAAAGCCGCCAAGCGCTTTGATGAGACCAGAGGATTTAAATTTATTTCTTATGCCGTTTGGTGGATCCGGCAATCCATTCTCAAGTCCCTCGCTGAATATTCCCGGGTAGTTCGATTGCCTCTCAATCGGGTTGGGTTGATCAGCAAGGTCAATCAGTTGGTTCGGGAATTAGAGCAAAAGTATAATCGAGAGCCCTCCTTTGAAGAAATTTCCAATGAAATGAACATTGGATTCCCCGACATTTCCGAAGCGATGAGTAGCAGCGCCTTCCATGTGTCCCTCGATCAGCCTATCAATCGCTCAGAAGATGGCACCATGAAAGAGATTATTCGTAATCCAGATAGTAGATTGCCCGATGGTGAACTGGTTAAGGAATCGCTCCAACAGGAAATACGCCGGGTGTTAAAATCGTTGACTGCCCGTGAAGAGAAAATCATCAAAATGTACTTTGGTGTGGATTACGAACGTCCCTATACTTTGGAAGAAATTGGTGAGCGGTTAAAATTAACCCGGGAAAGAGTAAGGCAGATAAAAGAGCGAGCACTCATCCGCTTACGCCATCAATCGCGCTCTCAAAATCTAAAGCTCTTCTTGTAAGCGATTACTGAATCCTTAGTGACGATCAATTCCTTTATCCATTATTAGGCTGCCCCGTTTGTAAAAATTAGTCATTATGGAGCTTGGGATTTCGTGGATCGCAAGCTGGGTCTACAAGTATTATCGATTACCCGCAATTAGTGATAACAAAGTTGATATTAAATAGCGGAGGAAGTCTTCTTTTGAAGAATTTAATGACGAGTGTATCAGGTGTTCGTGGAATTGTGGGTGATTCGTTAGTCCCCGAAACAGTAACGAAATACGTTCATGCCTTTGCCCAGCCTCTGGTGGGACAAAAAATCGTGCTGGGTGGCGATCCTCGCGTGAGTCAGGCCTTTCTTCGCTATCTTGTAAAATCAATATTAATGGCCAGTGGTTGTCATGTTATTGACATTGGCATAGCACCAACTCCCACCGTTCAGTTAGCTACCGAAAAACTAAAGGCCGGAGGGGGCATCGCTATTACAGCCAGCCATAATCCTATTCAATGGAATGGGTTGAAATTTATCGGCAGCGACGGATTATTCCTTCCCGAAGCTAAAATAGGAAGACTATTTAAGCGAGTGGAAACTCTGGAAAAATATTATACGAACTGGAAAGAACTGGGCAAGGAAGAAAAATACGCACATGCGATAGAGGACCATTTGCAATTAATTTACGATCTCCCTTACATTGATGTGGATTTAATTCGCAGTAGGCGGTTTAAAGTCGCTCTCGATTGTGTGAATGGTGCAGGTGCTCTGATAGCCCCAAAGCTTTTAGAACATTTCGGCTGTGAAATTGTCGGTTTGAATTTAGAACCATCCGGTATTTTTGCCCATACCCCGGAACCCGTTGCCGAGAACCTGGGAGATTTGATAAAAATGGTCACTGAAAATAAAACCGATGTGGGATTTGCTATAGACCCGGATGGTGATCGGTGTGCCATTATCGGAAATGATGGGAATCCCCTGGGAGAGGAATATACTCTGGCGCTGGCAGTTAAATTTATTCTCAGTAAGAAATTGGGCTCCGTGGTCATCAATCTTTCCACTTCCCGCGCCGTCGATGATCTGGTGCAGTATTATAATTGCGTGCTGTACAAAACTAAGGTGGGAGAAATTAATGTTGCCGAAAAAATGCGTAGCCTAAATGCCGTCATCGGCGGTGAGGGGAATGGCGGTGTGATCCTGCCTGATGTTCATTTGGGTCGGGATGCTCCGGTAGCCGTCGCCTTGACCTTGCAACATTTAGCAGAATGGGGGAGCTCAATTGCCGAACTCAAGCAAAGTTTGCCCCAGTATTATATCGTTAAAGATAAGACGCCTTTGGGAGAAGTCGATCCCGATCAGGTTATTGAACATTTTGCCAATCATTATAAAGACGAAATCCTGGACGGCACCGATGGACTGCGTATCGATAGATCGGATTGCTGGATTCATTTACGAAAATCGAACACGGAACCCATTATGCGACTCATTGTTGAAGCGAGAACGCCGGAAATTGCCTGGCGGATATTGCAGGAAGAAAAGGATAAAATTTCCAAATTAAAATCGCTGTAAGATCGCTGTTCACAGGCATCATTGTTTATCACCTAAAGACCCACCACTTCAGGTCCATTCTTTCACAACGTTTGTTTCCTGGTAGTCTTGCAATTATATTTTAAGTTTTTACCGGCAAAATATCGGGAATTCTTTATGACAGCTTACGAAATAATCGCTAAGAAAAGAGACGGAAAAGTTTTAAGTCAGCACGAAATTGAATACTTCATTTCCGCGTACCTCAACGATGAAATTGCTGATTATCAGGTAGCAGCCTTACTCATGGCCGTTTATTTTCGAGGAATGGATGAGGAAGAAATTGCCGCACTTACCCGGGCATATATCCAATCCGGAACCCAAATCGGTTTAAGCGCCCTTCCCGGAAAAAAGGTCGATAAACATAGTACCGGCGGCGTAGGGGATAAGGTCTCCATAGTCTTAGCACCACTGGTTGCGAGTTTGGGCGTCACCGTTCCAATGATCTCAGGACGGGGTCTGGGACATTCCGGCGGAACTCTGGACAAATTAGAATCGATCCCCGGTTTCAAGACCGACATCGCTATTGAAAAATTTCATCAGTTATTAAAGGAACATGGCTTAGGTCTTATCGGTCAAACCAAACATCTTGTTCCTGCCGATAAACAAATTTATGCCCTACGAGATGTTACAGCGACGGTAGATTGCATTCCATTGATTACCGCCAGTATTATGAGTAAAAAAATTGCAGAAGGCATTGATGCCTTGGTGCTGGATGTGAAATACGGCAACGGTGCCTTTATGAAAAATGCCGATCAGGCAGAATCCTTAGCACAACAATTGATAAAGATCGGAAAGCAGTTTGATAAGCAGGTGATAGCCATTCTTTCTTCCATGGAACAACCGCTGGGTTATTATATTGGCAATTGGCTGGAAGTAAGGGAATGTTTGCACTGTTTTGCAGGCAACGGTCCGTCGGATCTGATGGAAGTGATTCACCGTTTATCCGCCCACATGCTAATGTTGGGGGAGGTAGCAAAAAACTTGGAAGAAGCTCGGGAAAAGAGCCGCGAAGCAATCGAAAATGGAAAGGCTTTTGAAAAATTTCTACAAATTGCTCAGGCTCAGGGAGGGGATATTTCTTTCCTGAAAACCCCGGAAAAATATCCCGGTGCACGGGAAAAATCCGTGTTAAAGGCCCCGCATGGTGGATATATTTCAGAGATGAATACTTACCAGATTGGAATGGCTTGCGGGCAATTAGGCGCCGGAAGACTCCGCACCGGTGATTCCGTTGACCCCCAGGCCGGAATTATTCTGTTTAAAAAAATCGGGGATTCGGTTGAAGAAGGAGAGCAGTTATTGGAAATTCACACCAATCGGCCCGAAGCCGTCGAAGCGGTGTTAAAACGGTTATCCGATTCAATTACCATTCAGTCAGAGCCGGTAAAGATACCACCCCTAATCTTAAAGGAAGTCTCCTCATGAGTATGAAATCCTTCGCCTACCGACACTTGCAAAGCCTTATCAAGCATGTTATATTGATAAGTTGAAATAAAAGGAATAATGGCTATAAATAAATTAAAAGGAAAGTTATGCAGTTTGATGTAAAAGAAGTGGATTCATGTACGCGTCAGATTACCTTGAATATTGAACCGGATGAATTGAGCAAAATTGAAGCAGATGTGATTCGTGAATTAAAGAAATCAGTCAGTGTGCCCGGGTTTAGAAAAGGCAAGGTGCCTACGGGTATTATCAAGAAGCGTTATGCTGATCATATCAAATCTCAGGTTGCTGATAAGGCCATTTCTCATTATTACCAAGAAGCCCTGGTTCAAGCCAACATCGAACCTCTTTCTCAGGCAGAAGTTTCTGAGTTAAAGTTTAATGAAGTCCAATCAGGACTGGAAGCTGAACTTAAAACTGAGGTTGAACCAAAGGTAGAGCTCAAAAAATATAGAGGGCTTAAGGTCGAAAAAGAAGTGCCGGTCGTAACTGACAGTATGATGCAACGGGCCTTAAACGAAATTCGAAATCAATTTGCTACAAAGAAAGAAATTGATGAAGTTAAGGAGGGGAGTCTGGTAAATTTTAACGTACAGGAATTAGGTGAGGGAGATATTCCCATTGTAGGTAAAAAAATGGAGGACGTCGAAGTGGAGATCGGTTCCGGTGAATTTGATGCGGAATTGGAAAAACAAATGATCGGACTCAAGTTTAATGAAGAGGCTATTCTTCGCAAGACTACCCCCCCTGCTCCGGAATCCCAGGATCAACACCCTCAAACCGAAAGTTATAAAGTGATTATCAATTTGGTTGAGCAACAAGAATTGCCACCGCTAGATGACGAATTAGCGAAAAATTTACAGGAAGGGGATATTGAAACGCTGGAGCAATTAAAAGAACGAATCCGAGAAAATCTGAAGAGAAATTTAGAGCAGCGGAGCCGCCAGCAGTTTACATCACGCCTGATTGATGAGCTATTGAGAGAAAATCCATTTGACGTTCCCAATTCGATGGTTGAGCATTACTTAAACCATGTAATCGACGATATTAAAAAATCTAATCCCAATCAAAATTTTGATGAAGGTTATATCCGTCAAAAACAGAGATCGGATGCCATACAGACCGTCCGTTGGTATTTTTTGAAGGATAAAATTGCAAAGGCAGAAAACCTGGAAGTCACGCCGGAAGAAATTGATCAACAGATTGAATCAGCCAATTTGGATGAAGGGTCCAAGAAACAAATCAGATCCTCCTCTTATTATAAGGATAGAATCAGGGAAGATATCTTAACGGAAAAAGTGATTAAATTTTTGGAAGAACATGCGGACATTACCGAGGTGTATCCGCAAGAAGAAGCTGGGGATGAGGTGATACCCTCATCCTCGGAAGAGTTAGATCAAGATCAACAGGAACGAGAAATCGACAGTAAATAAATTTTATTATAAATTTTGAGACAATTTACGGAGGAATCAAATGCCATTAGTTCCAATGGTTATCGAACAGTCGAGTCGGGGTGAACGCGCCTACGATATCTATTCCCGACTATTAAAGGAACGCATTATCTTTTTAGGAACCCCAATTGATGATAATATTGCCAGCCTTATTATCGCCCAACTTTTGTTTTTAGAAGCTGAAGACCCCGATAAGGACATTTTTCTTTATATCAATAGCCCCGGTGGAACCATTAGTGCGGGCATGGCAATATATGACACCATGCAATATGTTAAGCCGGACGTGGTCACCACCTGTATCGGGCAGGCCGCCAGTATGGGAGCTATTTTGTTGGCTTCGGGGGCATCTAAAAAACGGTTTGCACTTCCTAATTCCCGAATTATGATTCATCAGCCGATGGGAGGCATAGAAGGCCAGGCAGCTGATATCGATATTCATGCGAAAGAGATTCTAAAAATGCGTCAACGCCTGAATAATATTTTAGCCGAAAAGACCGGACAGCCGCTTGAAAAGATCGAAAAAGATAGCGATCGCAATTTTTTTATGGCCTCTGATGAGGCGTTGGAATATGGAATCATTGATGAAATTCTCAGGCGGAGAAAGGAACCCGAAGGAGGCAAAATTATCGAATAAACTTTTTATAATTGATTTATAACTGTTCAAATGTTAAAATGAAAGAAAAAAGTCTAAATTATGGCTAACAAAGAATTTCTCGACCACGAATCCTACTGTTCTTTTTGTAATCGAAGAGCATCTCAAGTCAATCATTTGGTTACGGGTACTTCTGCCAGCATTTGTGACCAGTGTATTCATAGCGCAAACGAAATACTGCGTAATTCTCGCTATAATCAATTTCAGAAAGGAGATTTTCGCTTACCCAAACCGGATGAGATCAAAAATTTTCTGGATCAATATGTCGTCGGACAGGAGCAAGCAAAAATTGCATTAGCAGTAGCCGTTTACAATCACTATAAGCGAATTTCGGTAGAACAGTTTGATGATGGGATTGAAATTGAAAAAAGTAACATTCTGATGATTGGGCCCACCGGAGTTGGCAAAACCCTCCTTGCCCAGACCTTAGCCCGTCTGCTTCAGGTGCCGTTTTCAATCTCCGATGCCACAACATTAACCGAAGCGGGATATGTGGGCGAAGATGTTGAAAATATCCTGGTCCGGCTTTATCAGGCTTCAAATTATGACGTCAATGCTGCCGAACGCGGAATTGTTTATATAGACGAACTTGATAAAATTGCCCGAAAAAGTGGCAGCCCATCGATCACTCGAGATGTTTCCGGTGAAGGTGTCCAACAAGCACTGTTGAAGATATTGGAAGGCACAGTTTCGGCCATTCCCCCAAAAGGTGGCCGCAAACACCCGGAAGCTCCCATGATTCATATCAATACCCGTAATATTTTATTTATTTGTGGCGGTGCGTTTGATGGGTTACCGGATATGGTCCGTCACCGGATTGGTGAAAAAACTATGGGGTTTTCCGTTCCAATCAAAGCCGCCCGAAAATGGCCGGACAGCCAATTAATGCAGCATGTGGAACCGGAAGATCTGCTACATTTTGGATTAATACCCGAACTCATTGGACGTCTGCCCGTGTTGGTTGGATTGCAGGAATTAGGAGAATCCGAATTGTTATCAATCCTGGTTGAGCCCAAAAATTCGTTGATAAAACAGTACAAAAAATTATTTGAAATCGAAGGTATCGATCTAAAGTTTACCGAAAAATCCCTGCACGAAATTGTCAATTTAGCCAGAAAGCGCAAGACTGGTGCCCGGGGATTACGAAGTATTCTGGAAAAAGTGATGACCGAAGTAATGTTTAAGGTACCATCTATGGATAATGTTAAAGAATGCTTAATAACTGAAAATGTGATTCAGGGTAATGCCGAACCTGTATTAAAATATGGAAACTCCCGCCAGTCTGCATAAATCAAATGGAACGCAAACAAAAGATTCGGAAAGAGGAGCGCGTGATTGAAATACCGCGCTCTTTACCATTATTACCGATTCGGGAATTGATTGTATTCCCCAATTCTGTCATTCCTTTGCTGGTTGGAAGAGAGCGTTCTTTAACCGCTATTGAGTATGCTAAACGAAATCATCACTTGCTCCTCATCGCCACCCAGAAAAATGCCGAGAAAGAGGAAATCCGGGCAGCAGATATTTTTCGGGTTGGAACGGTAAGCCGCATTTTGCAGATCATGGAATTACCTAACGGTCATTCCAAAATTGTGGTCGAAGGGATTACACGGGCCCGCATTAAGCGCTATTTGCAGAGTCGAAAATTTTTTCACACTGAAATCAACGTGTTCGCAGACGAAACCGGATTTACCGAACCGGTCGAGCCTCATGTCGATCAAATGTTCCATTATTTTCAGGAATATGTAAGCCATTCACCTGATTTACCTGATGAGATGGCTGACCATCTCAATCAACAGGGTGATCTGGAGCGAATGATCGACTTTGTGGCCTTAAATGTTCAGGCAGATACCAAACAAAAGCAGGACATCCTTGAGGAAAGAAACCTTGATAAACGCTTAATTAAGATTGTTGATTTGTTGAAGAATACAATTGGCTTAAGCCGGGCGCGTCAGGAAATAGACCGTAAAGTTCAGGACAATCTGCTCAAGAATCAACGAAATTATTATCTCCAGGAAAAAATGAGGGTAATCAATAAAGAGCTGGGAGAGGAAGAAGACCCTTCACCGGAAATATTAAAATTAGAAGAAGACATTCACGCAGCCAACCTTCCCGCGCATGCATTGGAAAAAGCGCAGGAGGAGGTAAACAAACTTAAAAAAATTCCTCCGTTTTCTCCCGAATACACCGTTACCCGAAATTATTTGGATTGGATGCTGCGCGTCCCCTGGAATAAGCATACCAAAGATCGCCTGGATATTCAGGAAGCCCAGCGGATTCTGGATGAGGATCATTTCGGATTGGAGAAACCCAAAGAACGGTTGATCGAACATCTGGCAGTTATAAAACGGGTCGGTCAAATAAAAGGACCGATTCTTTGTTTTGTGGGACCACCGGGAGTGGGTAAAACTTCCCTGGGGCAGTCGGTGGCCAGGGCATTGGGTCGCCATTTCGTGCGAGTTTCCCTGGGTGGCATCCGTGATGAAGCAGAAATTCGCGGACATCGGCGGACTTACATCGGTTCATTGCCGGGAAAAATCATCCAATCCATGAAAAAAGCCGGCACTCGCAACCCGGTCTTTCTGCTGGATGAAGTCGACAAAATGAGTGCTGATTTTCGAGGTGATCCGGCCGCTGCTTTATTGGAGGTGCTTGATCCCGAACAGAATAAATATTTCAATGACCATTATTTGGATGTGGACTACGATTTATCGCAGGTCTTTTTCATCACCACTGCTAACGTGCAGACTAATATCCCTTTGCCATTACAGGATCGAATGGAAATTATTGAACTCCCCGGATATTTGGAGCATGAAAAGATCAAAATCGCTCAATTGCATCTGATTCCGAAACAATATCAGGCACACGGTATTCGTCATGAGGAATTGAAAATAGAAGAAAATGCAATCGTCAGAATGATTCGTGAATATACACGTGAAGCCGGAGTGAGGAATTTAGAGAGAGAACTTGCCAACCTGTGCCGCAAAGCGGTGCGACGGTTGATTGATAATCCAAAATACAAACCGCTGTCGCTCACTCAAGACAATATCGGCGAATATCTTGGAAAACCCACCTATTTTAATCGGAAAGCGGTACTGGGAGAGGAAATTGGTATGGCTACCGGCCTGGCCTGGACTACTTATGGCGGCGACTTACTCAAAATTGAGGTCACCATTTTTCCGGGAAAGAATCAGCTTTCCTTAACCGGAAAATTGGGTGAGGTGATGCAGGAATCAGCGCGGGCGGCTTTAAGCTACATTCGTTCTCTGTCTTCAGAACTCGATATAGACCCTGAGATTTTTGAGAAGAACGATATTCATGTGCACGTTCCGGAAGGGGCGATACCAAAAGACGGACCCTCAGCAGGAATCGCCATTGCCACCGCAATGATTTCCGCACTTACTCAACGTCCGGCAAGGAATAATATTGCAATGACCGGTGAGTTAACCCTGCGGGGTAAAATTTTAGCAGTGGGAGGCGTCAATGAAAAATTGTTAGCCGCTCAGAGAAATAATGTGTCCACTGTTATCGTTCCCTCCGAAAATCAAAAAGAAATTGTAGATTTACCCAATGAGTTGCGAAAAGGTATTACCATTTTGCAGGTTGATGACTATAAAGAAGTATTGGAGCACGTAATCGTGTAAGGACTTGAAAATGAAGAGTGTACCAATTAAACCCTGAAATGATGTCTTTCTAAAATTGCTGCAAGTATTTAACGACCTGTTTTTTTCTCTCCGCTTCTCCGTCAATAATCATTTATATATCTGCAGATAAAGGCGTAGTAAGGCTATGAATGTGGCCTCTGATTTGATACTTTTGGAAATTCAGTCATAGGCTGATTCGTTTTCAGCCGCTCAAATACTCACCTTTCATCAGTTTCAAAAAATCATTATTTTGCAATAATATTGTGATATTTGGCTCATATACTCTTAAATTTGAGCGGTGAGTTGGCAGGGCAAATAATCCAATTATAAGTGGCAAAGGGTAATGAAAACTAATTTAAACTCCATCGAAAAGCACTCCAAGGTTTTGGGAATTGATATTGGTGGAACCGGAATCAAAACGGCAAAAGTTGATATAAAAAAAGGGAAGATTGTCTCCGAAATTTCCAAAATTCCCACCCCCCAACCAGCTACCCCAACGTCAATATTTAATGAAATCAAAAAAATGGTTCAACATTTCAAGTGGAATGGGCCAATTGGATGTGGTTATCCGGGCGTGATTAAAAACGGGATTACGCTGACGGCAGCGAACGTTGATAAGAAATGGATCGGTTATCAGGCGTTGTCTGAATTACAGACATTGACCAAACATTCGGTTAATATTTTAAACGACGCGGATGCTGCGGCGCTGGCCGAAATGGAATTTGGCGCAGGGAGGACGTTTATGTCCCATGGCGGTGGCATTGTGATGATGATTACGCTGGGTACCGGCATCGGCACTGCACTTTTTGCGGATGGTCACCTGGTGCCCAATACTGAACTTGGACACATCGAAATTGATGGTGTTGATGCGGAAAAACGCGCCGCCACGGTGATTCGCGAACGGGAAGGACTGAGCTGGGCAGAATGGGGAGAACGGGTAAACAAGTATCTGCAAACCATAGAAAATTTGTTGTCCCCGGATGTATTTATTATCGGTGGGGGAGTCAGTGAGAGCAGTGAAAAATTTTTCCCCTTTCTCCATGTGAAAGCTAAACTCCTGCCAGCCCAAATGGCCAATAGCGCCGGCATTGTTGGCGCAGCATTAACCGTGACACTCGGCTAAGAAAGGCTATTGACAGCTGTTGTTGATAGTTGCAGTTGCGAATCCCAAGCGCGAGAAAACCTGTGGAATTTTCGTTAGAGTTATGGTATCTGTTTCCCCTCTCCATTGTAATTGCCACCATTGCTATGTCCACCGGCATAGGCGGCGCCGTATTTTTCTCACCTATTTTTATGTTACTTTTGAAATTAGAACCATCGGTGGCGGTAGGAGCGGCGTTGATCACCGAGTTCTTTGGATTTAGTTCCGGTATTTACGCCTACCTGAAGAAAAAACTAATCGATTTTAAATTGGGAAGTAACCTGCTGCTTTTCTCAATTCCTGCGGCAATTCTGGGCGTTTATTACAGCGATGCCCTGCCTTCAACGGTTTTGAAAGGGATTTTTGCTACAGGATTAATTTTTATTGGGACTCAACTTTTTAGCTCCTTAAAGAAGGAAGAAATAGAGCAGGCAGATCAAGATGTGGAAAGACAATTCGGTGAAAATTACGAATCATGCTTAATCGATGCCGTCGGAACGGAATATCGCTATACCATCTGCAATAAAAATATGGGACGATCCTTCGCCTTTGTCGGGGGTGCATTTGTGGGGATGATATCGGTTGGATTAGCTGAGTTGCAGGATTATCATCTCATTGCCAGATGCCGCGTGCCTTCTCCGGTTGCGGTTGCTACTTCTATTTTTACCGTTGTGGTTACCATTCTGATTGCGTCACTGGGTCACGTGTATGAGTTTGCCTTTCATGCCGGGCCTGAAGTTTTAGGCCAGGTGTTAAGCGTGGTGACCTTTACGGTACCGGGGGTGATTATCGGCGGACAAATTGGACCGTTGCTGCAAACAAAATTGAATCCCGACCAGATTAAAATGAGCGTTGCCATTTTGTTTCTATTAATCGGGCTTTTTATGTTGATGACTTTATAATAGGTATATTGGAATTTTCAGAAAGAAGCAAGGATGCAATTTTAAGAGGATTAGCGTTTTATGGTGATGAAGTGTCTATTTATTATAAGCTTAGACCGAATTTGAAAGCTGAAAATGATAACATGGTTTTCGAGTGTGCTGCAAATTATAACGCAAACTATAGTGTCACCCACAATATAAAGGATTTTTTAGTGGCAGATTTATCGCCATATTTTATAGATATTATAAATCCTGAACAGTTTTTTCAGGAGGTGCTGTATGACTAAACTACAATTACGTTTACCGGATTATATTCATGAGAAGGTAAGAAGAATTGCTAAGAAAGAGAAAATTTCTATGAATCAACTTTTAGTAAAATCTATTTCCAATGAAATTATTCGATCTAAAACTTAAAAATAATACAAGTATTTCAGCTTAAACACCCCCACCCGGTCTTCAATATGCATATCATTGGGTAGTAAATTGCCCTGCTGATCGTAGCGGTCGCTGCGATCTCGTACTTCATTGATCGCAAAATAGATCCAGCTTTTTGGTGCGAAATTGTAGGAAAACAAGAACCCGGCAATCAGTTGAGTGAGCTGGTCTTTGGAGCGCACAAATACATTATCCACATAAAGACGAAGATTCAAATTGTTAATTGGCGTTGCAGAGAAAAATGGTCTGGCATTGTAGGTAATGTCTTCAATTGCACCCTGGGGATTGCCTTCTATAAAGGTGCTGGCAGAGGTGCCTATCTCCAGAGTATTTAATGCCTGCCAGGAAATTTCTCCCGACCCCCAGGAAAAATATGCTAAAAAATCGCGGTCAAAATTATACGTACGGGAATAACCACCGTAGAAACTTGCGTCCCACTTAGGAGAAATACCAAACCAGGAAGATAACGTAGCTTCATAGGAGGTGAATCGTTGATCTTCATCTTTGGAGTCGGCTGCGGATAAATTTACTTCAAATCCCCAATTATTTCTGAATTGCATATTATACCCTAAAATTGTGCCGTAATCTGTGAATGCATCCACCTTTTCATAATTAAGAAGTGGCCCCCCATAAATCAAAATTTGCCGGATATATCCTTCGTTAAAGTACCAACGGGGACCACCAATACCAACAAACTCGCCGGTTCCCTGCCAGGGAACAAATCCTACTTCGTTAACATCAAAATTCGTACCGATATATCGCCCTCTCAATAAGAGCATCCAACTATCTGCGAATGAAGTGAATCCGGCTGATCCACCAAAATCTCCCCGGTCATTTTTGTAGGAACGGGCAATTTGATATGCCAGTTGCCAATTGGAGGTGCGGAAAGCACCATCCACATCAATAACGCCGGTATCGTAACCGCGGGTGTGCTTGCCAACGTATAGCAGACCAATTGATGAATTGCCAAAAATTTGCTTTTTGATGCGGGCGGATCCGAAAAAAGCCCGTGGTTCTGTTCTGCGCTGACCATCGTCTATATACTCTGTCTCCCTGGTGAGCGCCATGAATCCCCCATATTCCCACTTCTTGATGCGCCCGAATGCTTTGGTCCCTGAGAGCAACGGAACTTCTGTCCCATCCGGTAATTTCTTCCCGATTCGCCTGGAGTAGAACAACTCCAGCGGTTTATAAAATCCGGTGTTTCGTTGCTTTCCAGAAGCCATAAATATTTCATTGCCTTCGGTGAAGAACGGACGCCTCTCTTCAAAATAACTTTCATAGCGGGAGATATTGAATTCAAAGGGATCGGCTTCAATCTGCGCAAAATCCGGATTGGCGGTCAATTGCAGCGTTAATTGCGGAGAGGGGTTATAAAAAATATCCAGTCCCAAATCCGGATTAAATTCGTATGTATTTTCGTGTAAGTAATTTGCTCTGGAAATACCTACCGGATAAATCTCCAAATTCATTCCTTTCAAGGTCGGGTGAAAATCCTTGAACACCAGTTTGCCAAATTTAGAAATTCGTTGACCTTCACTCTCTTCATATCGACACCAATAAATATCTTCGGCTTTTGCCGGAATCCAGCGATCAAAATCCAATCCCCACATGGAAAGCTCTTCATCATACTGTATGGATTTGTAGGGTATCTCCATCTCTACCACAAATCCCCAATCGTAAATCTTGGTATCAGCAAACCAGATACCATCCCAGGAATAATCGCGATTCCGGGCATCATCAAGCATACGTGAATCGCTCTTCACCCCCGTGGCAGAAACGCCAAATTTGTAGGCAGTTCGCTGGTTGCCAAAAGTGTCCAGCATGATGGAAACCACATCACCGGATACATCATCCAGTTTGCCGGTCATCTCCTGGATTAATTCCCGATCCTGGTAGCAAATCATCAGACAATAGATGGTAATATCCGTCGTGAGGACCTTGGCCACTGTTTTAAAAGAAGGCTGATGTCCGTGGTACGGTTGAAATTGCACGAAATCCGATACCGAATCCGCCAGACTCCATACCGGATCAATTTCACCATCCACTTGGATTGATCCATTAAGTGTGTGAAGTGTCATCACCTTGTCTGAATTGTCTGCTGCTAAGAGAGGAGTTAGCATCATTAAAAGTAAAAAAATAAATTGTTGGGTGAAACTCATCAAGATTGTCATGCGTCAAAAATTTGTTTTTGATTTTTCATTTAGTCCATTGTAATTTTCTTACTTAAGAACTATCGAGAAATACGCAATAGATAAAACAGTGTTACAAATTTACTTAAATGGTAAAGGTGATATATAATTAAAAAATCTAGTACTCTTGCTGTCTTGTACCTTTTATTTCTTAGAAAATCTGCTTGACAGGTGCTGTTTGAACGAGTATATTAAAATCGTCCAAAACGCTCAACTTGTCTTAATGTGACGATTTCGCCTAATTCAGTTGAACTTGAAGAGCGGGTAAAGCTACCTGCTCTTCGATTTTTGAGTTGGAATGAACTTCAATTAAAATAGCAGATTCAAATCTTGTTTTTTTAAGAGGAGGATGTTTTCAATTGGTCATTGCTATTTTCCGCCTTTAGAATGTATGTTAAATGCAACATGATAGAAGACCATTTGGGTTTTTCATGACGGAAGAAATCAGTAGAAATAAATCTGCTGAGCCAACTATCAGCGATAGTGACTCACGATTTCGGGATTTTGTCGAACATGCGGCAGATGCTTTTTTTGTGGTTGATCCGGAGACCTTTCGCATTATCGATGTAAACAAAAGTGCCTGCGAAAGCCTCGGGTATTCCCGACAAGAATTACTACAGTTAACCGTACAGAAGGTGAGCCTTTCGGCACCGTTAGACCGAATTAGCGAAGTTTGGGATCGAGTCAAAACCGGAGCCGATGTCACACTTGAGGGAATTCATCAACGGAAGGATGGCACCGAATTTCCGGTGGAGGGTCATATCGGGTATATGGAGTATGATGGACGTCCGGTCATGTTAGCATTGATCCGGGATATTTCCGATCGCGTTGAAGCCCGAGAAGCGCTCCTAGCCAGTGAAAAGCGTTTTCGAAAAATTTTCGATCACTCCAATGATGCCGTATTTGTCATCGATCCCGAAGAAGACAGAATTTTGAATGCGAACGCCAGAGCCTGTCAAATGCTCGGATATAGCCGGGATGAACTTTTGGCTATGCCCATCTCGGCAATCCATCCCAATGAAATGCCACAATTCTTAGAATTCACCAAATCTGTCTACCAGAACGGCCAGGGGTGGACCAGTGAGCTTTCCTGTTTAGCCAAGACCGGTGATATTGTTTCGGCCGAGATTTCTGCCTCAGTAATTGATGTTGACGGTAAGAAATGCATATTGGCCTTGATCCGTGATATTACTGAGCGCAAAAAGGCCGAGCGGGCACTTCGGGAAAGTCAGGAACGACTATCTCGTCTGGTGGAGTCAGCCATGGATGCCATCATCACCATTGATGAAGAGAAGCAAATTGTCCTCTTCAATAAAGCTGCGGAGACGATGTTCCGGTGTAAGCGGGTTGAACCTATGGGAGAAACTGTGGATGGTTATCTCTCACAAAAGTTCTGTGACCTGCTGACCAATTATATTAATGATTCGTTAAGCGAGAAGAAGACGCACCCTTACATGTGGCTTCCTGAAAGCCTGCAGGCCCGGCGTGCTAATGGCCACGAATTCCCGGTTGAGGCAACAATATCCCGTTTTGAAATGGCTGGGCAGAATTTATTCACGATTATCTTGCGCGACGTCAATGAAAGGAAAGCTGCGGAAGAGGCGCTTCAGCGGTTGAAAATGGAAAATATATATCTTCAGGAAGAAATCAGTGAGGAATATAATTTTGGCGAAATTGTGGGTGCCTCTCCGGAAATGAAGAAAGTGTTTAAAAAGATCGAGAGCGTTGCCGGTACTGATTCCACGGTGCTTATTACCGGGGAGACCGGTACCGGCAAAGAGCTAATTGCCAGAACCATTCACAATTTGAGTTCCCGTAAGGATAAAGCGCTGGTAAAAGTAAACTGTTCCGCATTGCCCGGTGGACTGATTGAGAGTGAGTTCTTTGGTCATGAAAAAGGCGCCTTCACCGGAGCGCTGAATAAGAAAATCGGGCGCTTTGAGCTGGCAAATGGTGGCACCATTTTTCTTGATGAAATTGGCGATCTACCCCTGGAGTTACAGGCCAAATTGCTGCGCGTTTTGCAAGAAGGAGAATTTGAACGCGTCGGCGGGATAGAGACAATTCAGGTCAATGTGCGGGTGATTGCTGCCACTAATCGTAACCTGCAACAGGAAATCGAGGAAAATAAGTTTCGTGCCGATCTGTTTTATCGCTTAAATGTGTTTCCCATCCATATCCCCCCGCTGCGGGAGCGGATAGAGGATATCCCTCCCCTGGTCAGGCATTTTGTGATGCGTCACGGAATGAAATTGGGCAAACCTGTTGATGCCATCCCCACAATGACCATGAATGCATTGCAATTTTATTCATGGCCGGGCAATATTCGGGAATTGGCGAATGTCATCGAACGGGCGATAATTGTCACCAAGGGGAAGCAACTGGAGTTAGGCGACTGGCTTCAAAGTACGAACGTCTCATCCGGTAAGTCTAAGGTGGCTACCCTGGCACAAATCGAAAAAGAGCATATTATTGATGTATTGGAGATAACCGGTTGGAAGGTTAGCGGAGAAAATGGGGCGGCGAATATATTGGGAATGAAACCCACCACCCTGGAATCCAGAATGAAGAAGTTGGGTATTGAGCGTAAAAAATAGAAAAGTTTTATAGGTACTCAATGGTAAACCATGCGCCATTTTGTTTTCAATTGAGCCCCTTTCTCATTAGAGACAGAGCGTAAGGGTAATAAGCATCTTTGTTTCGAAGTTCGAGTTCCCGTTAGCAATTCCAAAAAAACGTTTTGGTTTATTTATTTGGAAGACAATGCCCACAGAAAAGGGCATATTGACGTTAGACTTCGGGTCACCGCAGCTGTGAACCGTGACCGGAATACGTGACTGAAAGAAGAATCTTTCACCACTTTTGTTATTTTCTCCTCTTCGCTTGCTGTTTCACCCTATGTGAGTAA
>JABAHQ010002000.1_pt3 | contig 17399 bp, 17 predicted proteins | sample 7062091 | NCBI WGS metagenome assembly JABAHQ01 (sample SAMN14534359, study PRJNA622989) | marine sediment metagenome | biome: marine biome [ENVO:00000428]; feature: marine pelagic biome [ENVO:01000023]; material: deep marine sediment [ENVO:00002113] | place: India: Gulf of Kutch | collected...
ACTTATTCTATGACTGGTGTACCCAACGTACCGGATCGCCAACGCATATCTCGTCATCATCCAAGACTTCTGCAAAAGCGCCGCCGCCCCAATTGTCGTACAAAGCATCCTTTAATCCGGGCAAAGCTTCGTCCATGCGTTCGCAAGGTTTGGTCTCGCCCGCAATCCGCAGGCGACAAGCGCCCACCTGCAGAATGCGACCACGAGAATCGGCCAGAGGCAGACCGCTCACCATCAAATTGGCACGTCTGGCCGAGGGCGCCACTGACGCCTTCAATTTCTCCATCAACTCGTCCCATACTTCCTTCTCGATGATGGTCACCTGTCGTTTGCCACCCTGGTTGGCGTTGTTGACAATGCCCTTTCCAGCCAGCAATTCTGCCCGATCGGTCCGGTCCATGGGTCCGTGTTTAAACCGTTTTATCCAGATGGCCTCGAGTTTGCCTTGTTGATTCATTATTCCATTTTATCCCAATCCGGGACTGGCCTATCCTTTACTTTTGCCATTACTTCATCAAAATCAGAAAAAATTTCTTTTTTGGAATAATCCTTCCAATATTTTGAGATATTTTGACTGGCTTCTAAATTCCCAATTTCTTTGGTAAACATATACATCGCAAGTTGGTTTATTGATACGCCTTGCTGCTCAGCAATTAACGCAAGTCTATGTTTTAAATCAGCGGGCACTCGAATGGTTAAAACACTTGCTTTAGACATAATTCTCTCTCCATTTCTTTACAAACTTACCTGGAGTAATTATTTTTGATTGTTCAAACTTTAGTTCGGCATTTTCAAAATCTTTGACATTACTTGTAATAAGATAGTCACTTTGGCTTGTCACAGCCAATTCGACAATCATATTATCTTTTTCGTCTTTTAGATTCGGACGCAATAAAAAGTATATTTCGTAAATTTTACTTGTGTAAGCTATAAATCTCAAGAATTTTTCTATATCACTTAATTGTAACCCAAAATCTGTGAGCGATTTATCTCTCGTCAGAACATCTTGATATTCTTGAAAAACTGGTACAGAAAGCGCAATCTGAATTTTTCCATTTCTCACCTGCTGTAAAATAAAGTGCGAGGCTCCAGTTTTACTTTTCAATGCTTGATATAAAATATTCGTATCCAAAAGTGACTAGCATATAGAAAGATAGTATATATGCTGTCAAAATGCCCAAGTTCTTTTATTGCGCTAAACAGTCGGCGGCAATCGAGACGATTGCAGGACAAACTTCACCGCATGCTCGTTCTTTCTCCCAACAGGAACGTTTCCAGAAACAGCGCTACCGCATTGTAGTAGTAATCGCGATTGCTTTTCTTGCGAAAGCCATGCCCTTCATCTTTGGCCAGCAGATACCAGACTGTGCCCCCGTTTTCGCGAATGACCTCCACCATTTGTTCGCTCTCACTGGCCGGCACCCGAGGATCGTTCAAACCCTGGGCGATGAGCATGGGTTTGGTGATTTTGTGAGCATTAGTGGTCGGAGAGATTTCATTAAGAAACTCGTGCATTTTTGGATCCCGTTCATCGCCGTATTCCACCCGTCTGAGATCCCGGCGATAATCCTTGGTGTTTTCCAGAAAGGTCACGAAATTGCTGATGCCGACGATGTCGACACCGCAGCGCAGTCGGTCGTTGTAATGAAACATGGAAGATAGTACCATGTAGCCACCGTACGAACCCCCGATGACCGCCACGCGATTCGCATCCAGATCCGGCTGCTTCTCGATCCAATCCAACAACTTACCGATGTCTTTGACCGAATCTTCACGCTTGTAAGCGTTATCCAGTTTTACATAACTTTTGCCGTAGCCGGCAGAGCCCCGAACGTTGGGGGCCAGAACCGCAATCCCTAACTCGTTAAGATAATACTGAAAACTCCAACTGAAAAACGGACGATATTGGCCTTCCGGACCGCCGTGAATCGAGATCAATACCGGCAATGGCTGTCCGCTTGTATTATTCGGCCTGTAGTAAAATGCCGGAATCATTCGCGGCTCGCCATCTACTTCGTCAAAGGTCTCGTAGTGGATAAGTTCGGGCACCACGAAATTATCGGTATTCAAGCCGCCCACCTCGCTTTTGGTCCAGCGGGTGAGTTTGCGGTTTGCGATATCCAAAACAAACACATCGCCGGGCGTTTGCGGCGTGTTGAGCACCATGCCCAAACGACTGTTGTCAGGATGAAATTCAAGGCCGTAGATTTGGCCAACCGGAATGTCAGGAAGCCCCTGTTCGGTTTCGGACTCCAGATCCCAGAGATGCAGCTTGCTGATGCCGCCTTCGTTGGTCACAAACGCCAGGAATTTTCCGTCATCGGATAAATCGAAGCTGTTCACATCCCACGAAATATCTTCGGTCAACACCTCCGTCTGTTGAGTCTCAAGATTATAGTACTGCAAACGCTGGAATTCACTGTTTTCGTCGGACGTCAGGTAGATTCCTTTGCCATCCTTTGCCCACATCACGCCACCGTAGGCAATCTTCTCTTCAGATGGATTGATTTGAGTCAATTCTTTTGTCTCCAAATCCAGAATATAAGGATAGGACTCGTTGATGGACACATAATTGAACACGATTAGCCTGGAATCATCGGGAGACCAGTCGACTGCCACCCAGGTTCCTGTTTTCTCCAACGCGGCCTGAGCTTGCTCTGGCTGGGCAAGGTCAGCTACGAAGACATCCCAATCCCGACCGTTCCGCTTCGTGGAATAGTACGAGAAGCGGTCGCCGTGGTTGGACCACAAGCCGAACCCGTTTCGGGATTTGCCATCCGTGAGCATTTGATAATTCCCGGTTTCCATATCGAAATAAAAAAGCTGGTAGAATTCCGAGCCGCCCACGTCTTTGCTGAAAAGAAAGCCGGGATCATCAGCGACCGGTCGCATGTTGGCGCCGCCAACCGGTTCAGCAAAAAATGTGATCTGCTGACGTGCGCCGAGTGGAGTTTTCACCCAATGAATTTGCCTGGTTTCGCCAAATCTTGTGGAGATAAGCATCCCTTCGCCGCCCGGATGCCAATCCTGCAAGGAAGCGGACCGAATGTTCTGGTATTGCAGCATCCGTTCCTGAATATGCGCTGGAATTTCCGGAATGCCTTCAATGACCAAATTGCCTTTTTCAATTCGTTCAACCTGGCCGTAAAGAAAGCTTGTAACGATGAGAACGAACAAAAGGCAGATAATCCGTTGGGCACGTGCTCTTTTCATGATGAACTCCTTTAAATAACTTTGGGTTGGTGTGAGTAAATTGTTTGAATCTCCAGGAGGTAATCTACCCAAGTTTAAGCATGATTCCTCAAAAAATCAATGATTTTTTAAACATTTAAAGCTTGAAAAAAATTTAAAATTGTTTTAATTGTGCCCAGGCCGAAATGAAAGTTTCGTGTGAAGAAGCTATTGTGACAAACTCAAATGGCAGAAAACTCAAATAACAAGAAGGACAAAAAGCCAGCCCTGACAACACTGCGCTACGCATTTTGGAACATCGTGTGGCCGAGGCGACGTCTGCTTCTGGTCGGCCTGGTTTTGATCATCCTCAATCGTTTGGCCGGATTGGTGCTGCCGGGCGCAAGCAAGTTTCTCGTCGATGAAGTTATCGCTGAGGGCGACGTTGGTATGCTCAAATTGCTGCTCCTGGCCGTGGGCGGGGCCGTCCTCGTGCAGTCCGTCACTTCGTTTGCGCTGACCCGACTGCTCAGCGTCGAAGCCCAGCATTTGATTTCAATACTGCGTGCAAAAGTTCAGCAGCACATCATCTATCTGCCGGTGCAGTATTTCGACAACACAAAATCGGGCGAACTGGTTTCCCGGATCATGACGGACGTGGAGGGGGTGCGCAACCTGGTCGGCACCGGACTCGTGCAGCTTTTCGGCGGCATCCTGACTTCGGTACTGGCGCTGATTATTTTAATCAACATCAATGCTCTGCTGACGCTGTATGTTCTCCTGCCGCTTGTGTTTTTTGGACTCATCACTTTGAAGGCGTTCGGTTATATCCGGCCGATTTTTCGGGAGCGAGGAAAAATCAATGCAGACGTGACCGGTCGTTTGACCGAATCACTCGGAGGCATTCGCGTCGTGAAAGGATTTCATGCCGAGCAGCATGAAATAAACGTGTTCAAACAAGGCGTACAGCGACTTTTTGAGAATGTGAAAAAATCACTGACCGCGACGAGTCTGGTGACGAGTTCGGCAACGCTGCTGATGGGGCTGGCGAGCGTGGGCATCATGTGGATTGGCGGAACCATGATTTTGGAAGGCAACATGACCGTCGGCGATCTCCTCGCGTTCATTCTGTATCTGGGGTTTCTTATTGCGCCCATCGTGCAAATGAGCAACATCGGTAGTCAAATCACCGAGGCGTTCGCAGGCCTGGATCGCACGGAAGAAATCATGAACGTGGCCAAAGAGAACGAAGATCACACCCGGACCATCGTTCTCAACAGCTTCAACGGCGACTTCAAGTTTGAGGATGTGATATTTGCCTATGAAGAAGGCAACGATGTTTTGAAGAACATAAGCTTCGAAGCTCCGGCAGGCACGATGACGGCCCTGGTCGGCAGTTCCGGTTCCGGTAAAACCACCATTGCCGGGTTGGCCGCGTCATTTCTGACCCCAAGACAGGGCACGGTTCGAGTGGATGGCATCGATCTCTCTAAAGTTACATTAGATAGCTATCGCAGCCTCCTTGGTGTGGTTTTGCAAGACGATTTTCTGTATGAAGGCACGATCCGCGAGAACATTCTATTCAGCAGTCCGAAGGCAAGCGAGGCGCAATTGCTTGAAGCCGTGGAGGCCGCGCATGTGAAGGAATTCGCCAACCGCTTTGAACGCGGCCTGGATACGCTCATCGGCGAACGGGGCGTCAAACTTTCGGGAGGGCAACGACAGCGCGTTGCCATTGCTCGTGCCATCCTGGCCGATCCAAAGGTTCTCATTCTGGACGAAGCCACATCCAATCTTGATACCGAAAGCGAACTTTACATTCAGGAAAGTCTGGCACAACTCATGACGGGGCGCACGACCTTTGTCATTGCACACCGTCTGAGCACCATCCGCCGCGCCGATCAGATTCTGGTCATCGAGGATGGCGAAATTTTGGACCGCGGAACGCACGACGAGTTGATAGAAAAGCGAGGGCGGTATTATCAGTTGTATACGTATCAGGCGAGGATTTGATTCGTAAAGCATTTTATGATGTTCTGTCTGTGCTTAAATCACGAGATTCCGACACAAAGGATTACCGGAAATGACACTAAATTTCTCGCAGTTATTTTGTGAAGATCCTATTTTTGGTACTGTATGCATGTAGTTTTGCATATGGTGTCACTATTTGTTCATATCTTACCTACCCTAACTTGCATCCTGATTCCTTAGAGTATTGTCAGTCAGCGGATCGAGGGCTGAAATGATAGCGATCAAAACAAGTCGGTATAAATGTTTTGAGAGACTCTCTGTTCTCAGTTAAACACATGATGGCCAATTTGCTACGAACAAGATTGTCCGTTCTTTTACTCATGTTTGCTTTTCAATCGTGTGAACAGAGCCCTAAAATGACCTCTGGGAAAAACCCATTTCTCATTGTGCTTGGGATTGCGCAAGATGGCGGGGTACCCCAGGCTGGCACCAAGCAACATCCCGGCTGGCAGCACTCCGAGTTCAGACGCCACGTGGTTTGTCTCGGACTTGTCGATCCGCAATCTTCACAACGTTGGATGTTCGAAGCGACGCCGGATTTTAGAGAGCAATTGCACATGCTCGACCAGGTTGCGCCCGTTGAAACGAGTCCCGGGTTGAACGGCGGTTTTCTCACTCACGCACACATCGGTCACTACACGGGTCTCATGTTTCTCGGCCACGAGTCCCTGGGCGCAAAGGATGTGCCGGTCTTTGCCATGCCGCGCCTGCGCGAATACTTGAGCACAAACGGACCGTGGCATCAGCTTGTGCGTTACCACAACATTGCCCTCGAGCCGTTGAGCGCTGGCAAGCCTGTGCAACTAAATGGACGACTGACCGTGACGCCCTTTCTGGTGCCGCATCGGCAGGAATACTCGGAAGTCGTGGGCTACCGCATTAAAGGACCGAGCCATTCGGCGCTCTTTATTCCGGACATCGATAGCTGGGAGGAATGGGATGCTCAGGGCACACGCATTGAAGACGAAATTGCCAAAGTCGAGGTGGCCTATCTGGACGGCACGTTCTACGCCGATGGCGAAATTCCCGGCCGCGACATGTCGGGCTTCCCACATCCGTTTATTACGCATAGCATGGAGCGCTTTCGCGACTTGCCGCCCGAGGAACGCGCAAAAGTACGATTCATCCATCTCAATCACACCAACCCGGCGCTGTGGTCGGACAGCGAAGCTCGCAAAACCATCGAGCAAAACGGCTTTCGGGTGGCGGAGGAAATGGAACGCATTCAGCTTTGAGTCAACTCTGATGCTGTTCCAACGCAGTCTCCGAATGTGTTTTGTTGGGGGGAATCCCGCTAAGACGCCTATGCAGCCCAACCTGGAAACCAAAGCCTAAAATGAACTGACACGACTCGATTTTCCCTTTGCACAAGTCCTACTCGATTGTTATTTTCTTATTTCAAATAGTTTCAAAACAGAGATCCCGTCATGCCCAAGTCCATCGAATACGCTCACATTGCAGATATTTACGACACGTTTGTCACGACCGATCTCGACGTCTCTCTCTTTGTCAATGAAGCACAGAAAAGCCACGGCGACGTACTCGAGTTGATGTCCGGTACGGGCCGGGTCTCCATCCCGCTCATCGAAGCGGGCGTGCGTCTGACGTGTGTGGACCACTCACCGGAGATGCTGAACGTCCTCCGAAAAAAACTTGACCAGCACCGGCTCTCAGCTTCGCTGCATGAAATGGATGTTCGGCATTTGGATCTGAATAAGAAATTCGAACTCATCATTCTTCCGTTTCATTCATTTTCCGAACTGGTCTCAGAATCGGATCAGCAGCAGGCGTTGGGTGCAATCTATGACCACCTGTCGGAAACCGGCCGGTTCATTTGCACGCTGCACAATCCACGTGTGCGGCTAAAATCCGTCGATGGCCGATTACATTTAAGGGGCAAATATGATATGGATGGTGGTGAGGGCAAGCTACTATTCTGGATGTCGGAAACGTACCATCNNTCCAAGCGGATGCTGGAGATCCAGTTCCGGCTTTTGAGCAAAGCTGAATTCGAAAAACTGAGCCGTGCGGCTGGCTTCAAGAGGACTGCCTTGTACGGAGATTATGCCTATTCCGAATTTCAGGAAGAAACGAGTCCGTTTATGGTTTGCATTCTTGGGAAATAGACTTAGACAGGATAGAAAGCTTCCGGTTAAACGACGTTGCTACAACCAGCTAATGACTTAGGACACAGAGGTCACCGAGATACACTGAGCACGCGGAGTTGTCCGCATGAATATTGCTGATTCTTGCAGGCAATTCGGTTTGCAACGGTGTGAAAGAAAATCGTTGTAATCGAACGAGGGTTGCTCTATATTGGATAAAGGAATTGTCCAAAGTAACGAGATTTCTTTTGCTCAAATGGCCGAAACAAGGCGGGCCAATTGCATGTTGCGCGTGATGACGGCGAGGGATGAATACTTCCGCGACTGAAGGATGGCGAGAGCGCAAGACATCAGCGTCACCGAAGCGTCCCTGAGGTTTGATCTCTTTGGGTAGGGTAGCGACAATCCTTTGTGTTAAATACGAGCTTTTGGGATTGTGCGGTTTTCTTGCAAAGACTAAATCTGTAAAGGAGAAGACTTGACATGACCAGATTGAATCTTGCACTTTCATTGATGATATTCCTTTCGGTCTCGTGGTTGAGTTATGGTTGCAAAACCACGCCTTCGGAAAAATCGGCACGACCGAAACTGGCCGTCGTCGTTGTGGTCGACCAAATGCGTGCCGACCACCTGACGCGTTTTGAAGGCGTCTACGAACACGGCTTCGCACGGCTCTTGAACCAAGGCGCCACGTTCACCACTGCCTATCATGATCACGCTTACACCGTGACCGGGGCCGGGCATGCGAGCATCTCCGCGGGCGTGCATCCGTCGCGACACGGCATTGTCGGGAACCATTGGTATGATCGGGCAGAAAGCAAGGAAGTCTACTGCGCCGAAGATACCACGTGTCCGCTTCTGGGCTACCCGGAAGAAGAGGCGGATAACGGGCGTTCTCCGGTTAGAATGCTGGCCTCATCTCTGGGCGATTGGTTGAAAGAGCAATCGCCTGAAAGCAAGGTCTTTGGTATCGGACGCAAAGACCGCGCCGCAATTTTTTCCGCGGGTCTCAAAGCCGATGGCGCCTACTGGTACAACGATGGCGACGGCAACATGATCACCTCAAAATATTACATGACATCGTATCCTGCCTGGGTGAAAAAGTTCAACGAGTCCCGTGTCGTGGACACCTATTTTCAGGAGGGCTGGCACAAACTCAAGACTGAACAAACGTATTTTTTGGCGCGGGAGGATAGCTTCTCCGCTGAAAACGACGGCAAGAATACAGCGTTTCCATACGAATTCACCACGAAGAGTCCAAAAGCTGCTGAGCAATATTATGGTGACCTGCAAAGCACACCATTCTCGGATGCCTTGCTCATGGAATTCGCCAAGGCTTTGGTTGAGAACGAAAATTTGGGCAGGGATGACGCGCCCGACATCCTGTTCATCGGCTGCTCGGCGGCGGATGCTATCGGTCACACCTTTGGGCCTCTCAGCCAAGAGAGTTTGGATCATTTTCTGCGCCTGGATGCGTATCTCGGCCAATTCTTTACGTTCCTAGATGGAAAAATAGGAAATGATAACTACATTACCGTGCTCAGCAGTGACCACGGTGTGATGCCTCTGCCGGAAGAATTGGCTCGTCGCGGGTTCGATGCCAAGCGGGTGTCCAAAGGAGAACTCGTGGTGCGGGTGGGAAAAGTCCTGCTGGATCTTTCACAGGAATTAGGAGTTTCGGAACGGTTGATCTCCGGCATCACCGGTTTTGGCGTCATCGTGAATTATTCCGCGGTTGCGGACAAGGGCATCCGTCCGCAAGAGTTGGATGCCAGGCTGATCAGCAGGTTGAAAGACCTGCATCCGATTGAGGACGTGTTCAGCAGGGAAGACCTCACTGAAGGTAAGACCGATGGACGTCCGTATCGGGAATTATACGCCCATTCCTTTCATCCCGACCGGTGTGGGGACTTGATGTTCCGTATCAAGGAATATTATCTGCTCAGATCTTCCCCGTACGGCACGACTCATGGCTCACCGTATCCTTACGATACGCACATCCCGTTCGTGGTTAGCGGACCCGGCATAGCGAAAGGCCAACACACGCAAAAAGTGCGAACGGTGGACATCGCACCGACTTTGGCGAACATACTAGGAATCGACCGGCCGGTCGATCTCGACGGACAAAGCCTTTTTGAGGAGATCAAGGCTAAATAGCGTTTGATTGCAAACCAGACGATCATCCAAAATAAAAAACGGAAGGCTCTCAATATGGTATTGAAGGAAAAAGTGGCGCTTGTGACCGGGGCATCCAGTGGCATTGGCAAAGCCACGGCCATACTGTTCGCAAAAGAAGAGGCGCGGGTGAGCTTGCTCGGCAGAGATGTCGACGCGTTGAAGAAAACGCAAATGGAGGTGGCAAACGAGCAAAGCCGGATCATCAAAGCCGATGTCTCGAAACGCGATGAATGCCAGAAAGCCATCGACGAGACAGTGAAGGAATTCGGCCAATTGGATGTTTTGGTGAACGCCGCCGGAATCATTGGCATGGGCTCCATCATGGATACGTCTTATGAGGATTGGCAAGAAATGATGCGCATCAACGTCGACTCGACTTTCCACTTGATGCAACTGGCGCTACCGCATTTGGAGAACACCCGAGGCAACGTGGTAAACGTTTCGAGCGTGACGGGTTTGCGTGCTTTCCCGAATGTGCTGGCCTACTGTGTGAGCAAATCCGCTGTCGATCAACTGACGCGCTGCACGGCCCTGGAGTTGGCGCCCAAAGGCATTCGGGTGAATGCGGTGAATCCGGGTGTAGTGGTAACGAATCTGCATCGCCGCGGTGGTATGGATGAGGAAGATTATGCAGCCTTTCTCGAACGCAGTAAAGAAGCCCATCCGCTGGGGCGGGCTGGACAGCCGGAAGAGATCGCCGAAGCAATTTTGTATTTGGCTTCCGACCGCTCGGAATGGGTGACCGGCGTGACCCTGAGCGTGGATGGCGGCCGGCAGCTGACGTGTGCGCGGTGAAGTTTCCTTTTTTGGGTGTATTCTGTGTCTTTGGCCCAATCTATGGTGCGCTTCACAATCGAGATAATCATTTGAACTTGGAGAAACGTTGTATGCCATATTTAATCGTCCGACAATAGGTAGAAGATTTTGACGAGTGGCACCAAGTCTTCAAATCATACGAGGAGGCTCAACGGGAAGCCGGGCTAAGAGATCTTCAACTTCTGAGGGATGTGTCCGATCCGAATACCTTGGTCTGTATGTTCCGGGTTGAGGATGTCGAAAAATCGAGAGCGTTCACCGAAGCGCCGGAGGCGAGCGACGCACAGAAGGAGTCTGGAATGAGTGGCAAACGCGATGTCTTGTCACTTGAGCACGTGTGAGTGCATTTGCAGTGTCATGGCCGAAACTCAATTATCATAAAAGCGATTATACGAAACTTCGAGCGTTTGAGTTAGCTGATGAATTGGCAATGAGATCCGATCATTACGCTAAGCCGAACAGGCTACAGCCTAAAGGCCTAAATCGTTACACAACTTTTAAATACGCTTTTTATACTTGACAATCGCAAAAAACAATCTTAAATTAGCGCGTTCATTGGCAGTTGGTTTCTCGCTGAAATTATTACGACGTAATTTTAGTCGTAGAACGCCCTGCCAGGTTCGAAAGTAGGTTATGAAAGGAGGTGAAACACTTATGGCAGAGCGTGAGAATGGGACTGTCAAATGGTTCAATGCTTCTAAGGGTTATGGATTCATCGCCAGATTGGAAGGCGACGATATTTTTGTGCACTACAGTGGTATTCGAGGAGAGGGTTACCGCTCATTATCCGAAGGTCAGAAAGTTGAATTTACAGTTGTAGAAGGAAGCAAAGGCCCGCAGGCGCATGACGTCGTGGTCACCGAATAAATTTTGACAGATTTTCTCATCGACTGTTGTGTGTCACCCTCGTTTTATCGAGGGTGATTTTTTTTGTTTGTAGCAACCCGGTCGCATGTCCGCGCAGATTCCCATTGCTTCGTGACTCGATCTCATCAAGAGAATATGTAGGAGCCTAAACACCGTAAACAAGAAACTTCCATGCATATTTTCAACTCCCTGGCTCCAATTTTTTTGATCCTTGCCACCGGCGCCATCCTTACCAAAACGCAGTTTCTTTCCTCAGATCATCTAAAAGGCTTGAACGGTCTGACATACTGGGTCGGCCTGCCATGCTTATTATTTTACAAAATTGCCAGCGCAACCTACACGGGAAGTCAGGTGCAGCAGATATTTCTGGTGGTCGTGACCGGAATGGCGGGAACCCTCATTTTGAGCTTTGTGCTTGCGCAAATGCTGAAGATGCCAATCACGTCAATTGGGACATTCATGCAGGCCTCTTTCCGGGGCAACCTGGCATTTGTCGGACTTCCCGTCGTCATTTATACGTTCTCGAGTTTGTACGGGATGAACGCGAGTCAGTTGGAAACGCTCGGCATACTGGTCATCGCGCCAATGGTTCCGATTTACAACATTGTGTCTGTCATCGTTTTGTTGGCAAGTCGACGAGAGCTGAAACTTCATTCTGCCAAGCTGTTCATTCTGCCGGTGGTGACCAACCCACTCGTGATCGCGAGCGTGGCGGGCGTCCTGTTTTCGCTCACGGGTTGGGCATTGCCGACATCCATTTATCGTACCATGGAGGCGGTCGGTCAAATGTCTCTGCCCCTGGCTTTGATCAGCATCGGTGGTACATTGGGGATGGTTAAAATACGTGGAAGCCTGGGGCTGGCTTTTTTAGCGTCTATCTTAAAAGTTGCGGTTGCGCCGATTGTCGGATTCTATGCCGCGAAGACAATGGGTTTGGGCGGTCATGAAACCCGAATCGCCCTTATTTACCTAGCCTGTCCTACTGCTGCTTCGTCTTTCGTCCTGAGCGATCAAATAGGCGGCGACAATGCCCTGGCTGCGAGCGCGGTGGTCGTCAGTACAGGACTGGCCATGATTTCGTTGAGTGCCGCAGTGGGAGTGCCTCTGTAGTTGTTAAAATTTCTTTACCTGATTTGACTTATGTTGACAAGAAGCAATAAATTGACTATCTTAATGTGAACGATCAGTTGTTTTAGCAGGATCTGCTTTAAATGGACTTTACGCAGATCGCCGTTTCTTAAAGTACTAAATTTAGAATTTGGGGGAGTCACCGATAAATTGAGAATAGAATCATATTTCATGGAGAGGAGATGGGCACAGAAACAATTACTGTAGTCTCAGGGTTACCACGTTCAGGCACCTCTATGATGATGAAGATGCTTGAAGCAGGGGGATTGGAGATTCTAACGGATAATTTGAGAACCGCTGATGCAGACAATCCCAAAGGCTACTATGAATTTGAGGCCGTCAAACAACTTGACAAAAGCAAGGACTGGCTAAAACATGCCGAGGGGAAAGTCGTCAAAGTTATCTCCCAACTCTTAAAGGAACTGCCTCCAAATTACACTTACAAAGTCATTTTTATGCGCCGGAAAATGGATGAAGTCCTGGCCTCCCAAAAGAAAATGCTTATTCGAAGAGGTGAGCCGACGGATAAGGTCAGCGATGAGAAGATGGCGAAAATATTCAGCGTTCATTTGACGCAAGTCGAGGAGTGGCTTGAAAAACAGCCGAATATGAATGTACTTTACGTGCATTATAATGAAATCCTTAAACAGCCTTCCAAGTATATTGAAAAAATAAACGATTTCTTAGAAAATTCTCTCGATACCGACAAGATGATGTCAGTGGTTGACAAATCGCTGTATCGTCAGCGGGCATCATAACCTCCATCTTGTTTTTATTTTAAGGCCTATCAAAGATTAAGTGATCTTCTAATAGGCTTTCTTTTTACCCTTCCCATCGCTGTTTCACGAATTGATTGACTTAAGCGCAAAGATTGAATATCTTCAGTTTGTTCTGTTTGCAGGTGAAGGCGAACTGACCCTCAATCAAACTCCGAATTCGTGAATGCTCATTAAAGTTCTAACTTTTTTGACAGCGGCCTGCGCTTATTTCTACATCAGGGCTGAAAATCGCGGCTCTCAAATCGGCGTTTATTTATCCAAACCTCTCACAGTCCTATCGATCATCGCCATCGCTTTGCTCATCGATAACCCCATTTCATCTTTTTACAAGTACCTGATTATTTTGGGATTGGTATTTTCCCTATTTGGAGATATCTTTCTAATGTTGCCCTCGGATCATTTCCTGGCCGGTTTATTGATCTTCTTGATCACCCATCTGTTTTACAGCGCCGCTTTTGCATTTACGAGTGAATTTCATTATACTTGGTATTCATTGGTCGGGTTTGTGGTTCTCTATGCCACAGGCAGAATCCTATTTGCAATCCTGAAACCGCACTTAGGGAATTTTAGGCTGCTGGTGCTCGTTTATATGATAGTGATTCTCACCATGAGTTGGCTGGCGTTCAACCGGTGGTTAAGTACTGAGCACCACGCCAGTTTGTTGGCATTTGCGGGCGCGCTTTTCTTTTTGTTTTCAGATGCACTCCTGGTTTTTGACCGGTTCAAAGGCAAATTTCGCAAGGCTCAGTTTTATACCTTCACGACCTACGTGACGGCACAATGGCTCATTGCTTTTTCCGTAACCGCAAATTAACATGTCCATCATAGAATCTAAGAAAGAGACCTATTTAATCAGTACAGATAAAAACAGATTGGATCTGAAATTGATTCACGGTTTTATCGCATCACATTGGGCTAAGGACATTTTGTTTGCCAGAGTTAAGAAATCTGTCGAGAACTCTTTATGTTTTGGAGTATATGAGGATGACAAGCAGATTGGGTTTGCAAGGGTGCTTACGGACTATGCGAGAATTGCCTATTTGGCAGACGTATTCATCTTGGAATCTTATCGCGGACGCGGTTTATCTAAATGGCTCATGGAATGCATTATGGCGCATCCCGATCTTCAAGATTTAAGGAAGTGGATCTTGGCAACCAAAGACGCACATGGGCTGTATCGGAAATATGGCTTTGAGCCATTGAGCACTCCGGAGCACTACATGGAAAAAGTACTCCATAAACTCGAGTGAAAATGAGACTAAAAATAAAGGAGAGGTGACCATGAAACTTCTTAACAAGTATCTTGAGTTTGCAGTTTTCTTGATGTTGAGTTCAGGTTTAATCACTTGTTCATCGGCGGGAAGCAACGAGAATGCGGTAGCGAAGATTGATTGGGACAAGTTCGCTGACTACTGGTATGCTGGCAAGGCGGAAATCACGCGCTACGCTTTGGAGCAGGCGCGATACGGCGAAATTCGAAAAGGCGAAGCTGTGCTGATCTTTGTGACCGAAAACTTCCTGACCGACAAACAGGTGAAACATGAATTCGGAGAATCGGAAAATGCCACAACCGTGCTGAAATTAAACTTTGTTCGCAAATTCTATACGGGCATTTATCCCTACTCCATGATGAGCTCCATCTTTACGCCCGTCGATGTGAGCAGATGGCCCACGCTTAAAGTCACCACGACTTCCCAGGAATGGTGTGGTCATACCTTTACTCAGTTTAACCATCGAGATGATAAGTACAAGGTGCAGTTGCGTTCCTATTTCCAGCGAGAAGGTGACCAGGACTTTGAAGTTAAATCAACGCTGCTGGAAGACGAAATCTGGACAAAAATCCGTTTGGCGCCAAACTCATTGCCGACCGGAGAGATCGAGATTATCCCGGGGACGCAGTTTAGCCGCTTCCGACATACAGAACTAAAACCGGAAAAAGCAACCGCGGCATTAAAAACAGAGAAAGATCAGTCGTTGTCGTCGACGGAGTTGCAGGTGTATACAATTGACTACGAGACCCTCGAGAGAAAATTGGTGATCAGGTTTGAAAAAGAACTTCCTTTTAAGATTGTCGCCTGGGAAGAGCACCACACTAGCGGTTATGGACCAGGTGCTGAGGTGATGACCACACGTGCTGTCAAGACCCATTCGGTTTATACGGATTATTGGACCAAAAATAAGAAGTCGGATTCTCACTGGCGGGAAAAGTTGGGACTGATTTACTAACCCGAATCACGGTAAAGGCGATTGCCCAACCGGCAACGAAATGCGGTCGTGGAGAAATATCTCAATCCAATTCCTTGTTTGAGTTAATGAATTCTGGGTTGAGTCTGGTAAAAAAGGAGAAAACAGATGCTGCTGTTTACACTGCTAACTGTCTTGCTGACATGGGTTGAAACGCCTGTTGCCGACCGTGGCATCTTGAAACAAGAAGCCCCGTCATGGGAAGTTGAGAAATGGTTCAACTTGCCGGAAAAGAAAGGGAGACTGGATGTCACTGACTTCAAAGGTAGAGTCGTTTACCTCTACTGTTTTCAATCCTGGTGTCCGGGCTGTCACAAGTACGGGTTTCCTACCCTTAAGCAAGTCATCAAAAAAGTACGAAGATGACCCTGAGGTGGCGATTGTGGCCGTGCAAACGACGTTTGAAGGATACAAATACAACGGCATCGAACAGGCAAAGGAAGTCGCTAAGAAGTATGAGATAGACATCCCCATTGGCCAGAGCAGCTCACGCAAGGAACGCTCCAAACTCATGGCTAATTACCGCACCGGGGGTACACCCTGGGTCATCATTATCGATAAAAGAGGAATCGTTCGCTTCAACGATTTTCACATCCACCCGAAATATGCGGGAAACTTGATTGCCGAATTGAAAGAGGAGCAAAGGGAGGAATAGAGATCGAATCGGCGCTAACGCTACGGCGAAATTTGGCTTTTTTGCCGCTGAAACCATCCACAGAGATTCTCTAATAAATGCTGACCTGGTAGTATTCGTTTCTTTGATTACTTGATCTAATTGTCGAAGCAAGTCCTCATCAATGGTCATTTGGATTGTGGTCATTTCTATACATCCCCTTCCATTAATAACTACACATGTTTTGTGTATGCTATTAGCATATTCATTTATAATTGTCAAGATATTTTTGATTCTCGTCTCTTACCGATAAATGCGGCCCTTAAAATTTGCGATATGGTGAAAGCGTTTCACGTTTTCTAAGCAAGTGTTCAAGACTCCAAATCGCGAAAATGCGAGTGATTGTTTAACTCCCTCCAGCTGTGTAATAATTGTAATCCTTCAAAACCGTTTCCAGAAAATTGGGCGGCAACATGTCCGATTTCACCCCCATTTTCTCTTCGATGGCTATTTTGGTTTTGTAAGCGAGGTGATTGGCGATTTTCGAGTTTTCAACTTTGACCTTTAATACTTTCTTAATTGTGGAAATGTCCGAATCGCTGAGTGCGGTCACCTGTGAAAAAACCGGTTGATAATGATCCTCCAAACTTTCGAGGATGGTGTCGTCGAGTGTGACTTCCGGGTTTAGTTTGACCACCGTGGTGCCGGCTGCAATATCGCCAATCCGCTGTCCCTTTCCGGTAATGATGATGGTCAGCATCGCCACGCTGCCAAACAGAATGGTGATGTCGATCAGCCGCAGAATCCACCTCAGGAAATAATCTCCGATGCGCGGTTGTGAGCCGTCGAGCTTTACAACTTTTATCTTCAAGGTCTTCTTGCCAAAGCTTTGACCGTTCAGGAAGATTTCACATAACAGGTGGTAAAGAAAGGCCGGTAGGTACAAAATCACCATTAATGCAACAAACCCCGTGGAAGCTCCACTTCCGGGTGACAACGTGCCCAACAAGAATGTGCCCCCGATCAGGTATCCTGCCAGGACCAGATAGTCTAATAGCGCTGCCAGAACCCGGTCGCCGATACCGGCAATGGTATAATCGATTTCGACGTTTTGGGTTGTCTGTATCTTGACAGAATCCAGCATGTTCAGATCAGCCCGCGCGCTTTTAATTCAAGATATTTGTTGATGGAATTGACGGTCAGATTCTGAGGTGCGGTTAGAATTGAATGAATCCCGTACCTCTCCAATTCTTTCACTATCTGTCGTTTCTCAAACACGAATTTCTCTGCAATGGTTTTTAGGTAGATATCTTCAGTGGTTTTGGTCGGCTTGTCCAGCAGCTGTTTGAGTTCCGTGTTTTCAAAAAAAACTACGACCAGCAGATGATTAAACCCGATCTTGCGCAGGTAGTCCAACTGTCGTTTCATGGATGCGAGCGTCTCGAAGTTCGTAAAAAGCAATATCAA
>JABAHQ010016029.1_pt1 | contig 17399 bp, 19 predicted proteins | sample 7062091 | NCBI WGS metagenome assembly JABAHQ01 (sample SAMN14534359, study PRJNA622989) | marine sediment metagenome | biome: marine biome [ENVO:00000428]; feature: marine pelagic biome [ENVO:01000023]; material: deep marine sediment [ENVO:00002113] | place: India: Gulf of Kutch | collected...
CTGGCGGACGAGATCAACCGCGCCACGCCCAAGGCCCAAGGGGCTTTGCTCGAGGCTATGGAAGAAAAACAGGTAACGGTGGAAGGGGTAACACGGCCGTTGCCACGACCGTTTTTCGTGATCGCCACGCAAAACCCCATCGAAAGCCACGGCGCGTACCCCCTTCCCGAGTCGCAACTGGACCGGTTCATGATGTACATCTCCATGGGGTACCCCTCGACGGAGGACGAACGCCGTCTGCTGGCCAACCATCCGCGCGGCAGCCGCCCGGAAGACGTCCGGCCGGTCCTGAACCGGAACGATATTCTGGAATTGCAGAAACAGGTGGAATCGGTGCGGGTGGACGGGGTTCTGGTGGACTACATTCTGAGCATTCTGACCGCCACACGCCACTGCCCGCACCTGAGTCTGGGCGTGAGCCCCCGGGGCGGGTTGATCTATCAGCAGGCCGCCCGGGCCCGGGCCCTGGTTCAAGGCCGCGATTACTGCATCCCCGACGATATCAAACAACTGGCCGTCCCGGTGCTGTGTCACCGCGTCATCCCGCAATCGCACCAGGGGGCCCTGCAACGGCGCTACGCCGACACCGCGGCGATCATTCGCGACCTCATCGACCAGGTGGGAATCCCGGTTTAACGGTCGGAGAAGGAAGGAGGACCGCATCCGCTCCATGAATGCCTCCGCCAAACCCCTGTTCACGCTCACCTTGGGAAACCGGGTGCTTTGTCTCACCCGGGATGGCGGGGGATTCATTCTCCTGACCCTGGGGGTGGGGTTGGGCGCCATCAATACGGGCAACAACCTCCTCTATCTGATCCTCGCCATGTGTTGCAGCTTTATTGGGGTGTCCGGGATCCTCTCCGACCTGTCCCTGAAACAAATTTCAATCCAGCTGGACGTTCCCAAAACCTTTTACGCGCAGGACCCCACGCCGGTGCAGGTGCGGGTGATGAACGGCAAAAACTGGCTTCCCTCCTATTCGCTTCGGGTTTCGCTGGCCGGCCGGTTTTCATCCCGGTTGCAGGTGGACCGGGACGTTTACCTGTTCCGCGTTCCCCCGGGCGGGTCGGCCGAAAAAACCGTGATGCTGACCGCGCTGAAGCGGGGGCCGCTCCGAATTCGTTCGGGCTCGGTGAGCACCGGGTTTCCCTTTGGATTTTTTGAAAAGACCCTGATTTTTTCCCTGGAAGCCGAAGCCCTGGTGTATCCGCCCATCCATTCGGTGCCATTGCCCGATCCTTCCTCCACCTCGGCGGAGGGGGAAGGCATCGTCCAACAAAGGGGCGAGGAAGTGTTCGCCCTCCGGGAGTTTCGTCCCGGAGACGAGAAGAGCGCCGTGCATTGGAAGTCCTCCGCCAAAACGGGGGACTTGCGCATCAAGGAATTTTGGCGCGGTGGAGCGCATTCCTACACGTTGTTCTTGAACCTCATCGACCCGCAAACCAATCTGCGCGTCCCGGCCGACGTGATGGAAAAACGGGTTTCCGAATGCGCCTCCCTGGCTTATCACCTGATGGCCCGGGGCGATGAGGTGAGCCTGAAAACCTTGAACCGGCAAACGCCGTTCGGAAATACCGAAGCCCACCTCGACCACCTCATGCGGGTCCTGGCGCGAATCGGATTGCCGGGCTCGGATCGAGCTTATGCCCGCGGCTGAACGACGCCGGCGCATCGGGGTGCTCGGCTCCGGAGAAAAATCGCACGCGCCGCTGAGCCGGCCGCTGGGAACCTGGCTGGCCCGGCAGGGGTACGATCTCATCAACGGCGGGGGCGGCGGCGTCATGGAAACCGTCGCCCGGGCCTTTTCCGAGGTTTCCGGCCGCCCGGGCCAGGTGATCGGCATTCTCCCCTCCGCGCAACCCTGCCGGTCCCCGGCCGAACGACAAGCCTACCAGGCCCCCGAAGGCTACCCCAACCCTTACGTGGACCTTGCCATCCGGACCCATCTCCCCTTGTCCGGAGCGCAGGGCAAAGAGCTCGCCAGCCGCAACCACATCATCGTGTTGTCCTCGGATTTCCTGATCGCCCTGCCCGGAAGCCACGGGACTCGCTCCGAAATCGAGCTGGCGCTGGAGTACGGCAAGCCCCTGGTCCTTCTGAGTCCCGCCGGGGAATGGAATGACTTTGCGGGAAAGGCCCCGCTGGCCCGTTCCCTGGAGGACGCCCTGCCGCTCCTCGAACAGAAAGCCAGAGGGTGAGCCTCGGCCGCCCGCGCTGCGCTTTTTCGCTATTCTTTCGCATCTCTTTCCCCACCGGTCTCTTCCTTTTTACGGGGCCTATTCCTGTATCGTCATTGCGATTCCCAAACAAGGGCCTATATTCTCTTCAATAAGGTGCTCTCGAAATCGTCCTCGAGACGAATTCGCGGATCAAGGATTTTGATGGGGGAACGAAATTTATGAACCGGCAGGAATGGGTTCGGCGACTGGGATTCCGGGTCCTTTCCCAAAACAAAAAGGATTAAAAAGGTGGGATTATGTTTCAGCCAAAATTGTTACGGGGATTTTGCCTGACGGCGGCCCTGGTCCTCCTGGGGTTTGCCCTCCCTTCAGGGGCCGCTTCATCCGTTTCCAGCGAAGCGTTTTCGGATGTCAAGGTTCTGACTCCCGGCGCGGCAGGGGTATGCAACAATGACTTCATCATCGAAAACCTGAATGCGCAACCGGCGGAGGTGAAGGTCATCATCGGCAATGAGGATTATATCAACGAGCAGCTTCAGGCCAGCGAAAAACGAGCCTACAGCCTGAAGGGAACGTTGTATCTGGCCCGTTCTTTCGGGAAAGACGTTTCCATGGACGATCTGGCGACCATCATCAACACGAACCCGCGTACCAAACTGCGCATTCGCTGCATGAATCTCCCCGAAAACCCGGTCCCCAAAGAGGACACATTGAGAACTTTCAAATGATCCCGGGCATCACCGTTCCGGTCCCATTTCTGCCCGGGGACCGGAACGGTTTTCCCCGCTTACCCCGTGCAGTGAAGTTTCTTTCTCTCGCTTTTCCCTTTCAGCGTTTCAAAATCCTCTGGGAAAAATAGCCTTTGGGAATGTCCACATTGAACCGGATGGTGTCGAAAACGTAGGTGGTTTGCGTGTCTTCCTTGAGCATGTCGCGGAAGATCATTTTCCTGGGAAACAGGCGGCCCTGGATGCGGAAATAATCCAGAAATTCCACTTTCTTGAGCAGCATGCCCCCCTTGGCGTAAAGCTCTTCCCGGAGGACGATTTTCTTGACCGGATCCACCCAGAGCCGACGGGTCTGGTAGGTGGTGGTCTTGTCGTGGGCTTCCAGAAACAAGATCCAGCACAGGACGCCGCGGATTTCTTCCCGGCCCTCGATTCCGGCCCGATACGCCCGGCTGAGTTTTTTGTCCTCCATCATGTCCTCATAGGACAGGTCGCTGCCCATCATGGACTGGCGCAACATGTGCCCGGCGATCAGGATCTTGCGGTCGGTGCGGGGGGTATACATCCACAGTTTGCGCTCGATCTTGAGCATTTTGGTCCCCTTTTCCCGGGGCGGGGCCAGGTAATGACTGTAGGACCGCTCCACCCCTTCCATCCAGTTTTCCACCACCAGAGTGCGCTCGCGGCGGCCGTTGTCGATGATCAGCCGTCCTTCGATGAACTTGGTATTGGACCACAAATTGTCGTCCACCGCTTCCAGCAACTTCTGGGCATCCGGCGCGGCGCCGACACTGGCGGGCACCATCCAAATAACTGCCAGAAGAAGGGCTCTCCCCAGATGCCTTTTCCTTTGCCGTCTCATCCGGCCTCCAATTCACGAAACAAGTTGGCCTCCGAGCGCTTGAAGATGGCCAGGCTGGCCACCAGGGTCCCCAGAGCGCTGGCGACGATGCCCGGGACGATTCCCTGGATGAATCCTTCCACACTGACCCGGGCGCGGACCACGTCCTGAATCATGAGCCCGGTCTTGGCGAAACTGTCCCCCATATTGAGCCCCACCTCTTGCAGATAATAAGTAAACGCTCCTCCGATCAAGGATCCCGCCGCGGCTCCCAGGAGACCGATGAGCAGTCCTTCGACCACCAAAGTCAGGATCAGGTGTCTCGGCCGTTCGCCGAAGGCCAGGCGCAATCCCATTTCCCCGTACCGGTGAATGCCGTTCAAAATTCCCGCATTCCACAGAACCAGCACCATGAGGAACGTGAAAATACCGACGATGAAATGTTTGATGACCCTAAACTTGTCGGTGATGGCCCCTATATTTCTCTGGTCGCGGATGCTGAGGACGATGGGCCGGTCGTCCGCGGCCCATTCGGCCGGAGGGGAATGCATCCACTCTCTCAGCGCTTCTTGAAGATTCTCTTTGACCTCTTCATAGCGATCGAAGGGAACCTGCCGGTCAAAATAGCCCAACCAGTCGGTCACCATATTCTTCATGTAAAAAGTATCCTGGGCGTCCGCCAGGTCGATGAGCACCATTTTTTTATCCATGGCAAACACCCCGAATCGGATGGAACCCACCATCCGGTAATTGTCGGCCGCCAATCCCCCGTCAAAGGTGCGCCCCAGGAGCGTGACCGGTTTTCCCAGTTCCAGGTCGAGGGTTTCCGCCAGCTCATAGCCGACCAGCATTTCCTTGGGATTTTCGGGAAGCCGTCCCTGGATCAAACTTTCTTCCAGGCGGAGCCGTTGCCGTTCGGTGGAATCCGGCGACCCGAGGTTCAGCCCGAGCCCCATGACCGGCGTCTGGCTCATCGTCTCTCCCCGTTCGTCGGGCACGTCCAGGATGGCGCCCCACCGGATCCGCGGCACCCAGGTGACCTCGGGCCCGGTCTGCCGGGTCAGCCACCGGCGGGTTTGCGTTTGCGCGGCCAGGGCCCGATCCAGAGGATTCAGATGCTCTTCCTCGTAAAAGGGCTTGTTGACGAACCGGAGGTGCCCGGTATCCAGGTTCGCGGTCATGTCGATCATGCCCATGAAAGTGCCTTCCATGAAACCCACGAGCCCAATCACCAACGCCACGCCCGTGGTCACCACAATGAAGGGGAACAGGGACCGGGATTTGTCCCGAAAGATGCCCTTGAACAACCATCGAATCATGCCATCGCCCTTCCCCGAAGCGCCTGAGTGGGATCCATCGACGAAATTCTTTTCACCGGCCACCAGGACACCACCACCATGATCAAGACCACCAGGCCGACGGAATAAATTATTTCTAAGGGATCGAATTTGAGAAAAATCCGTTCCTCCACCGGCACCGTCGCCCCGCTCAAATGAGAGACGTCCAGCCCCACCCCCTGGAACCAGGTGAAAAAGGGAATGCCGAGAACCGCGCTGAGGAGCACGGCGCCCAGCGCCGCCAGAGCCCCTTCGAGGGTGAACAGCAGGACGATCTGCCGCGCCCGCATGCCAAAAGCCATCAACGTGCCGATCTCCTTTTGCCGTTTGAAGACGTTCAGGACCTGCGTGTTGAACACGCTCACGCTGACCAGGAGCATCAAAATGCCCCACATGATTCGGGAATTTCTCCGATCCTGTTCGAGGAGCGCCAACAGATCCGACATGAGCATGGAAACGGTATAAAATTGGAATCCCTCGATCGGGCCGCGGTAGCGGTCGACCGCCACCCAGCTCACCTCGCCGGGCCGCTGCGTCATGACCCGGAGGTGGTCGAGCCGCAACCACACCACCCCTTCGTCGATGCGGGGATTGACGAATTCCCCGACGTCCACGACCCGGACTTCGCGGGCGTCGACTCCTCCGAACTGGTCGCGCCATTTGAGGACCACGGTTTCTCCCGGTTCGAGATGCGTCTTGTCCGCCATCCGGGTCCCGATCACCACCGGAATGGGGTCCGGGGGCCTGGGTCCAAAAGGCTTCAGGCCTGGCAACGGCAATTCCAGCAGGTTCTGATCCATCTCGATGCCCCGCAACTGCACCGGGTACAACCGGCGGTTGGGAAACAATTGGCCTTGCTGGATCAAGACCTCGGCTTTCTGGAAGGGAGACAAAAGGGTTAACGGTTCCGGCACCGGCCGGGTGTGATCTTCCCATTCGGTGGGGGACAGGATGTCGAAACCCGGCACCCGGTAATGACCGCCCGCCACATCCGTTTTCACCAGGTTGCGGGTGGTCTGCGACTGGAACCCGTTCAAAATGGACACCATGAAAATCAGCGCGATGATGGACAGGGCCGTCACCAGAACGTTGAGAAACGCCCGGATGCCCTGGCGGGTAAAATTTTTCCAGGCCAGAGTCCAGATCATTCCAACACCCCGGCTCCGTTGCGGCGTTTGTCCCAGCAGACTCGTCCGTCTTCCACCCGGATTTCCCGATGAATGTACTTGGTCACCTTTTCGTCGTGCGTGGAAAAGACGAACGCGGCCTGAAATTGCCGGTTGAGATGATCCATCAATTCCAGAATCTGGTAAGAGTTTTCGGAATCCAGGTTGGCGGTCGGCTCATCGGCGAGCACCAGGCTGGGATTTTTGACCAGGGCCCGGGCGATGGCAACCCGCTGGCACTGACCGCCCGACAACTCGGTCGGTTTTTTGCCGGCCTGAGGGCCCAGGCCGACCTGGTCCACCAGATCCCGGACGCGCGACCGAACCTTCGCCTCCTTCACCCCGGCCAACAACAGCGGGAACAACACGTTCTCATAAACCGTATAGACGGGCAGCAGGTTATACGTCTGGAAGACGAATCCCACGTTATCCTTGCGGTATTCGGCGAGCTGGTCGCGGCTCATCCTTCCCAGTTGGGCGTCTTTGAATGAAACCGTGCCCGTAGTGGGCCGGTCCAAACCGCCGATCAAGTTGAGGAGCGTGGTTTTCCCGGACCCGGAGGGGCCGACAAAGGACAAAAACGCCCCCGCCTCGATTTCCAGGGAAATCTCATGCAGGGCGGTGAAATCCTCGCCCCCCACCCGGTACACCTTGGTGACCCGGTCCAGTCGAATGATCGCGTTATCCATAGCTCTTCATCCCGTTCGCGTCGGGATCAAAAATAGACCACCAGGGTCAGGCCGATATTGGATTCGGTGCCATTGAACACCGGGGTTTTCCGGAACAGGCGGCCGTTCTTCTTTCCCGTTTCCACGCGGCCCCCCCACCGTCCGGTGAGATAGAGATACGTCTGCCGGAACAAAAAGTATTCCACCTGGGGCACCACTTGAAAACTCCCATCCCGGAAATCGAAAAGGGAAAAAACCTGCCACCGGATGTCCAGGCCCACGGGCTGGTCCAGCAGGAAGCCGATCTGGTGAAACAGTCGGTTGCCCTCGGGATCGAGGAGCGTGGACTTGTTTTCCCGAACCGAGAGAAAATATTCCACCAGCACATGCAGCCCATCCCCCACCCGGAACGTGTAGTCCGCCCCCAGCACCGTGTCGAAACGGAGCGGATCGCGGCCGTTTTTCAACTCGATATCGAGGCGGCTCTCATTCCAGTAGCCGATTTCGTACTCCCCTTTAAAATGATACCCCAACTGCACGATTTCCTGGGCGAATTGCGGCAGCTCTTCGAGATCGGTTTCCGGATGGTACTGAACCACGAAACCGGTCTCCACGCCCTCGATCAATCCCTCCCAGCGGAGTCCCGCGATCAGGTGGTCGTCCCGTTTTCCGGGGATCACCCATCCCTGGACCGTGGTCGTGGCATCGACAAAATAAGTGCCGCGCACCCCGTCGACTCCCCGGGTTTCCGGCACCACGCCGGTCACGTCCCGGGTGTCGAAGAACCCCAGAGGCCGGTAAATGAACCCCGATCCGAACAGGACTTTCTGGCGGCCGCCGCGGAATTTCATCGTTCCCCGGTCCAGGCGCAGCCAGGCGCGGAAGAAATCGAGATCGGTTTCTTTTCTCAAGCCGCTCTGAACGCTGGGTCCATCGGCCTGTTTGAAATCGGCGGAAAGCTCGTAATCCAGGTTCCAATCGTCCCTTTCCAAAAGGTGGCCCAGAGCCCCCAGCCGCAATTCCGCCTCGCTGTCGAAATCCTTGTGAAACGGAGGCGGATCGACCACGAAAACACTGCCCGCCTTAAGGCGCCCCTCGATATCGTAATCCAACGCCCAGGCCATCCCGGCCCCCCCCAGCCCCAGCAGAACCGTGAGAACCCAACGGACAACGGTCATGGTTTTTTCCGGAGAGCTTCCAGGCGGGTTTCGATCTTTTGGCAGATCGACTGCCAACTGAATTCGCGAAGAACCGCGTCCCGGGCTTGAGCCCCCAACCGTTTCCTGAGGTCGGGATTCTCGAGCAGATCTTTCAGAACGGGAACCCAGTCGGCGGGGGCGTCGGACTCCACCAGGATCCCGATTTGGCGCGGCCGGAGCAGTTCGTCCAGGCCTCCCAAAGGGCTCGTGACGACGGGCTTGCCACAGGCGAAATATTCAAAAATTTTGAGAGGGGAAATGCCCGTTTCATTGAGCCGGGCATCAAAATAAGGCGCCAGACAGACATCCGCGGCGTTGATGTAGAGGGGAACTTCCTCCACCGGTTTCTTGCCCACCCGCAGCACCCGGGTTTCCAGGCCGTGCTGGGCCACCGTCTGTTCGATGGCGGTTTTTTCTTCCCCGTCCCCCACCAGCAACACCCGAACCCCCGGCACGGTCTCCACCAGCTCGGGCAACACCTCGACCAGCCGGGAAATGCCGTGCCATTTTCGAAATGCCCCCACAAACGCCAGGTAAGGCCCTTCCGGGTCCAGGCCCAGCTTTCGCCGACATTCGACGGGATCCATGGGGCGGAATCGTTCCGGATCGGCGCCGTTGCTCACCACCAGGAACCGGTCAGGATCCAACCCGTATTGTTCGCACAGCCGGTCCCGAATCAGTTGGGAAGGCGTCACCAAGAGATGCGGCATCCGAAACACCCGCCGCTCCCAAAACCGGGTCCAGGCGATCGTCCAGGGAGGTTTCCCGCTGATCCTCAGCTCCACGGGGGCCAGTCCGTTCACTTCGATGACATAAACAAACCGAAAAACGGACTTCAATCCCGTCACCATCCATTCCATGGGTTGATGCCGGGTATACACCACCTCGGGCCGCCCACGCGCGGCGTAAAAAAGAAAGTAAAAAAAGAGAACGAAATAGAAAAAGAAATAGGTGAAAGCGGGGTTTCGGATCAGAATCGGAACAAAAACGATGGAAAACCCCTCGACGGAAGGACGGTGCCCCCAGTCGGGAAGAAACAGGGTGACGGAATGACCCCGGCGGCCGAACTGGCGGCAAAACTCAAAAACGTGGCGCGAATCGGCGCTGCCACCGNNGGGAGATCAAGCCGGCCGGGCCGTTTCCTGGATGATTTTCCATTGCCCTCCTTCTTTCTGCCATACCAGGGTGGTCCGGAGAAGACCCGTGGACGATACGGACTGGAAGGATTGCAGGAAGGACATTTCAATGCGATCGTTCTTTTCTCGTATGCGGATTTCTTCGATATCGACCTGGAGGCGGCGCACCTCGTTCAACTCCTTTTTTCGAAGAGTCCTCCATTCGGGAAGCGATTTTCCTCCCTTTTCAAATTGGGGAGAATAAAACGAGAAATAGATTTCCAGTTTTTTTTCCTCGAGGGCGCGGAGCCAAACCAGAAACCGGGAAATCAAAACATCGATGGGATCGCCCGAATCCAGGTTCTCCGCATCCGGGGCGGAAGAGGGTCCGGAGCTTCTCCCCGGCCGGTCCGGTTTCCGGGGGGACGATTCTCCCCGCGTCGGGAGATCCTGCGGCGGCTCCGAAAGGCGGAGCACAAATCCCGGGAGCCCCTGCGTCTTTTTCAGCGATTCCGCGATCTGAAGCGCCGTCCGGTAAGAAGAGTAAGGCCCCAGTTGGACGCGGTACCAGGCCTCCTCTTGTCCAAAAACCACCAGGAACGGGTGCATCCCGGTTTTTTTCAACCGGCGGATGAATTTTTCCGCATTGGATTTTTTCTGGAATGAACTGAGTTGGATGGCGTACGTGGGCCGCCGGGAGGAAGGCTCTCGGTCCTTTTGAGCGTCGGCCCCGGAAGCCCCGGCCGGTCCGGGAATGGCCGCTCCCAGGAAAACCAGGACTCCTCCCATTACTATGCGGCGAACTCTTCTCCGCCAGGGGATTGGAGACCCCTTTGGGAAAAACCGCGTTGGGGCCGGGGACTGGTAGGCCGATGCTTTGAAGCCGGAAAAAGACAATACTTTCTCCTCAAAGTTCCGCAAAGAAATTTCCCCGAAATGAAAGCACGGCCCCGGCCGTGAGCCCGGTGGGAACGATCCCACCCCCGGCCCGGAATTCGGAACCGGTCAAATCAGCTTTTTCAGGTAGGGGACCAACTGGCCGGCCTCCACTGCGGGCGATCGTGCCCGAAGAACCCCCTCCTGGTCCACGATCAGCACCGTGGGCATATCCCGCTGGATGTATTTTTGATGAACCGTTTTATTGGGATCCAGCAAATAAGGAAATTTGACCGGCTCAGGGAACTGGGAAAGATAGTCCTGAACATCCTGCTTGGGATCCCCGCTGGTATTGATGCCCAGAATGACCAGTTGATCACTGGGAATCTGGTCCCGCACCTTGTTGAATTCCAGCGCCTGGTTCATGCAGGGGACACAAATATNNAAATATGGAACATGCCGATCAGCACCACTTTTCCCTTCAATTCGGACAATTCGTATTTTTTACCGTCGAGCGATTGCAGGGAAAAATCGGGCGCCTTGTCGCCCGAGCGGGGAACCGCGGCAAAGGCCAAACCGGCCGTCAGCAGAAGAATGAGGAAAACGTTTGAAAATCGAAACATATTTAAATTCCTTTAGGTGGAATAAAATTCAAACCTCAGGGTCTTAAAAAAAGGGTGATTTATCTGATTTTTGATTTCATTTATTTTAGACCAGAATCCTTGAATTTAAAAGTTTAATCTCCTTACCCCGGAGCCCGGAAAGGGAGGCCGGGATGGGCCTCGGAAAACGCAAACCCCTTGCGTGAGCGTGCATTAGCGATTCCGAAACTCTCCACCTCCCCTGAACCGGTAATCCATTAAAGAACCAAGTGTTCCTTGACTTGACCCAAGGTTTTTTTAATAATACACTTACGATATCAATCGTTCACCCTAAAGTTTATTTATGCTCCGAGCACTCATCCTGGCGATCACAGTTTTGTTTTTTCCCAATTGGGCTTTTTCCGGCACCTTGAAAGGGCAGGTGATTTACTCGGGAGAAGATACCTTTGCAGCGGCCTTGAAAACGGGAAAATACCGAAAAGTTTGCGGCAAGGAAATCCCGAATGAAAAGTTAATCGTTAAGAATCAAAAACTTAAGAACGTCGTGGTCTATCTTCAGGGGGAAAACCTGGGAGGAGAGCCCGGAAGCTTCGTTTTGGATCAGAACAAATGCCGCTATGAACCCCACGTGATTGCCATGATGAAAGGGTCGGAACTGGTGATCCGGTCGAGCGACCCGCTCAATCACAACATTCACACCTACTCGTTCGAGAACGATCCGATCAACGTGATGTTCACTCCGGGGGCGCCGGATTTCAACCAGGAATTCTATGAACCGGAAATCATCAAGGTGGAATGCGATTTACACGGATGGATGACCGCCTGGATCGTGGTGACCGACAATTCCTTTCATTCAGTTTCCGACGAAACGGGTTCTTTCGAAATTCCCGAGGTTCCCCCGGGGAAGTATACTCTGACCGCCTGGCATGAAACTTTGGGCAGCATCAGCCGGGAGGTCCAGGTCGGTGAAGGTGAAACCTCGATCGATTTCGATTTCACCGGAACCGCTCCTCAAGTTTCTCAGCGTTAAACTCGAAAACCGGATTATCCATCTTTTTAAATTAACAGGTATTTATGAAAGGGATTTTTAAAAGAATGAATCGGCTTTTATTCATCTCCAAGGGGATTCTGATCGCTTTTGCTGTTTTTGCCCTGGGATCCCAGGTTTGGGCCTATCAGGAAATCGAGGTGAAAAACGGCGGAACCATTCAAGGAAAAGCAACCTTGATCGGGGAAGTCCCCGAACCGAGGGTATTTCATCTGGTCCTGTTTCCCAACATCGACATGTGCGCTGAAGTGGATACGGATGAAAACCTGAACCGGGTTCTGGACGATTTTATCGTGGGCCAAAACCGCGGACTAAAAGACGTGGTCATCACCCTGGAACATGTGGAAGCGGGGAAACCCTTCAACAAACCCCCAGTGATGATTGAATCCCAAAACTGCAAGTTTACCCCAGAAGTTAACGTGATCCGGCAGGGCGAAGAGTTCAAGGTGGACAACCGAGACGCCGTCATGCACAACAGCCAGGTGTACCAGAGCGAACGCGGCAAGATCATCCTGAACATTCCCATTCCCGCTGAGGAAATTTCCGACGGTACAGTCGAATTTCAAAAAGACTACAAAATCTTCCAAATGATTTGCGGCATGCACGAATTCATGCAGACGTGGGGATACCGCATTCAAAATCCTTATTATTACATCACCGGGAAAGACGGGAGTTTTAAAATCGACAACATTCCCCCCGGAGATTACGTTGTCAATGCCTGGCACTACCAAATGAAACTCCGGTCCAAAAAAGTTCATGTGGCCGAAAATTCTGTCCTCGACCTCAACTTCGAGTTCGACGGGGACGAGGTAATCCGGCCTCACTACGAGACGATCCGATCCGGGCGGATCAAGGAGGACGCCGTCATTTTCAGGGATAATGTTTCCAAGAAAAATAAATGAAGGTTCCTGTGACCTGGACACCCGGGAGCCTGGATTCTAGGGAGAAGAGGAACAGGGGGTTCCCGCCTGTTCCCGACCGTCCCTTCCGTGCCATTCTGTTCTTCCTGACCCTGGTTCTCCCGGCGTCCACCTGGGCTTTCACCCCTCCCTCCGAAGCCGACATGCCCGAATCGATCACCGTTCGGGGCAAAGAGATCGTCCTTAAAGACCTGACCAACCCTTACCGGAAAGACAAGGAAAAGAGAGACCAATACATCCGGGAAGGGGGCAAAATCTATTTTAAACACTGTTTCCTGTGCCATGGCGACCTGCTGGACGGGAAGGGGGTTTTCGGGGACAGCTTCACCCCGTCTCCGGCCGACTTCACCCGCCCCCAATCCATCATGTCCAAACCCGAAGCGTATGCTTTCTGGCGGGTGATGAAGGGCGGTCCCGGGCTGCCCCAAAAGTTCGAACCCTGGAATTCGGCCATGCCGGCCTGGGAAGAGCAATTGGATGAAGATCAGGTCTGGAAAGTTCTTCTTTACATTACCGCCACCCTGGTCCAAAGATTCCCCGCCGTTCCCGACCCGGAACCCGTGACCCCGTCGGTCAAACTGGGGGAAAAGCTCTACCAGGAAAATTGCGCCTATTGTCACGGAGAATCCGGAGACGGTCAGGGTCCGGCCGCGGAATTCTCGAGTCCTCAACCCCGGAATTTCAACAAGGGGCAGTATAAAATCCGATCCACCCCGTTTGGGAAAATTCCGACCGACCAGGACTTGTTCGACATGATCACCCACGGCATGCCGACGACCTCCATGCCCCCCTGGAAGCATTTATCCGAGGTGGAACGCTGGAGCCTGGTGAAATACCTCAAAACCCTCAGCACGAAATTCGAAAAATTCATCAAAAGAAACAAAACCCACAAAATCGTGAAAGTCCCTTCCCCTCCGGCTTTCTCCCTGGAAAGCGTCGAGCGGGGAAAGGATTTGTATCTGCAGAACTGTTCCAATTGTCATGGCCGGGAGGGACGGGGCGACGGGTCCTCCACATACAAAATCGTCAATATTGAAAAAGACCAGATTTTTCCCCGGAACCTCACGCAAAGCTGGAAATTCCGCCGCGGCGACAAAAGAAAAGACCTTTACCTGACTTTGCGGACGGGACTTTCCGGAACCGCCATGCCCCGGTTTTCACCCCGAATTTTCAAGGACCAGCAAATCTGGGACATGGTGCATTACGTCCAAACCCTTTCCCCGTCCGTTCAACCGCCGATGCACCCGGTGATCCAGGTCAAGAAAATCGAAGGGCCCGTGCCCGGAAGCCCGGAAGATCCTCTCTGGAAAACGCTGGATGCCTACCCTTTCCCCCTGGGCGGACAACTGATGGTTTCGGACAAAGCCTATCATCCCATCGTGGAGCGGGTGGTGGTCAAAGCCGCCCATAATGGGGAAGAGATCGCGTTTTACCTCCAGTGGGACGACCCGAGCCACGACCCCGCCCTGGCCTCCGCGACCAAGGTGACCGTGTCGCCTCCCCCGCCCCTGCCCCCTCATCTCCGGGTGGCCGGGGGAGTGAAGGATGAACGCATCGACATTCCCCACGAATTTCCTGATTCGATCGCCCTTCAGTTTCCCACCACGATGAACCCCGGGGGAGAAAGGCCGTACTTTCTGAACGGGGATGAAGAAAATTCCGTCAACCTGTGGAAGTGGGAATCCCACCCCTATCAAACCATTGACATGAACGCGTCGGGCATTCACCAGTGGAAAGCCCAGTCCCCGGAAAATCAGGACGTTTTTTCGCAAGCGACCTATCACTACGGCCGGTACCACCTGGTTCTTAAAAGAAAGCTGACCACCGAAGACCCCGCCCAGGATGTCCAGTTCCGCCTGGGACACCCCATCCCCATCGCTTTCAACGCCTGGGATGGCGGTCAGAAGGAAACCGGGTCCCGGAAAAGCGTTTCCAGTTGGTACGAATTGATTCTCGAATAAACCTCTCGCCTCGGCGCCGACTTTTACAATCGATCCCTTAAAATCTGAACGATGCGTTCCGCCGCCCGTCCATCCCACAGCTCGGGCGGGCGGGCCTTTTTGCCCCCTTGATTCAGAAGGGCCCGCCCCTGCCGCAGGATTTCCTCCCCATCGTTGCCCACCAGAAGGCTCGTGCCCTCCTCCACCGTCACCGGGCGTTCGGTGTTCTGGCGGAGCGTCAGGCACGGCACGTTCAATATCGTGGTTTCCTCCTGCATGCCTCCAGAGTCGGTCAGGACCAGAGTCGCGTGAGCCATCAATTGAAGCATGTCCAGATAAGACTGGGGCGGAATCATGGTGAGCCGGGCGGCCTGTCCTTCAAGACCAAATGCCTGGATCTGTTTGCGGGTCCGCGGGTGAATGGGAAAAATGAGAGGAAGATCCCGGGACAATTCTCCCAGGGCCTCCAAAATGGATTTCAGGATGTCCGGATGATCCACGTTGGAAGGCCGATGGAGAGTCACCAGAGCATAAGGCCGGCCTTCCAACCGGAGGGCCTGCAGGGCGCCCCGGGTTTCCCGGGACCGTTGCAAATACCGGAACAGGGTATCGACCATCACGTTGCCCACAAAATGAATTTTATCGGCAGCAATCCCCTCCCGTCGCAAATTTTCGTTGGCGCTTTTTTCCGTGGTAAACAACAGGGAGGCGACCTGATCCGTAAGCAGGCGGTTAATCTCCTCGGGCATGCTCCGGTCGAAAGACCGCAACCCCGCTTCGACATGAACCACGGGAATCTCGGCGTAGGACGCCGCCAGGGCACAGGAAACCGTAGAATTCACATCGCCGACCACCAGGACGGCCTCCGGCTTTTCCCGACCAAGAACCGGCTCAAATCGCCGGNNTTGTTCCAAGTCAAATGATTGCCCACACCGACCCCACCCCCAGGTCGAAATCCGGCTTGGGAATCCCCAACTGATCAAAAAAGACCCGGTTCATGTTTTCATCGTAATGCTGCCCTGTATGGAGCAACACCGGAGCGAAGCCCCGGGTCCCCTTCATTTGCTCCAGGATGGGAGCGATCTTGATGAAATTGGGCCGGGTTCCGACGACATTGAGGATTTTCATGGAATGCCCCCGGGACTCTTCGGGGTAGGATGAAGGTTTTTTACGCCCAACCGATCCGCTAATTGACGGTATGGTCCGGGAACTGGGGCAGGGTCAGGGTTTCCAGGTAGGTCAGAAGGTCTGCCACCTCCTGGACCGAAAGGAGGTCTTTAAAGTTTCCCGGCATGGTGGAAATTTCCTGGGTCTTGAATTTTTTAATGTCCGATTTGAGAATGTGAAGAAGGTTGCCTTCCTTATCCACCACGTCCAAACTGGACTCGTCCTCATTTTTTTTGACGCCGGTGATAAATTTCCGGTCCTTGGTCAAAATCAGAACCGTGGTGTAGCCCGAGGTGATCACCGCCTTGGGGTTCAGAACGGATTCCAGAAGAAACCGCGGTTTGCGGCTGGTCCCCACAAAACTGAGGTCCGGCCCCACTTCCCCCCCCTTTCCGTTCACCCGGTGACACTTGGCGCAGTGAACTTTTCCATCGGGATCGAAAAAAAGGGATTCGCCTCGTTGGGGGTTGCCCGGCGTTTCAAAATAAACTTTCCATTCTTCGGGAAAATGCTTCCCGTCTCTCAAAACGTGGCTCATATACGCCGCGATGACCCGGATTTCTTCTTCTTCGATTCCCATGTCGGGCATTCGGGTTTGGGGACGGAATTGTTGCGGATTGGACACCCAGGCATAAATCCAGTCCGGGTAATACAAATCCCCCGCCCGGGAAAGATTGGGACCCACGCGCCCCCCCTCTTCTTGCACCTGGTGACAGGCGAAACAGCTCCGTCGCCATTTAAAAAGGTATTCCCCTTTTTTTAAGATATCGGTGTCTTCCCCATTTTCCGCCAGCCAGCGGCGAAATTTTTTAACTTTCTCCCGGGAAACCGACCCCAGGTTCGGCCGCTGATGATCCACGCTTTCCGGAAGTGTGATGGGGTGAGATTCATCCCCCGCCAACTTGCGCACATAGGCCACAAGAGACCAGATTTCGGCTTCCGACAGGGTATGGCCGAAAGGCGGCATCAGATGGGATTTGCGGACCTTTTTTCCCCCCAGGTAAATAACCCGGTAAATCTGTTTATTGCTTTTATCGGAAATGAATTCGGTGTCGGAAAGGACAGCGGGCTCTTTCTCCAGGTATTCAGCGTTGTATCCATTGCCCTTCCCCTTGATTCCATGACAATGGGCGCAATATTTTTGAAACAACGGTTCCCCCCGGTGAGCCAGCTTCTGGAACTGGGCTTTTTCTTCTGGGGAAAGATGAGAGTTGTCTCCCTGAGCCTTCCCCTCGGAATAAGCGGGGAAGGTCAAAAGGATTGCGGCAAAAAGGGGAAGGATTTGAAAAAACATCGGGTCAATTCCTAGAAAAAATTCCTTTCCAAGAATTATACGTTCGATGATTGCTTTTTATAATTCAATCCGGGAAATGATAACTTAAATCCAACCATGAATCATCAACGAATTTCCATTTCAGCCGAAAATATGGGGATGATTCCTCTGAATCAAGTTGAAAAGGCCGATTTTTCGTTCTCCTGAATGAAATTTAGATCAAACCAAAAAAAACAAGGGGACCCCAGCGGGTCCCCTTGCCCTTGGTAACGCGGTTGTAACTAACCCAGCGACGGTTATCGATTCATCGACAACCGGTCCTCCTCCGTCAGGCCGGCC
>JABAHQ010007397.1_pt2 | contig 17378 bp, 13 predicted proteins | sample 7062091 | NCBI WGS metagenome assembly JABAHQ01 (sample SAMN14534359, study PRJNA622989) | marine sediment metagenome | biome: marine biome [ENVO:00000428]; feature: marine pelagic biome [ENVO:01000023]; material: deep marine sediment [ENVO:00002113] | place: India: Gulf of Kutch | collected...
GCGGATTCCCCTTATTGGGTAGACATTATCAGACTTGCTGATATGGAGTTGAAAGATGCTACAACTAAAAAAGAAATATCCCCGCGTTTGGGTGTATCATATCCAATTATGGAAACTGCTGCCTTTCACTTCGCTTATGGACATTTCTATCAGTTTCCCAAATACACTTTGTTGTATCAGGGACAGCGAGAATTAACGAATCCGGAAGATAAGTACTGGAATGACCCGAATTTTCAAGATCGGAAGGGTAAACTCTATTTTCCTATGTTAGAAATGTTCGATTTTCGCTTAGCCAATGCAAACATGGAACCTGAAAAGACTGTTGCTTATGAAGCTGGTATACAAACTAAAATTACGAAGGATATTGCTGTTGACATTTCAGCATTCTACCGCGAGATGTCCAATTTGGTTGGTGAAAGATGGGTATCAGAAGCTGCCGCCGGTGCTGGTTTAAAATACTCTGACAATTATGATCATGGTAATGCAAAAGGAGTGGAAATAGTACTAAACAAGAGATATAGTAATTATTTTTCTCTCCGTGCCAATTATACATTTTCCAAGGCGTTAGTTACCAGTTCAACCCCCTGGGCGCAAATACAAATAGCAAATCCTACTTTTCGAACATTTAATGCCAATTGGGATCGACCTCATACTTTTTCCTTTGATCTTTTTGTCGGGAAGCCGGAAAATTGGGGCTTGAGTTTTTTTGGCAATTTTCAATCTGGATTGCCATACTCTATCAGGGTAGAGCCCAATACTGAAAGAATGCCATATATAGGTACGGTTGACATGAGGTTAAATAAAACCTTTAAATTCTTGGGATTTAAGGAAACTGTCTTTGTCAGAGTTCTGAATCTTTTCGATAGGAAGAATATTTATTATGTCTATGCACAGAGTGGTAAACCGGATTTACCATTAGGACTGGAACGTAATGACAGAAATCTTAATATTTATGATGACCCCAGTAACTACGGTCCACCAAGAGAGGTAAGGTTGGGTGCAAGTATCGACTTTTAATATATCATGGGGTCACAATTTCAATTAATTAATCAGAAGGAGACAAACATTATGAAAGTAAAAACGGCAGGAGTAATTCTATTGTTAATAGGCTTATTCATAATACTCTCCTCAATCGCACAAGGGCAGCTTGCCTATAAGCGGTGGAATACCTTTGATGTTAACAGGATTGCCACCACATTTGGGAATTATGGGTCAATTGCCGAAGGACAATTGTGGTACGGTTCTGGACATCATCCGGCTTTTGAGTATCCAAACGGAAGTGGTGCTGAATATGGTATGGCTATTGGATTTTATGTTGGCGGATATAGCGAAGATGGCGGTGGAGATAATCCTGACGGAAAATGGTATTTTGATATGAGTTTAGATGAATATAAAGACAACTGGGATGACTATCATTGGGATCCATATGGTCCAGGTCCTTATGACAATGAAGTGCCCCTGACAGGTACTTTTGATTTTGTTGGCCAAGCTCAGCGTGCTGCAATGAGTGATGATCCGGAAAGCTGGCCCGATCCGTCTAATGGAGACGGAAGGTACGGCTGGCCAACTCACTATCCCCATACCAATGAACCCGTTTTATTGGATTCAACCGGTTGGCCCGGCTTTGGACCAAATGGTGAGCGAATTGGGGATCAAGAAAGTTTTGCTGTTGCTTATGCGGTAAATCATATTGCGGAAATTCCTCCCCCGCGATGGCTTAAGCTTCAGGTTGTGTTTCGAGGTATAGCGTTCAAAGGGAAATTGTACGAGGATTATATTTTTTGGACCCACTACATCACCAACATTGGACAGGCGGATATTACCGACTGTTATTTTGGAATGTGGGTGGATTACAATTTTGTGTGGAATCAGGATTGGGAAAATCCTGAGTGTGAAGCCTTTGATTTGAACCGCCAGATGGGCTATGCCTGGAATCCCATTGGTCATCATCAAACACCGGCCGGTTTTACAGTCGATCCTACTGCTGTTGCTGGAGTGAAGTTTCTAAAGACTCCAAAGAGTGACGAGGGTGACGAAATGGGTGTTACGACTTTAAGTTGGGCTGTTGATGCCGGTGGCGGCGATAGTGGAAACATTATGGATGATTTCTTCATCAGAAATATCCTGAATGAAGGCAGTCCTTATGATACAGATGCGGATGGCATCGATGATACTCAGGTACGGGATGGAATAGCTTACAATTACGGTTATACCCCGGAGTATAGTAGCGCCGGGATGACCTTTATGAACTCTGGACCCTTTACCCTGGCTCCTGGTGAAACCGATACATTGATTATATGCACCGTAATTGGGGATAATTTGCTGGATCTAAGAAAAAATGCGGATCGCGCCCAAAAACTGTATAATACCGGTTGGCAAGTAGCCAAACCACCGCCAGAACCAGTCGTTCAAGCAGAGGTTGGTGATGGGATTGTCACACTTTATTGGGGCAAAGAAAGTGAGACAGTACCAGATTTTGAGGGATATCGGATTTATAAATCCAAAGATCGTGGTGCTACCTGGGGTGACCGGACTGTAACAGATCCTACCGGAACCGTAGTCGGGTTTGTTCCTATAGCGCAATTTGATAAAGTTGATGGAATTGTTGGTCCATCAACAGATCCGGATGCTACTTGGTTGGATTTCGGCGACGATTCTGGAATGCCAGATACTACAGAAACTGGTCAATATTTCTTTATTGATACTGATGTAATAAATGGACTTAATTATAGGTACTATATAGCCGCATACAACACCGGACTGATAATACCTCCGCCAGTAGAAAATTCCCCTGCCACAGATCCATCAATAGATGGAGATAATACAGTCGAAGCTACACCCAGAGCAGCAGTTGCTACTTCCTCATTAGATGAAGTTAAAGTAGTTCCTAATCCATATCTGGCTGCAAATGAGTGGGAAACCACTTTGAATGTAAGAGAACTTCACTTTACGCATCTTCCCGCTCGGTGTACAATTCGTATTTACAATTCGGCTGGCGAGTTAGTTCGTACTCTGGAACATAACAATGGCATGAGTGAAGAAATTTGGAACTTGAGATCTTTTGGTGATCAGGAAGTAGCACCAGGGCTTTATTTCTATCACATTAAGTCTGATAACCCTAAAGCTGAGAAGATAGACAAATTCCTTATCATCAAATAAGGGAGTTTGTCTTGCTTCCGCTTGAGTCTCAATATTTTGAACAATAAATAATGAGGGATAAATGATGATTAGAAAAATAGTAACATGCCAAGTCTGGATCATAATCATCTGCTTTATGATCTATGGACAAGAATCCTCGCAAGTAGGGACTTCTATGGCCAACTTTCTGAAAATCGGTGCTGGAGCGCGAGCTACGGCACTGGCGGATGCTTATGTTGCTATTGCGAGTGATGCAAGCGCCACATACTGGAATCCCGGCGGTTTGGGCTTCCTTAGTAGAACTGAAGCTCTTTTTCAAAGCACTTCATGGATCGCAAATACAGATCTATATTTTTTAGCTATAGGTATTCCGGTTGAAAATTGGGGCACTTTTGGGGCAAGCGTTTATGCATTTGACTCAGGTGAAATGGATGAGACAACATTACTTCAACCGGAGGGCACCGGAAGATCTGTCAGTGCATCTGATATTTCTATTAGTGTTTCATACTCCAAGCAATTGACAGATAGATTTTCTGCTGGTATGACCATGAAATACATTAAAGAACAGCTATATCGAGAGAGCGCCAGTACTTTTGCGTTTGATATAGGAAGCATTTTTATTGCGAATTTTTTACATGAAATGAGGATTGGAATTTCCATGTCAAATCTTGGTGGTAAAATGCGTCTTGATGGACCCGATTTGATCCGTAGCCACGATTTAGCCCCCGATCTCCCGACAAATAAATTTGTCGATGCTTCCCTATCAACACAAGATTGGGATATTCCTCTAATTTTTCGTTTTGGCTTAGCAACCGACATCTTCAAAACAAATAATTCCCGCTTAACCGTTGCTTCAGCGATCAATGACTCCAGAGATTTTGCGCTACGTTATAACTACGGTGCGGAATATTCATTTGAAATATTGGAAGACCAAGTAGTATTCGCCAGGGCAGGGTACAAAGATAACTATGACGAAGAAGGTTTTACTGCAGGAGGTGGCGCGATGTTGAGATTAGTGGGATATAACATTAAAGTGGATTATGCCTATGTTGATATGGGGCGATTGGGTAATTCACAACGGTATTCTATAGGTCTCGTCTTTTAGACCACTATATCAAAATATTAACAGGAGAAAAAAAATGAATCTAAATGGGATAAAATGGTATAGCTTGTTTTGTTTTGCTATTATCCTATTGGCATTTTTAAGTTGTACCAAAGACTGGCCAGAGGCTCCTGTGGAAATAACCCGACCCGAAATAATATCGGTGAGTCCAGATATGTGGGAGTTTATGGTTTCTACTTCGACTAGCATTTCTATTACCTTTAATGAACAAATGGATCTTGAGACAATTAGGGATCATGCTTCTATTATGGATGCAGATGGGAACACGGTGAACGGCAGTTGGAGCTCAAATGGTAGCACAGCTATTTTTACTCCATCTGCAAATTTGTCTATGCTTTCCCGTTATGATGTCATGATTGAAGGTGCCTACGATGAGGATCAGGAATGGAAAGGACCCGGGCCACAGGATGTCCATGGCAACTCTTTATATGAAGATTTTACTTCTCATTTCGCTACTGAAGGAAATTATGGCGCTAGCCCAATATATGTATCTGCTGCTCCTAACTTGGGAGATTGGAGTGAGATAGGCCGCATTACTGACTTTGAGGTTGAAACATTAGGTGGTTTTGATGCTGCTCAGGGAATTGCCTTGAACTCTGATGGAAGCTATCTCTATGTAGCTGATCGGGGTGGTAATGCTGTAATGGCAGTTGAGACAGCCGGTTTTAGTATTGATGGCACTGTGGCGCTTCCAGATTCCGTAGAAGAGCCTTGGATAGTTGGTGTTACTCCAAATGACAACGAAGTTTGGGCTCTATGCAGGGGTACGAACCATCTGGTAATAATTGGCACAGGAACGAATACGATAACAAATGTGATCCCGTTGAATGGTTATTGTCCAAATGGTGGATTTCTTTATAGGATAGCTTTTAGTCATGATGGCTCTAAAGCTTATATTACCACACGCCTTTCTCAATCGGTGTTAAAAATCAATACAGCTACATATGAAGTGGAGACGGAGAAAGTGATAGGAGAAGCAGCACATATTGCAGAGGTTACAGTCAGTCCTGATGATGCAAAAGTCTATGTTAGTAATACATGGGGGCTTGAGCCTTCGATTTTTGTGTTGGATGCTAGCGCAGATATGCCAGTAATAGGTACCATAGATTTACCTGAAGAGTGGGGCGATGCTAAGAAATTTACTACTTATGATAACTATCTCTTTGTAGGTATGCGCTGGGATGCTATGATTTACAAAATAGATATGACNNTTGACCCGGAAGGAGAAGTGATTTACCAGCTATGTCCTGATAGAGGAGAGACGGCTGTTTTTGGTACTGAAGAACTTAACTTTTTGGGTTTTATTGATACGGGGACGTGGTGGGGAATTGTCTCTCCACAACCATAGGAGAGAAGTTCTTACACCTGGGTGAAGATAATGATCTCAATCTGATGCAGCTTTTGGGCTTACCTCAGGGTAAATCATTTTAATTTATACTTGTGGCGGTGGTAGTTCTGTGATCCGGAGGTAAGTCCTTAATAATTTAATACTTTAAAATTTGAATGGAGATAACGTACATAAAATACAGGAGGAATAATTCATTTTTTAGGTGTGATTAATCCAACGGCTTATTATCTCTGTTATCAACTTTAAAGGAGCAGCCCATGAAGAATAATTTATCGTTCTTAGGATCAATGATCTTAGTAATTGTGATAGTCATGGTTACCTCTTATGGTTTATTTGCCCAAAGTAAAGGTGGTCGCTGGCAATTCGAAAATAATGGTGATGATACCGCTGATTGGGATCAGGTTAACAATAATGGGAGTTTATCCGGAAACGCATTTTATGGAAATGTACCTCCATTAATTGAAGGAACTTATTACTTGTCTATAGAAGATACAAATCAATATAGTTTTTTTTATGTTCCGGATAACTATGAACTGGATTTTAGTAATGAGGATGTTGCTATTTCCGCATGGATTTATCCTGTAACAGTGAATGAACCTACCCAGTTCTTTGTAATTAAGGGCGATCATGAAGCGAATCCCAAAACAAATAATTATGCTTTGCGCTTGCAGGGCGATCATTTGAACTTCATAATAAGGGATAATAATGATCAAGCCCATTATGTATCATCCACATTTGTAATTCCAGTAAATCAATGGACCTTCGTCGCCGCTTTTTATGACTACAGTGAAAGTTTGGTCTATTTATGGAATCAGCCTGTTACAGAAGCTACAGATACATTACTTTTCAATTATTCATTATTCCCTAATACCAATCGTTTAAATATAGGCGCTTGGGGCCAGGAAGGTTATCGAAGGTTTTATGGCCGTATTGATGATGTGCGTATCAGTGGAAGGTTAGAAGATGTGATCCCTAACAGTACTAAAATTGAAAATAACCCCTTATCAATTGCTGAGAGCTTTCAATTACAACAAAACTACCCCAATCCATTCAACGCGACTACTTTTATCTCATTTTCACTTCCGATCCCTCAAGTTGTATCACTCACAGTATACGATAATCAGGGCCGTGTTATCGAAACATTAATAAATAACCATGTACCTGCCGGAAGGCATAAAGTACTTTTTGATGCCGGTGAACTTGCTTCGGGATTTTACTTTTGCCAATTGAAGTCCGAGAATTATTTGGAAACAAAAAAAATGTTACTGCTAAAGTAGAAAATCAAATTTTGAGGTAGGGATGGTGCATAAATTCCTTTTCTGAAAAGGACGGAAGGATTTGGCATTGGTTCGATTTATATAAAAGATAATCTCGTTGAAAAGCTTCTTGTAAATGGAGAAGGCACTGGTACCAAGATGCACAAAGATTTTAGGAAAAATGTCTATTCTTTATTTATAGGCATAATATAGAGTCCTGCAAAATTGAATAATACATGTTTCATCCTTTCCCGACCTGTCGGGACTCAGGATGAAGTTGTGAGTAACCATTGTAATTATATTAACTTAAGACCTTCATGGTGAGCGGAGTCGAACCATGAAGATATTATCAAACGGTTATTTTGCAGAAGTCTTTGCATAATATTTAAGAGAGGGATTTAATTTGGTATGAGTATAGAAATTAATCGGAGGAATTTTTAAAAACCAATGTCTTTTCCAATTTTTCTTTTTTCGTCTGTTTATTCTCAACAACCGTCTCTCCCATATTATCAGGGAATTACAGTTCCTCCATCTTATTCCTATCATTTATCCGGTAGGACGGGTAGGGTAAAAAGCTATCTAATAAAAATAGATGAAAAAACTAATGAGGTAAATCCTGGACTTCATTTTTTAAATCAAAGCTGGGGCTATAATAAGTGAGGTTAACAACCATAGTGGCAAAAACATTATCAAATAGGCAGTGAATACTACCTGTTCGTGGAAAGCTTGAAATGTACGATAGAATCATAAGTACTAAACCAATCCTCTTTCTGATATTATTGGTAAGTTTAATGTTGAGTTCTTCCATGGATATTGAATATTCCCTCAATGAATGGACCATTTTGGCTGACCCGTCACAAGGGATACTTTCTATACAGTATAAAGATCTTGGTAAGGTTGCATATAAAATTCATCTTAATTTACGCAAGGGAAATAAGATCATCAATCTTTCAAATTGGATTGTAAAGAAAGAAAAAAACGAACTCACTCTTGAGACCTCCGAACCTTTCTCTGTTACCTGGGAATTTACACCCTTGGATGATACTCTTTATGTAAAAACTTCGTCGGGCGATGCATTGATTACTTGTCTTGCTCCTGCTCCACGGAGCAGGATTCCAGCCAGAATTGCTGATCCGGATAATATGAAGACTGCTCTTGCCAATGAAGATTTCACCGGAACGGATTTTTATGAAAAATCTTACATTTCCCTGCAAGCAGGCAATGTTATGTATCTTGCGTTAGGAATGGTAGACGCTCTCAACGTGCACTCCTTGTTCGACCGTCCCACAAACACTGCTATCCAATTCCCGGATAACAGCCGACTCAATCGCAGCCCAGAGGATGCAAGTATTATGGATGTTGAGATACATGTTGAGAGAAAAACGAACCTAATTCGACTGATTCCTGATTATTATACCAAGGTTCTCGGTATGCCAAGGTATGTTCCATTTGATGATACATATCATAAAACAGCTCCCACCGGATGGAACCATTGGCTTGCCTTTTTCAGAGAGGTTACAGAACAGGACATTGTAAACGCCACCGATTGGGTAGCTGAAAACTTAAAAAATTACGGAATGCTTCATATTCAATTAGATGATGGGTATGATTATCCAGAACATCGACATTGGTATAAGGATTGGGATAAAAAAACCTTTCCTCATGGTCCCAAATGGTTAGCAAGTTACATTAAATCAAAGGGCTTGATTCCAGGACTCTGGACAGTCCCATATTCTTATTGTGTTGAGCATGGAAAATCAGAATGGTTTCTCAGGGACAAGGATGGGAATATTGCAATGGATTACCAGGGAGGTGGTGAGTTGGATTTTTCACGACCAGACGTCATCAGAGATTATTGGAGGCCTCTACTCGACAGTTTGAAAGGTCAGGGGTGGGAATATTATAAATTTGATATGGGAAGTACAGTGCCAATGTGGGAAAAATATCATGATCAGTTTTACGATACTTCGAAAAGCTGTTATGATGTCTCTCATGAAACAATGAAAATTCTTAGAGAAATTATGGGACCGGAAGTCTGGCATACAAATCATCCTGATAACTGGGGCGGTCGTTTGGGAATAGTCGATGTGGTTGGTTGCGGAATGGATCCTGGACCTGGATGGAAACAAATGCAAAATTTTTTTGAGGTCATTAGTAACAACACTTATCAAAATCATATAGTATGGTACAGCGATCCGGATTGTATTGTGCTTCGAGGAAAACCAACTCGTGCCGATGCTGCCGAAGGAAACAATGAATTTTTAAACCTTGAAGAAGCAAGAACTTGTATCAGTCTCCTTAGCCTTACTGGTTTACAATTTTTAAGCGGAGACGATCTGCCGAATCTGGAAGAAGAGCGAGTAAACCTAATCAAAAAATGTATCCCGATTATGCCGATTTTCCCAATTGACCTTTTCGGTCGCGGCCGTGAAAAGAGCCATTATCCAGAAATTATAGATTTAAAAGTGAATGCGAAATCCGGCATCTATGATGTGATTGCGGTTACAAATTGGTTAAATAAACCAACATTTCGTACTGTTTTATTCGAGAAAGATTTGGCTCTAAACATTGAACATCCCTATTTGGTTTATGATTTCTGGAATGAACAACTTATTGGGGTGTTTGAGAATAAATTCAGAACCGAGATTCCCTCACATGGAACGAAAGTATTCATGATCAGGCGATTGGTGGAAAGACCACAGCTTCTGGCCACAAACCGACACATCACCGGTGCTTTCAGTATCAAAGAGAATGCTTGGAATGCGTCCCAGTCAATACTAAGTGGTACTTCGGAAACCGTGCCAGGCGCAATCTATTCTCTATTTGTCTATGTTCCTGAAGGGATGGATATCACAAATGTAGATGCGAATGCTGAGAATCTATCCCATAATATCAATTCAAATAGATTGCTTAAAGTGAGTTTTATGGGGCATAAAAGACCTATCGATTGGAAGCTTAGCTTTGCAAAATAATTAAAAAAGTGAGCAATGTATTTTGATTGAATTACATGGAAATCTATGGTTTGGGATTACCCATATTACAAAAGAGGATTCTTTCTGATATGCCTTTTATACTTGAAATAAATTTCAGGATTTTGAGGTGCTTTTTCTATTTAATTCTTATCGAATCTCTAAGAGGGTAAATTATCTAAAAGTATTGAAACTTTGAAGAAAGAGGTAAGAAATGATTCAAGAGAGAAAGAAATCCAAATCAATTTATTTTTTTATCATGTCTTTCATATTTTCCTTTGGATTAAACCAGACGAATGCTCAGACACTTCCAGACAAACTTTTACTAAAAAATTACAGACCCAAATCAATTTATAAAATTCCACGGACGCATATTACGAAGGCAAAATTTCCTGTCATTGATATCCACTCCCATCCATATGCGGGGATACATGAAGAAATTGCTCAATGGATTAGAAACATGGATGAAGTGGGAATTGAGAAAACCATTATTTTAACAAAGGCTACCGGAGCCAAATTCGATTCCATCTATGCTGAATATGCGAAATATCCCGGACGTTTCGAAATCTGGTGTGGTTTTGATTATACCGGCTACGATAAACCTGGATTTGGTCCTGCAGCTGTAGCTGAGTTAGAACGTTGTGCGAAAGTAGGAGCAACCGGTGTGGGAGAGCTTGGTGATAAAGGAAAGGGAATGTTTTATAGTGAGCCAACTAAAGCATGGGGAATGCACTTTGATGATTCTCGTATGGATCCTCTCTTAGAAAAATGTGGTGAATTGGGCTTGCCAGTTAATATCCACGTTGGAGAACCGCTCTGGTTTTATCAACCGATGGACTCCACTAACGACGGTTTGATGAGTGCTTTTGATTGGCGGCTTGACAATCAAAAGAATATCGTGGATCTTGATGGAATGATTAACATTTTGGAAAGGGCGGTTAAGCGTCATCCGAACACTATATTTATTGCCTGCCATTTTGCCAATTTGAACCACGATTTAACAAAATTAGGCGAACTTCTTGATAAGTATACCAACCTTTATGCAGATATTTCTGCCCGTTACGCTGAAACTGCGACTATTCCCCGGTTTGTAAAGGCGTTTTATGAAAAATATCAGAACAGGCTTCTCTACGGTACTGATCTGGGCTATGATAAGCATATGTACAGGATGACATTTAGAATTTTGGAGAGCAATGATGAACATTTTTACGAGATCGATGAATTACAGTATCATTGGAGCCTCTATGGTTTCGGTTTGGATGACGGTATACTTGAAAAACTCTATCGCAAAAACGCGCTAAAAATCTTAAAAAGCAGGTAATGAATTAAAACAAAACAGGAGGCAAACCATGATGAGATGCACTTATAAGAATATTTTTACGCACTTAATAATTGCTGCGTTCGTCATAGTATTTGCTGCTGTCACAGCAGCCGAAACTCAGGTGGCTTTTAGGGTGGACGGAGGGAAGATTAGTATTGAATTCGATGATCATCTTAATAGTCGTGTTGTCTCCCGGATTGGTGAAAATAGCATCATACTGGGTGATTTTACGCCGTCTGAATTTATTAGAATTGGCTTTAAAAAATATGAAGATTTTCAGCTAAAGGATCATTCGGCCTTGACATGGGAAGATAAAATTGGTAAGGGAAAACAATTCAAAATGGTAGCTTCATCTGAGAACCTGAAAAAAGATGTTATCATTACCAGTTACGATGATTTTCCTACCATGCTATTTTTGCAGGTGGTTTACACAAATACAGGTGATACTGATTTGGTAGTAGACAGTTGGACGAATAACAGCTACGCAATTACTGCCGTTCCCAGAAGTGATAATAAACCACTTTTTTGGTCTTATCAACCTGGCTCCTATGGCTGGGAGAATGATTGGATCCAGCCACTCAAAAAAGGATTTGAACGGGAAAATTATATGGGCATGAACCGCGTAGATTATGGTGGAGGAACACCAGTAGTGGATGTATGGCGACAGGATGCTGGGCTAGCCGTCGGTCATGTGGAAATGGTTCCTAAACTGGTTTCCCTTCCTGTATACATGCCCACTGAGAAAGAGGCTAAGATGGCAGTAACTTATAAAAAATCCGTGACTCTGAAGCCAGGTGAAAGTCTTACCACATTTAAAACCTTTGTTGCAGTCCACAATGGTGATCATTTCCAGACTTTATCTGAGTATAGAAAGTTCATGACACGTCAAGGTATCGAATTTAAAGAACCGCCTGAGGGTGCCTATGAGACTATTTGGTGCGGCTGGGGATATGAGAAAGAGTTTACTTTGGATGAATTCTATGGCACATTTCCAAAGCTCAAGAAATTAGGTCTTGATTGGGTTGTATTAGACTACGGCTGGTCCAGTGGTGTCGGGGATTATTATCTCCCTAAAGATAAATTCCCCAAGGGTGATGCTGATATGCGGAAAGTCGTAGAGCGTATTCATGATATAGGAGCAAAGGCAAAATTGTGGTGGATGCCATTATCTGCACATCCTTCTACTGATATGTTTCAAGATCATTCAGAAAACCTTTTACTCAATGAAGATGGTTCTCCTCGATACATTGTATTTTGGAAATCTTTTTTCCTTTGCCCGGCTTCGAAAGAAGTGCAGCAACTCACGCGTGATTTTGTAATCAAGGCATTGAAAGACTGGGGTTTTGATGGTCTTAAAATCGACGGCAATAACCTCAATATGGTACCTCCCTGCTACAATCCGGAGCACCATCATGCCTATCCTGAAGAATCAGTTGAAAAATTACCTGAATTTTTTAAAATGATTTATGAAACTGCCCTCAGCATTAACCCGGACGCAGTTATCGAAATCTGTCCGTGTGGCACTAACCAATCCTTTTATATTTTACCCTATATGAACCAGACTGTTGCATCGGATCCCTCAAACTCCTGGCAAATCCGGCAAAAAGGAAAGACCCTTAAAGCATTAACAGGCTCGAAAGCTGTCTTCTATGGTGATCATGTGGAATTGAGTAATGACAAGAGTGATTTTGCTTCAACAGTGGGAATCGGCGGTGTAATCGGCACCAAGTTTGTCTGGCCTGTAGGTGTACACATGAATAAAGAAAGCGGAGATGTTAGCCTAACGCCGGAAAAAGAAAAAAAATGGGTTAAATGGATCAAAATCTATAATGAAAAAATGCTATCTAAAGGAACTTATCGGGGAGAACTTTATGACATTGGATACGATCGTCCAGAAACCCATGCTGTACAGAAGAACGATATTATGTATTACGCTTTTTATTCACCCAGTTTTAATGGTCAGGTAGAACTACAAGGACTTGGTGAACAAACCTATCGAGTTATTGATTATGTCAATAATAAGGATTTGGGCACAGTTAAAGGACCCACAGCGAATTTAAATGTATCCTTTAACGAATACCTTTTGGTAGAAGTACAACCCAAATAGGAATTAATCGGTAAGGAACGCAAGACAAGAATAGAGGATAATCAGATAAAAGATGCTGTTCCATATGGCGGTAAATAAATAGTTGAAATACAATTACAATGATCGGAAAATGATTAATTAATTACGAGAAGGGGCATTGGAGTGAAAAACAGAGCATGGTTGCTTTATGCTATGACTGTCACGGTTTTATGGGGAGTCTGGGGCGCATTGATCGAGATTCCAGAAAAAGCGGGATTTCCAGCTACTCTTGGGTATTCGGTATGGGCATTAACCATGATACCTGTAGCAGTGATTGCGTTAAAACTTATTGGCTGGAAATTAGATCATGATCGACAGTCGATTTTATTCGGAATGAGTGCAGGGCTACTGGGATGCGGTGGACAATTAATTCTGTTTCAGTGTTTACGCATGGGACCTGCCTATATTGTCTTCCCCATTATCTCTCTTTATCCTGCTGTAACTATTATATTATCAGTTTTTTTATTGAAAGAGAGCGCAAGCAAACGCTCCTGGATTGGGATTATTCTTGCGCTTATTGCCATCGTATTGCTTTCTTATCAGCCACCTGAAAACTCGGTTGTAAAAGGCTACCTTTGGCTTTTATTAGCTATGATTGTATTCATGATGTGGGGTGTGCAGGCCTATATCATGAAATTTGCCAGCGATAGCAGTCAAGAAGGTAGCATGAAGGCAGAAAGTATTACTTTTTATACCATGTCAAGCGCTGTCATTCTGATTCCCATTGCTTTGCTCATGACTAATTTTAACCAAAATATAAACTGGGGATTCAGCGGAGTATACTCTGCCGGTCTTATCCAATCCCTGAATGCTGTTGGATTCCTTTTCTTTGCGTATGCGATACGGTACGGGAAAGCTATTATCGTGGTCCCCATGATGTCTCTCGCACCCGTGGTAACGGTCATTCTTTCGCTTATCTTATATGCTGTAATACCTCATCCAATTATTATTACAGGAATGATATTTGCATTTATTGCCATTTATTTACTTGCAGAGTAAGGTAGTATTGACAGATTAGAATTATTCATAATATGGAAAAAATGGTTAATTAGGAGCCAATGATGGGTTCGTTAGCAGAATTAAAAGAAGGGGTGTGGCGATGCAATATGGAGCTTTTTAACAAAAATCTTGTTATCCAGACTTTCGGTAATGTTAGTGGGATTGACAGAGAAAAGGATATTATTGCTATTAAACCAAGCGGGATTCCTTACCCGGAGCTCACATCGGATAAGATTGTGCTTGTTGATTTAAAGAATAGAATTATCGATACCAAATACAAACCTTCTTCCGATACGAAAACACACATTGTTTTATATAAAGCATTTCCTAATATAGGTGGAGTCGTTCATACCCACTCGCCGTATGCAACTGCTTGGGCACAAGCAAAGAGATCCATCCCCTGCCTCGGTACTACACATGCCGATCATGTGCAAGGAGAAATACCGTGTACTGAAGAACTCACTGATGAGCAAATCATGGGCGACTATGAAACTGAGACAGGGAATCAAATAGTCAAGAGATTTTCTAGTATTTCTCCGGATGAAGTTGAAATGGTACTGGTTGCAGGTCATGGTCCATTTACATGGGGAAACACACCCGAAAAGGCAGTTTATAATACTGTTATGCTCGAAGAAATTGCCAGAATCAGTTTTTTGACTTTTGCGATCAATCCTGGTGTGGAGAGTCTAAAAAGATCGCTTATAGATAAACATTATCTGCGTAAACATGGAAAAGATTCCTATTATGGACAAAAATAAAATTTGTGGTGATCAAACAATGAGTACAATTAAAATGCATGAACTTTACAACTGGTGTAAAATTCCATACACAGAGCTGGTGAATCATCCATTGCTGAAAATACCTTTTAGATTATGCAATGATTCTATTGATATGGGACAGATAATGGCTCGAGAACTGGTGGATGAAATTAAAATACATAATGAAAAGAGTGAGGTAACTCGAGCCATAATTCCTTGCGGTCCACGCGGCTGGTATAAACCATTTACGGATCTAGTAAATAAGGAAAAAGTAAGCTTGAAGAAATTAATGGTCTTTCATATGGATGAATGTCTTGACTGGCAGGGTCGTGAACTTCCCAGAAAGCACCCCTATAGTTTTCGCGGTTTTATGGAAAAGCATTTTTATGAACCTGTAAATGCCGAGATTGCAGTTCCTAAAGAGAATAGAAAGTGGCTTAATGCAAATAATATTGAAGAAATTAAAGCGGAAATATGGAAAGAACCCATCCATATCACCTATGGAGGTTGGGGGCAAGACGGTCATGTTGCCTATAATCAAGCACCAAGACATCCACTTAACCATATAACTATTAATGAATTTCGCGATTCTACAATACGTATCCAGGAAAATAATATCGACACCATTTTAGCCCTTGCGCAACGGACTTTTGGTACTGCTTATCAATTTGTTCCACCAATGTCGGTGACGCTTGGGGTAAAAGAGTGTTTATCAGCAAAGAAGATTCGTCTTTTTAGTGACACGGGTGCATGGAAGCAAACCGCCCTACGAGTCGCACTTTTTGGTCCAATTACTCTGGAGTATCCTATTACTTTGTTACAGGAACATCCTGACGCTTTACTTACTGCTACCATTGAGACTGCATCCCATCCCATTAGCGAACACCCTGAATGGGACCTGGGAGTATCTCCTGAGTGAAAAAATATAAATGGGCGGATTATAATGAGCAAAAAATGAGGAATAGAAATGTCGGCTTTAAAAATAGATCGAAACAAATACCGCTATAAAGCAATGATTGGTGTTGGAGGTATTGGATCCGGTATGTTTTTTCGCCTTAATGGTAATCATACCCTTGGTCGGGAAGAAAGTCGAAGCGGTTATTTCCTCGATCGAAAGGATTATTGCAAACTCCATATCATTTCCCATTATGTTCAAACGTTGCTTGGAAAGGATTTTCAAGTTATTCCGGTGGGAAAAGTGGGTAATGACGATGTTGGAAATAAATTATTGAATGAAATGGAAGAAGCAGGATTTATTATGGACTATATTGAGCAGTCAGCGAATGATCAGACACTTTTCTCTTTCTGTTTTATTTATCCCGATGGCAGCGGGGGCAATATGACCACAGATGATTCTGCCTGTTCAAAAGTAGATTCAGTGTTCATTACAAAAGCCGAGCCAAAATTCACTCAATTTTTTGGTCAGGGTATCGCACTGGCAGCGCCGGAAGTGCCAATAGATGGGCGTGCGAAGTTACTTGATTACGCTACAAAGTCTAATTTCTTCCGGGTGGCTTCTTTCACATCTGAAGAAATCCGAAATGCAGTTCACTCGGGTTTATTGGGTCATGTAGATTTGCTGGGAATTAATCTTGATGAAGCCGCCGCTGCGGTTGGAATGTCGGTCAGTGATCATACCCCTAAATCAATTGTTGAACAAGCGGTTAAGACCTTTGCTAAGGTAAATCCCAAAATACTGTTATCTGTGACAAAAGGTAAAGACGGAAGCTGGTCGTGGGATGGATCTACACTTACCCATGTCCCTGTATTTCAGGTTCAGGTCCAAAATACCGCGGGAGCAGGCGATGCCCATCTTGCTGGATTAATTGTAGGATTAGTTGCCGGTCTGTCAATGCAAGAAGCACATCAATTAGCTGCTCTTGCCGCAGCTTCATCTGTTGAATCTCCGCATACAATTAATAAAGAAACAGATAAAAAATCTTTGCGCATTATCGCTGATCGCTCGAAAGGTGTATTAAATAAAAATATTTATGATCTATTGGAGGACTAATTATGAGTATTACAATGCGTATAATGCAACAATTTGATCCTGCATGTGAAGAACAATTCATGGATTTGGAAAAAAAATTCGCAGAATTGGAAAGAAAGCGGCCGGATTATCCAAAAGGAAGAAGAATGCAGCCAATATCGGCGGCAGAACCAGGTAATACATTAATCTGGCAGTGTGAATTTCCAGATATTGAATCCGCTTATAAAGTACTGGACTTTTTTAGCGGGGATGATGCGCATGAAGCGTTACTTAAAAAACAGATGCCATATTTTAAGCAGGTTAAAATTGAGTTTTACAAGAATCTCGATTTCTAACTCAATTTCGTGTGGA
>JABAHQ010011329.1_pt2 | contig 17376 bp, 22 predicted proteins | sample 7062091 | NCBI WGS metagenome assembly JABAHQ01 (sample SAMN14534359, study PRJNA622989) | marine sediment metagenome | biome: marine biome [ENVO:00000428]; feature: marine pelagic biome [ENVO:01000023]; material: deep marine sediment [ENVO:00002113] | place: India: Gulf of Kutch | collected...
CGGGTCCGGTGCGTCGGCGCGTCGGGGCCGGGGAGGTGTAGGAAGAGACGCTCCGCGGCCTCGGCGGCGGTCCGGGCGGCCTCGTCGGCCGAGATCACCGCCACGTGGGCGGGCAGCTCCTCCAGGAGGGGCCCGGCACCACCCTCCGGGAGGAGCTCTTCGGAGAGGAGGAGGACGGTGGCCCGATCGTCCCCGGGGACCGACTCCAGGGAGTCGATCTCGTGGCGCTCCACGCCGGGCCCCGGGGGCGGGAGGGACGAGAGGGCCTCCCACGCGCCGACGATCCGCGCACGGTCGGCGGGAGGGGCTTCGGTCGTGCTCATCTGCGCAGCTCGTCCGCCCGCCGGAAGGCGCGCCGGGCGCCGGCCAGGTCTCCGATCGTGGCCAGGACGTCGCCCTGGAGGAGGTAGGCGCCGGCTCCCATGGGAGCGCCGGAGCGCTCCAGGCGCTCGAGCACCCGCGCCGCCTGGTAGTACAGACCCGCGTGGCTGTAGAGGGCGGCGGCGAGGAAGGCGCCGTCCCCGGCCGGATCGAGGCCGCCGTCGGCGAGGGCCTGGAGGTCCCGGCGGACCTGCTCACGGCCGTCGGGCCCCAGGACCGTGAAGCGCTGCTCCCGGGTGGCCCGCCCGGAGGCCGCCGGGGCCACGGTCCACCAGTACTCCTCCCCCCGGGACAGGGGCTCGAGGTCCCCGGGCCAGGTCCACGTCGTGTCTTCGGTTCGGAAGCGCCGGGGTGGGGAGCCGGGCCGCCGGATCTGGAGGGTGTAGCCCTCCGCCCCGTCCACGCCGTGCCAGGTGAAGGTGGGGCGGGTTTCGAAGACCGTGAGCGCGTTCCTCGGGGCCACGAGGACGGGCTCGCCGGGGATCGGGCGGATCATGCCCTGGCGGTCGGCCAGCTCCTCGGTGTTGGCGGCGGCGACCCGGCCCAGGACCTGGACCGCCCGGCCGACGATGTCGCCGTCGCCCCCCCGGGCCGAGGGGGCCGGAACGGCGAAGGGGTCGTCGGTCACCTCCACCCGCTCGCCCCCCAGGAGGATCACGACGGCCCGGCCCCCGCTCGCGGGAACGACGCGGTCGCCGCCCGAGAGCCGGGTCCCCACCGCCGCGGGCACCGACACCCCCCCACGAGAGCTCACCTCCACGGAGCCCTCCACGCTCAGGACGATCCCCGCGGGAGGGGCCTGGACGGTCCAGGCGGCGAGAGCGAGGAGGGCCAGGGACGCGCAGGCGGCGAGCTTCTTCATCGTCCTCTCCGTATCGCTGCTCACTTCACGGTCCTCCGAACGACGAAATCCCAGTCCGCCGGGGGTGGATCGCTCACGTGCTGCCGTGAGCGCTCGAGATACACGCGGCTGGGGCCGTCCCCGGGGCGGGCCTCGAGGGCCGCGGAAAAGTATTCCGCGGCGAGCTCCCAGTCACGGCTCCGGTAGGCGGCGAGGCCGGCCTCGAAGTGGGGAAGCGCTTCCTCCAGGGAGGGCTCCAGGGGCTCTCCGGAGACGCCCAGGATCTCGAAGACCTTCACCGGCTCCCGCCTGCCCTTCACGGCGACGAGGTCCAGCTCCCGGACGCGGTAGGCGCCCCGGTCGGCGGCCTCCAGGGTGAGCTGCGAGGCCATCGTCCGGGTTCCGTAGGACTTGTTCGCGGGCTCCAGGCGGGCGGCCAGGTTCACGGGATCACCGATCGCGCTGTAGTCGAAGCGGTCCTCGCCTCCGACGTTGCCCACGACCGCACGGCCGGTGTTGAGCCCGATCCTCACCGAGAGGGCGGGCGCCGCCGGATCCTGGTCCCGGCGCCGCCGATTGAGCCGTCCGATCTCCCTCTGCATGNNGGGCCGCGATGGCCGTGTCGCACGCACGCGCGGCGTGGTCCTCCTGCTCGATCGGAGCGTTCCAGAACGCCATGATCGCGTCGCCGATGTACTTGTCCAGGGTGCCCTCCTCGTGCATCACCAGGGTGGTCATGGCGCTCAGGTACTCGTTCAGGAGGGCCAGGACCTCTTCCGGGTCCAGGGACTCGGCGAGGGACGTGAAGCCGGCCACGTCGCAGAAGAGCACGGTGATCGTGCGCTCCTCGCCCCCGAGGCGGAGGGCGGCGGGATTCTGGGAGATCTCGTCCACGACCGCCGGAGGCACGTACTTCCCGAACGCGCCCCGGATGAACCGCTTCTCCCGTCCCTCCACGATCGAGACGTACGCGGTGGAGCCCAGGTAGGCGCAGAGGACCGCGACCAGGGGCGTGACCATGGGCGCCCAGACGTATCCGGGGCCCAGGGCGAAGAGATCTCCCACCAGGGGGAGGGAGAGGGCGCCGTCCCAGGCCCAGTAGGCGCCGGCCCACGCCAGGGCGGCCGCGGTGGCGGCCGCAGCCCCGCCCCACGCCGCGCCCCGGAGGAAGACCCCCGCCCCGGTCAGAGCCGCCACGGCTAGGAGGAGGGCGAAGATCCCCCATGGCCCCAGCCGCCGCACCCAGGTCCCGTCCAGGAGGTTCTGGAGGGCGTTGGCGTGGACCTCCACCCCGTACATCCAGGAGTAGGACTCGCCGTGGGCGGAGGCCGCCGCCGCGTCCGGGGGCGGGAAGTACCCGTACCAGGGGGTCCGGAACTTGTCCGAGTCGTGGAAGCCCGTCCCCACCATGACGATCCGGTCCCGGAAGAATTCGGGCGCGAAGCGGGCCAGGGATACGGCCTCGCTGGCCCGGTAGGAAGGGAAGGTGCCCGGGAGCTCGCCGCTGGAAGGGGGACCTACGAAGCGCACCGGAAAGGTGAGGAGATCGCCCTCCCCCCTCCCCGGGACGCTCCCCCGCCACGACGGCGGAAGTCGGGCGATCTCCGGGGGCATGCCCGGCAGCTCCAGGGTGCCGGACCTCTCTGCCGCCCCCAGGATCGAGTCGGCCTCCAGGCCGCGGAAATTCGCGTAGAGGGCGAGGGCGAAGCTCGGCTCGAGGCCACGGCGGGTCCGCACGGCCAGGAGCCCCTCGTCCACCGTCTCGAACGCCGTGGGAAACTCCGCCGCCCCCACGCCGGCCGCCGCCTCCCCGAAGTAGGGCGTGGGACGCCGAAGCACCCGGCCCGAGTCGGTCCCGGCCAGGGGGGCCACCACCACCACCACCCTTCCCGCGGCTTCCATCGCTGCCCGGAGCCTCTCGTCGCCCCGGTCGATCCGGTTCAGGCCCGGGAACCGTCGCTCGAGATAGACGTCGAGGCCGATCGTCCGGGCGCCGGCCTCGTCGAGGGCGCCCACGAGGTCGGCCAGGAAGGCCCGGGGGTAGGGCGAGAGGTAGGGCCACTCCTCGGTCGCCGCCTCGTCGAAGAAGACCAGGACGATGGGGCTCTCCCGGGGTCCGGCCGAGCGGTCCTCGGCCACGGCGATCTGGCGCCAGTCCAGGGTCTTGCGCTCGAGCTCCGGGACCCGGGTCAGGTTCCCCAGGCGCTCCGAGGCCGCGGCCGCGACGACGCTGGCCAGGACCACGACGGAGAGGGCGAGGAGACGCCGGGACGTCATCTTCGGGAGCGGGCGGGGCTCGGGGGGTCGGCCGCGTGTGGACGACGGCCCGGAGCCAGGGTCAAGGGTGAATCGTGTAGACCAACGACGCGGTTCCCCAGGTGTCGAGACGAACGGCGTTCGTCGCTTCGGGCGGCCGTCCTCCGGCCTCTTCAACGGCCGCCGCGATCCGATCGGCCAGGAGCTCGTCGCCGGTGGTGAAGGGTCCCTCGACGGGGATCGCCAGGGGCTCGGGGGTCACGAAGGCACGCACGAGGCCGCGCCCGGTGGGCGGCTGGACCTCGATCTCGAACCCCATGGACTCGGACGGCAGGGACCGGGTCTCTCCCGCTTCCACCCGGCTCCCGGTCTCGTATGCGTTCGGGAAGAGGAGGGTGACCGTGCCGTCGGTCCCCAGGTCCACCAGGGTCAGGTATCCTGCCCGACCGGAGCGGGCGTGGAAGACCACCGTCTCGCCCAGGCCCAGCTCACGAGCGCCGCCCTCGAGCCAGACTTCCACCTCGAATCCCTGGGCGAGATTCTCCATCTCGGCGAGGCGCCGGGCGGCCGCCTTCTTGCGTAGATGTCGCGCGACGGCCCCCGCCTCTCCGGAGGTGGCGGCGAAGGCGGCTCGGGTGGCGCCGTCGAGCCCCACGATCCGGAGGGAGTCGCCGCGCCTGCGCAGGAGGAGGTGGGAGAACGCTTCGGCCCGACCCTCCAGGGTCACGGCGTCCGAGCCCCCCAGGGCGGCCCGGAGAGCCCCGGTCGTGCCGTCGTCCAGCTCGGCCACGTTCGTCAGGAGGGGCGTCCTGGGAAAGCGCATGGCGATCAGCCGAGCCCGGTCGCCCTCCCGGGGCGAGCCCGAGGCCACCCGGGCTACCGCCCGCTCCGGGGTGACCGAGGTCGCCACGACCCGGGCCCCGTCTTCGGTGGCGAAGACCGATCCGGTGGTGATGCCCAGGGCCCGGCCGCCCCCGAGCTCCACGGTGCCGTCCCCCACCGCGGTCACGGGGAGCGCCGCTTCCGAGGCGGTGGAGGCNNNNAGGAGGCGTCTGCGGGCGCCCGCCACAGCTCCCGCACCAGGAAGGTGGTGAACGCCCCGCCGTGGAAGCCCTCGCCTCCGCCCTCGGGCGGGAAGTACGCGTCCACGGCCGCCTGGTAGGGCTGTGCCGCGGCGATCTCGAGCACCGCCCCCACGGCCGGGTCGAAGCCCGTATCGTCCGTCCCCCCGGCTGCGGCCCGGCGGGCGACGCCGGGCGGTCTCTCGATCGCCTCGATCTCCCGGCCGAGCTGACGGGTCCGGGAGAAGGGGGTCACCTCCCGCGTGCCCGTGCCCGAATTGTAGTTGTCCAGGTACACGACGACGTTCTCCGTGGGCAGGGCCGCCATCCACTCCCCGAACTCGTCGTCGCTGATGTCGAAGTCGGTGGATTCGGCCCGGACGTCGGCGGGGGCGATCGTCTCGTCGAGACCGTCGTCCTCGTCGCCGTTCTCGTCCCACATCTGCGATCCGTGGCCCGCGAAGAAGACCGTCACGTGGTCTTCAGGGCCGACGCGGCCGGGCAGCCACTCGACGAGCCCCTCCCGGATCGCCGCCCGGGTCGCGTCCCGGTTGAGGAGCACCCGCACGTTCTCCGGCGGGAACCCCCAGCGCTGGACCAGGACGTCCCGCATCACCCGGGCGTCGCGCTCGGCCCCCGGGAGGTCTCCCCCCCTCTCGTCCCCGAAGTGGATGTAGTCGGAGATCCCGATGACCAGGGCCCAGCGTTGGGGCGCCGCGGGCTCCCCGGGGGCGGAAGCGAGGAGGGGCAGGGCCGCGAGGGGCAGGAGGGCCGCCAGGATTCCGGGGCGTCTCACGTCACCCTCCCTCGATTCGGATGTCCTCGCCCTCGAAGGCGGCGCCCACCTCCAGATCCAGACCCCGCCGGTCCACGTCCTTCCGGAAGCGCTCCACGATCCCGTCGAGCTCCACGTCGGAGCGCTCTGGAGCGTGGTGGAAGAAGAATAGACGGTCCACCCCGGCCTCGCCGGCCAGGTCCACGGTCTGCCCGAAGGTTGAGTGGCCCCATCCCGTCCGGGACGGGTACTCCTCCTCGGTGAGCATGGCGTCGTGGAAGAGGACGTCGGCGCCCTCGAGGAAGGCGAGGAAGCGCTCCCTCCACCCGTCCGCCAGGGGATATTCGCCGCCGCCGAGCTCGTTGTCGGGCACGTAGCAGAGCGTCCCGCCCGGAGCTTCGAGGCGGTATCCCACGGTGAAAGAGGGATGCCGGACCCGGAGGGACCGGACACCTACGCCGTCCTCGGCCCACTCCTCCTCGTTCATGGGCCGGAAATCGACCCGGGCGCCCACGGCCTCGAAGGGGATCGGGAAGTAGATGGGGCCCATCTGCCCCGCGAAGAGAGTCCGGATGTCCAGATCCCCCTGCTCGGGCCCGAAGATCGTGAGGTCGGCCCCCGGGTCGTACAGCGGCCCGAAGAAGGGGAAGCCCTGGATGTGGTCCCAGTGGAAGTGGGTGAGGAAGATCGTGGTCCGGACCGATCCCTCCGTCTCCTGGAGCTTCTCCCCCAGGAGGCGGATGCCGGTCCCGGCGTCGAAGATCACGGTGCGGCCCCCGGCCGTGACCTCGAGACACGGCGTGTTCCCGCCGAATCCCGCCGTGCTCGGCCCCGGGCTGGGGATCGATCCCCGGGTGCCCCAGCAGCGGATCGAGAGGGCGTCGCCCATGGACCCGGGAAGGTCGGTGTCGTCCGACGAGGCGACCGCGGGCTGGCTGCCGGATGCCAAGCTGAGTCCTCCATCCCAGGCGATGACCGGACCGTGTCCCGTTCCAGCGCGTGGAATCTCCAACTTAATACGCCATGCGCCGAGGGGGCGAGCGTCTCCCGGGCGTCGCCCGGGGGCCCGCTGGACGATCCCCGATCACGGCGGGCCTCGGGGTCGCGGAGACAAGGCGCCCCGGCCCCGGGGAGGGCCGGGGACGCCATTTCACCGGGGGGTGGCCGTTGCTTACATTCCCGACTGTCGCGAGAGCTCCTCACGGGGAAGAGGCCGGTGACGCCGGAGACGTCCTGGAGCGCGGAAGAGGTTCTGCCGATCCTGCGGCGGGTATCCCTCTTCGAGGGCCTCCCCGAGGACGACCTCCGGCGGGTGGCGGGGATCGTCCGGGGCGGGATGGTGGAGTCCGGGGAGCTGGTGTTCGAGGAGGGGGATCCCGGCGACGCCTTCTACGTCGTCTTCGACGGCGGCGTGGAGATCGTGAAGGCGGGCCCCGAGGGGGAGGAGGAGAAACTCGCCTTCCGACGCCCGGGAGAGGGCTTCGGGGAGATGGCCCTCCTCGACGACGCGCCCCGCTCGGCGACGGCCCGGGCCGCGGGCCGCACGCGCCTGATCGTGGTGGACCGGGAGGACTTCCGGGAGCTCCTCGGGGGGGACACGATCGCGATCCGCATGATGCAGGCCCTCTCCCGGGCCCTCCGGGCCCTGGACGTGCGCTTCACGGCCCGGCGGCGGCGGGCGGATCGGGCGGCGTTCCGAGAGGTTGGTCGGGCCGTTCAGCGGGCGATCCTCCCCCGGAACGCTCCGAAGGTGGAGGGTTACGAGATCGCGGCCGGGACGACGCTGGAGGAGCACGGAGAGGGCCGCACGGTGTGGGACACGTTCCTCCTCCGGGGCGGACGCACCGCCCTGGTCTCCCTCCACGTCCGGGGCCGAGGCCTCCCGCCCTCCCACTACCTGGGGTTGGCGCGGACGCTGATGCGCCAGGCGGCCCGGGACGAGGAGGAGGTGGAGGGCGTGCTCCGCCGTGCCAACGAGGCCCTGGCCGACGCGGCGACCGAGGGAACCGACCACTTCGTGGACGCCGGCGTCCTGGTCCCGGCTGACGACGGCGTGGTATGGACGGGGGCCGGCCGACCGGCAGGGGCGGTGGTCCGCCGGGACGGGGCGCTGGAGGAGCTGCCGTCCCGCGGCCCGCCGCTGGGGATGATGGGCGGCTTCCGGTACGGGAGCCACCGCGTTTCCCTGGGCCTGGGCGACGTGGTGCTGGTCCTCTCCCAGGCTTCGAAGGGGCTCCTCCGGGGCGCCACGGACCTGGTGGCGGGCCTACGGGGGAAGCCCGTGGGCGAGGTGGTGTCCACGGTGCACAGGGCCCTTCGGAAGGCGCACCCGGGCGGGACGCCGGAGACGACGGTGCTTTTCGTACGAAAGACGCAGGAGACCCACGNNTTCGCGACGCCCTGAAGACGGTCAAGGACCCGGAGCTGGGCCTCGACCTCGTGGTGCTCGGGCTCGTCTACGACGTGGAGATCGAAGGCCCGGACGTTCACGCCACGATCTCCCTGACCTCGCCCATGTGCCCGGCCGCCGAACAGATCGTGGACGACGCCACCGAGGCGATCCGGGGCGTGGATGGGGTGGAGAGCGCAGAGGTCGAGCTCACCTTCGATCCCCCGTGGACCCCGGAGCGGATCAGCCCCCTGATCCGGTCGTCCCTGGGGATCTGAGGGAGAGGATCCGGGGCCCGATCCGGGGCAGGGCGGACCTCCGTCGCCCCCTCGCGACAGGGATCTCCTCCGCCCGCGCGTGATCGGGTGTCCGGAAATTTCTAACGATCGTTCGAACGAACCCCGAGGGGCCGGCACGGAGTCGCCGGCTCCGGACACGGGTCACCCGCCGGCCCAGGCTGGCCCAGGGAGGGCAAGCAGATGGCACCGTTCACTGAGGACGAGCTGAAGGAGAAGGTCCAGGACGGCTACATCGTCGAGTCCCCCGAGGAGATGACCGAGGGGTACCGCAAGGCCCTGGCCGTCCAGCTCACGGTGCAGGCCGACACCGAGCTGATCAGCGCTCCGGCGTACTGGATGGCGGCGCGTCACGCGCCGTCGACCAACACCCAGGTGAGCGCCCACGCCATCATCCAGGACGAGCTGGCCCACGCCAACATCGCCTACCGGCTCCTGGAGGACCTGGGCGAGTCCAAGGAGCAGCTCCTCTACGGGCGCGAGCCCCACGAGTTCAAGCACCCCTACGGCTTCGACCAGCCCCTGGAGAACTGGGCCGAGCTCGTCGTGGCCAACGGCTTCTTCGACCGCGCCGGGATCACGCTCCTCTCCGACGTCCACCGGAACACCTCCTACGGTCCCCTGAAGCGGGCCCTGGTCAAGGTGGACATGGAGGAGACCTTCCACCTCCGCCACGGGGAGGTCTGGATGCGGCGCCTCGCCAAGGCCGGGGGCGAGGCGAGGGAGACGCTGCAGCGGGCCGTGGACTGGATGTTCCCGATGACGGTGGAGTGGTTCGGCCTCCCCGACGACCTCAAGCGGCACAGCGGCCAGCTGGACTACCGGCTGAAGGGGATGACCAACGACGAGCTCCGCCAGGCGTGGATGGACGCCGCGGTCCCGCTCTGCGAGTCGATCGAGATCGAGGTGCCAGCCCATCACGACGAGGAGAAGGACGCCTACGTCCTCGACTATCCCTTCCCGTGCCAGTACGACCCCGAAGAGAAGCGGTGGCTCTTCGACGAGGGCCAGATCAGCTGGGACGACGTCTTCACCCGCTGGAAGGGGAGGGGCCCGATGAACGAGCGGTACGTGGAGTCGGTCCGCCGCTCCCGGGACCAGGTGAAGGCGTGGCTGAACGGAGGTGTCGCGTGAGGGTGGCGCCTTCGGTGGGCGCGGGTCGGGAGGCCCGGCCGTGAAGGTCCCGGTCGTTGACGCCGACGCGCGCTCCGGCGGCGTGCCGGCCCACGTCCTCTCCCACGCCAGCGGGGGACGGGACCTCTGGTCCGACCCCCTCCCTTCCCGGCCGGAGGATCCGGAAACCGCGGTCAGGGAGCTCCTCGGCGAGGTGCTGGATCCGGAGCTTCCGGTGAGCATCGTGGACCTCGGCCTGGTCTACGGGATCGAGGTGGAAGGTCGGACGGCCCGGATCGCGATCACCTTCACCGCCACGGCCTGCCCCTGCATGGAGTTCATCGAGGAGGACGTCCGGGACCGGCTCCTGCGGGAGCCGTGGCTCGACGACGTGGACGTCGAGCACGTGTGGGATCCCCCCTGGACCCGGGAGCGGATCACCCCGGCGGGGAGGAAGGCGCTCAAACGGCTCGGGGTGGCCTCCTGATGGACGAGACGGTCTACGAGGTGTTCGCCCGGAAGGAGCGGGGCGAGGCCCTCCGGCACATCGGATACCTGAACGCGCCGGACGACGAGCTGGCCCGGGTCTACGCGTGGCGCACCTACGACGAGGAGAACTGGTTCGAGATGTGCGTGGTGCCGAGGAAGGCGATCATCGCGGTGAACCGGGACGAAGGCCCCTTCGCCGCCGGGGACGGAGCCCGGGGATGAGCGAGCCCGTCTCCAGCGCCGGGGGCCTCGAGGGAGAGGTTCGAACCGGCCTCCGGAGGCTCGTCCTGGGGCTCGCCGACTCGAAGCGCATCCTGGGGATTCGCTACAGCGACTGGCTCCTGGGCGCTCCCTCCGTGGAGACCGCGATCGCGGCCTCGGCCATGGCCCAGGACGAATGGGGTCACGCCCGCCTCCTCTACGCCATGCTCAAGGATTTCGACCTGGACCCCATGGCGTACGAGCACGAGCGCGGGTCGGAGCAATACGCGTCCGTGGATCCCCTCGACCGACCCTTCGAGGACTGGGCCGACGTGGTGGCCGGGATCGTGCTGGTGGACGGGGCCCTGACGATCGCCCTCGACGCCTTCTCCCGGGGGCTCTACGAGCCGGCCCGGAGCCGGGTGCCCAAGATGATCTCCGAGGAGGCTTTCCACGCCGACATGGGCCGGGCGTGGTTCCGGCGCCTGGCCCGGGGCCGGGAGGAGGCCCGGGGGCGCTTGGAGGAGAGCTCCCGGCGAATCCTGGGGCGCACCCTCGCGTGGCTGGGACCCGACGACGAGGCCCACCGGACCCTGGCGGAGCTCGGAATGACCGACCCCGCCCCGGCGCTGCGGAGCGGCTTCCTCGACTCGGTCGGGACCCTTCTTTCCCAAGTGGGGATCGAGGCCTCGGAGCTCGAGCCCGAGACGGAGGGTTGGGACGAGGAGAGGGGCCGGGGACCGGGGGGGCCCGACGAGGACGCCGTGGTCCGGGCCCGGGGTGACCTCAATCGGGATCTTTTCGTCGAATGAGGCGCAGCGACCCCGGCGGAGTCATGGACGAACGGCGGAAGGAAGGAGAGGGGGCCGGGCTCCCGGGCGGCATGCCCCAGGCCCCGCCCTGCCCGTTCTGCGACGGAACGGAGACCGAGCTGCTCAACGCCTTCGGTCCCCACGCCTCGGTGGCGAGCTACTGGTGTCGGGCGTGCCGCAGCCCCTTCGAGTTCATGAAGTGGGGCGACGGCAGGGACCGCCCGGACGAGCCTCCCTCGAGCCGGCGGTCGTAGCGGGGAAGCTCGCAGCCTCGGGCCTCAGGCCTTGAGCTCGACCTCTTCCAGGAAGTCGCGGAGGGGGTCGGCGGCCGCCACCGCCCTGCGGGTGAGGGCCTCGGAGAGACCGTTGGAATCGTGCTTCCCGGCCGCCGTAGCGAAGGCCCGGGCCGCGGCCACACCCACCTCCGAGTCGGAACGGTTCGCCGCCTCGTAATACTGGGAGTAGCGCGTGCTGACCCGCTGCTCGAAGAGGGGGATCTGGGAGCTCGGCGTCCCGTGGGTCACCATGTCCTCGAAGACCGCCGCGTGGAATCGGTCGAGGGCCTCCCGGATCCGCTCGTCGGGCGCACGGCCCACGAACGCCAGCTGGAGCGCCCGGGTATGAGCCCACATGAAGAAGATGAGGACCTCTTCGGCCGCCACGTCGGTAGGAACTCCATCCTCGTTCGTGAGGCCCAGGTCGCCGAGAAGCGCGTCGGCGTCCCCTTCGGTGACGAAGTCGGAGAAGCTCTCCCAGACGAGGCGGGCCAGGTGGTCTCCCACCTCCCGGGGAGTCATCGAAGACGGGGGCTGAAACCCCCGGACGTCAGTGTTCATCTCGGAAGTCATGTCGGCTCGCGAGAGCATTTACGTGGATCGGGGAAAATCATGCCTATCAATTCCACTCCGCCCCACCGGGGTGTCAAGGATCTCGTCCGGGCGCTGGGCCTCCGGGGCCTGGCCGTGGCCCTTCCCGGGCTGGTGGCGTGCGGCGGGGGGACCGAGCTTCCCACGCCCCGGCCCCTGATTCTCTATTCCGGCGCCCGCCTCCAGCCCGAGCGCCCCCGGATGGAGGAGATCGACGCGTGGGTCCAGCCCCAGCTCCAGAGGATCCGGGAGGACCCGTCGTTCCTCATCCGCACTGTGCCGGTGGAGGAACCTACATACCCCTGGGAGGAGCTCTCGTTCACCGCGGACACCGCGACGATCGAGATGCAGGGCGGCGTGCCCGAAGCCCGGGTGCCCTTTCTCGTCTACGCCCACCTCCACCTCATGCAGCGGCGGGGTCCCGAGGCCCTCTCGCGCTGGCTCCCGGACGCCGCCGAGGCCGAGGGCTACGAGCTCGAGCGGGCGATCCTGGTCCGGACGGCGGACGCGTGGCTCTACGGACGCTCGGTGTGGGACGCTCCGCCCTATGACGTCCTGGACGAGCTGATCTACGCCCGGGAGAACGGGTATCTGGACGCAATGATCTTCACCGCCCGGCCCGACGCCTTCGGCGACGCCCGCCAGGCCTGGGCCGGGGAGAACCCGGGCGCGATCGAGGAGTACCGGCGGTGGTTCGTGGACACCTTCGACCGGGAGCCGCCCGGGCTGAGGGAGGAGACCTCGGGGGGCTGACCCCGGCTCACCTCATCCGTCGTACCGCAATCGCACCTCCCACTTCAGGTCCACGGGCGGACCGTCCTTCCCGTCGCTGTCGAGGGCGTGGACGTCCACCCGTCCGGTCCGGGCGAGGCGCTCGTCCGAGGCCTTTCCTCCCAGATCCGCGAACCCTCCCACCTCCAGCTCCCGCCGCTCGCCTTCGCCGGAAACGGCGACGAGCGTCGCTTCCCTGAGCTCCCGGAGGCTGGGGGCGTCCCCCCGGTCGAGGCGAAGCCGGAGGATCCGGCCGCCGTGGGGATGGTCCATGGCGTCGAGCACGTGGAAGACCGCGCTTCGGTTTTCTGCGGGGGTCATCGAGTCTCCCTCGCGTTCGTTGCCGGAAATCGCTTCTCGCGGCTCGCGGACCCGGGCCGGGAAGGACCCTGGCGTGGGGACCGGAGTCCCGTGAGACTGTCCCCGGGTGCCGGAGTCCGGTCCGACCGGGGGGCCGGGGCTCGGCGAAAGCTGACGACCACGTACGGAAGCGTCAACGGAGACCACGGGGCCGATGATCGAGACCGACGGCGGAGGTGGAGGAGGCGGGGAGGGCTCGGGCCTCGAGATGACCCCGGAGACGATGCGGCGGCTCGGTTACCGGGTGGTCGACGCCCTGGTCGAGCGGTGGTCCGGGCTCCGGGAGGACCGGGCCTGGTCGGGCGGGTCGCGGGCCGAGCTCGAGCCCCTGCTCCGGGAGGATCCGCCCGCCTCCGGCCGGGACGCGGAGGAGGTGATCGAGCGGGCGTTGGACGAGGTGCTCTCCAGGGCCGGTCGGATCGACCACCCCCGCTTCTTCGCGTTCATCCCCTCCTCCCCGACCTGGCCGTCGGTCCTGGCGGATTTCCTCGCGGCGGGCTTCAACGTCTTTCAGGGGACGTGGCTGGAATCGGCGGGACCGAGCCAGGTGGAGCTGGTGGTCCTGGAATGGTTCCGGCGATGGCTCGACCTGCCGGAGGCAGCCGGCGGGCTGCTTACGAGCGGGGGCTCGGCGGCGAACCTGGTGGCCCTGGTGGCGGCCCGGGAGCGGGCCGAGGGGTCCGGCCGGCCGGCCGTGTACCTCAGCGACGAGGGCCACACCTCCCTGGAGAGGGCGGCCCGGATCGCGGGCGTGGAGACGGAGGGGATCCGGACCGTGGGCACCGACGCCCGCTTTCGGCTCGAGCCCGGGTCCCTCGACGAGAAGCTCCGGGCGGACCGGGCGTCGGGGTGGCGGCCCCTGGCCGTCTGCGCGAGCGCCGGCGCCACGAACACGGGCGCGGTGGATCCCCTCTGCGAGGTGGCTCGGGTCTGCCGGGACCACGGCGTGTGGTTCCACGTGGACGCCGCCTACGGGGGCTTCGCGGTCCTGACCGACCGGGGGCGGAGCGCCCTGGAGGGGATCGGGCTCGCGGACAGCGTGACGCTGGACCCCCACAAGTGGCTCTTCCAGCCCTACGAGGCGGGCTGTGTGCTCCTCCGCGATCCCCGGGGCCTGGACGAGGCCTTCCGGGTGCTGCCCGAGTACCTGCAGGACACCGAGCTGGGGTTGCAGGAGGTGAACTTCGCGAACCGGGGCGTTCAGCTGAGCCGCTCGTTCCGGGCGCTCAAGATCTGGATGTCGGTCCAGACCTTCGGCCTCTCCGCCTTCCGGGAGGCGGTGGGCCGGGGGATCGACCTGGCCCTGACCGCCGAGGAGCGGATCCGCTCCTCGGCCTCCCTGGAGCTCCTGAGCCCGGCCTCCCTGGGGATCGTCTGCTTCCGCTATCGGCCCCGGGGTGAAGATCGCGACGAGGACTCGCTGGAGGAGCTCAACGTACGGGTCCAGGCCCGGATCAACGAGGACGGATTCGCCATGATGTCCTCCACCCGGCTGGCCGGGCGCTATTCGCTGAGGCTCTGCATCCTCAACTACCGGAGCCGGCGCGACGACGTCCTCGCCACCCTGGAGCGGGTCGAGGCCGTGGGGGCGGAGCTGGCCGGTGGATAGGAGCGAGGGGCCCGGGCGGCCCGGACCGGAGCTGCCGCCGGAGATGGGCCGGTTCCTCCGGCGTGGGATCCTCCTCTACCCCGTGGCGGTGGTGGGAATCTGGGCCCTCACCGATCTGGGAGCCTGGAATGCCCTCTTTCTCGCCTCGCTGCTGGAGCTGCTGCCGGTCCTGGCGGTGGTCCAGGTGCCCCTGGCGGCGGATCAGGAGCTGGACCGGCCGTCCGCGTACGTGGGATCGGCCGGGGCGGTCCTCATCCTGGGATGGCTGAGCCTCCTCCTGGGTGAGCGATCGGTGGGACTGGAGGCGATGGGGTTGGAGGTCGTGGGGTGGAAGCCCTTCCTGGTCGGGGCCGGGGTCGGGTTGGCCGGCGGCCTGGGGCTCACGGGCGGCTTCCATCTCTGGCAGACGTGGACCGGCCGGGAGGAGAGCGAGTTCCTTCGGAAGCTCCTGCCGAGATCGGCGTTCGAGAAGACGCTCTTCGTCGGCGTGTCGTTTTCGGCGGGGCTGGGAGAGGAGCTGGCCTATCGGGCGTACGCGATCCCGGTGCTGGCGGGACTTCTGGGCACCGACTGGGGCGCGGCCGTCCTCTCCTCGGGAATCTTCGGCCTCCTCCACGCCTATCAGGGTCAGATCGGAGTCGTCCGGACCGGGCTCATGGGCCTCGTTCTGGCGGGGGTGTTCCTGGTCTCCGGGAGCGTCTGGCCGGCCGTGGCGGCCCACGTCCTCATCGACCTCGTGGGGGGGCTGGTGCTGGGCCCCCGTCTCCTGGAGGACGCCTGATTCCGGGGGGAAGGGCTTCCCCGCCCGGGAGGGCGGAACGGCCCGTGCTGCGCGGGGCGCGGCGCTTGCAGAAACATTCGCCGAGCCCGAATAGTAGAGAAGGGGGACGGCCGGGACGGGGCGCCCGTCTCATCCTCCAAAAGGAGCCGCGCCGTGATCATCCACTGCAACTTCGAGGAGCTCAGGGCTCTCCGTCAGGGAGCCCAGGCGGTCCTGGAAGGGACGGATGCGTCGGGGGCCCCGGTGGCGGCTCCCTCCGCGGAGCGCGCACGGGTCGAGCGGCTGCTCCCCCGTCTCGAGGGGGATCTCACGATCGAGACCCTCGCAGGGCAGAGGTCCGTGGCCGGCGCCATGGAGACGATCGTGGCCGCCCTCCGGAGCCGGATGGAGTCGACGGTCGTGGCGACCCACCCCGGTCAGGAGGCGGCCGTGGAGGCGTATTTCGAGTTCGCCCACGCCCTCTCGGTCCTCGACCGGGTCCGGGAGATGGGCGAGGAGATGGAAGCCCTCATCGAGCTGGTCACGGGGAAGCCGCCGACCCCGGAGGTGGCCCGGAGCTTCGTCTTTCCCGACTGAGCGAGGGCGGCTCCTTCCGGGAGGGACTGGTGCGAGCGCCGGCGACCGCCGGCGCTCTTTCTTTTCTTGCGGGAGGGCGTTCCGGGCGCTCCGTGAGAGGCCGTTGGGGGCCTCCCGGGTCCGGCCGGGCGTCGTCGTCGATGAACGGACCGGGGGGGAAGAGGGTTTGAGTGAGGAAGGCGATCGAATCCGGGCGCTGAGACGGATGCTCGAGCGCCGTCCCGAGGACGCTCGCCTCCGCTTCGGCCTCGCCCTGGAGCATCTGAGCCGGGGGGAGACCGAGGAAGGCGTGCGCCGCCTCCGGGAGTACCTGGAGCGAGCCGACGACGAGGGCAACGCCTGGGGCCGCCTCGGTGCCGCGCTCCTCGAGCTCGGGCGGAGGGACGAGGCCCGGAGGGCGTACGAGCGGGGGGTGGAGCAGGCGGAGCGGCACGGACATCCGACGATGGCCCAGGAGTTCAGGGCGATCCTCGACGAATGGGAGGGGACGGGTTGAGCGCAGGAGAGAGCGCGGACACGGAGGCCGGGAAGAGGCGGCAGTTCCAGGAGGAGGCCCTGCCCCACCTGGACGCCGTGTACCGGTTCGCCCTGCGTCTCTCGGGCTCTCCGCCGGCCGCCGAGGACCTGGTCCAGGACACCTACTTCCGGGCGTGGCGGTCGTGGGATCAGTACACGCCGGGAACCAACTGCAAGAGCTGGCTCTTCACCATCTGCCGGAACGTCTTCCTCCGGAAGCGGGAGCGGAGCAAGCGTCACGACGAGATCCTCACCGAGCAGGCGCCCGACGATCCGGAGACGCTCAGCCGGGAGAGCCCGGTGTTCGCCGCGTCCAGGGACGAAGACCCCGAGGGGGACTTCTTCCGCAACCTGGTGGACGACGAGGTGCTCGAAGCCATCGACGAGCTTCCCGAGGAGTACCGGACCGCCGTCGTCCTCTCGGACCTGGAGGGGCTCGCCTACAAGGAGGTGGCCGAGCTCATGGACGTGCCCGTGGGCACGGTGAAGAGCCGCCTCTTCCGGGGACGCAGGATGCTCCAGGAAGCGCTCTACGACTACGCGGTATCCATGGGTTACATCGCACCGAAGGAGAGGGACGGATGACGCCGATGCCGGTGGACTGGACCGGACCCCGGGTCCCGACGACGAAGGAGAGTGGGTAACGGCCATGCTTGACGCTCTGAAGAGGCTCTTCGGATTCGGGAACGGCGACTCCGGACCTGGAGACGCGGGGGGAGACGGCGCCCCGCAGGGTGGAGAGATGATCTCCTGCGAGGAGGCGCTCGGACGCCTCTTCGAGTACCTGGACGGAGAGCTCGAGGGTGACAGAAAGACCCAGGTGGCCCGCCATCTCGAGGTGTGCAAGCGCTGCTACCCCCGGCTCTGCTTCGAGCAGGCGTTCCTGGAGGCGGTGCAGCGCGTGAGCCGGGGCGAGAACGCTCCGGAGCGCGTCAAGCAGCGCATACTCGAATTCGTGGAAGAGGAGAATCTGGGAAGCGGATAGCGTCCCACCCCCCTCCGGCGGGCGCTTCCTGCCTTGCCCGCCGGTCCCTTTTCTCCGAAGATAAGCCGAAGATCCGGGCGCCGGCGCCGTCCCTTCCGGCCCGCCGCGCGCCGCCGGCGCTCGTCCCCGTATCCGGGACGGCGTCGGTGTCCGGAGCGTCGACCGATCCCCGAACCCCGTGAGCCCAGGAGAGCCCATGACCATGGCCCAGAAGCGGGAGCGCATCCTCCCCCGCCTGATCGAGGAGGAGATGCGGGAGTCGTTCCTGGACTACTCGATGAGCGTCATCGTCCAGCGC